>Ga0184619_10000317_pt1 | contig 16259 bp, 17 predicted proteins | sample PLM0_60_b1_FD_133146 | JGI IMG/M metagenome (GOLD analysis project Ga0184619, IMG submission 133146) | Groundwater sediment microbial communities from an aquifer in East River, Colorado, USA - PLM0_60_b1 | ecosystem: Environmental > Terrestrial > Soil > Riparian zone | place: USA: East River...
GCCCAGCTTGTCCTCGCCGGGGTCGCGGCGCGGCTCAACCTGACCTACGAAGTGATGGACGACCTCGGAACGGCGCTCGCGACGCTGCTCGAGCGGCGCGGCGAAGAGGGCGAGCTGACGGTCGAGCTCGAGGTCGGCGAAGACATCGTCACGGCCGCGCTCGGTCCGTTCCGGGGCGACGCGCTTCGGGCTGAGCTCGAGCGCCAGGACGACGGCGTCGGGTTGCGGCGCGTGCTGGAGACCGTCGTCGACGGCTTCGCGCCGGTCGAGCGCGAGGGCGGCGTCTGGATCGAGCTCCAGAAACGCGTCGAGAGGGTCGAGAGCGCCCCATGACCCAGAAGAGCGACAAGACGCTCCTCCGCCGGTATCACCAGGAGGGCGACCTCGCCGCGCGCGAGCAGCTGATCGAGCAGTACATGTCGCTCGTGCGCTCGCTCGCCCGCCGTTATTCCTATCGCGGCGAACAGTTCGAGGATCTCGTCCAGATCGGCGCCATCGGGCTGATCAAGGCGATCGACCGTTTCGACCTCGAGCGCGGGGTCGAGCTGACGACCTACGCGACCCCGAACATCATCGGCGAGATCAAGCGGCACTTCCGCGACCGTGGCTGGTCGGTGCGAGTGCCCCGCGGTCTGCAGGAGCTGAACATCCAGCTCTCGCGGCTGCTCGAGGAGCTGACCGTGCAACTCGGACGCTCGCCGACGATCGCCGAGCTCGCCAAGGCTGCGGAGGTCTCGGAGGAGGAGGTGCTCGAGGCACTCGAGAGCGGCCGGGCCTACAGCTCTCTCTCCCTCTCGGCAGGCCCGGGCCAGGACGAGGACGGCGACCTCGACCCGCTCGAGTCGCTCGGCACCGAGGAGCACGAGTACGAGGTCTCCGAGGACCGGGCGATCCTCGCGCCCGGCTTCCGCGTCCTCGACGAGCGTGAGCGGACGATCCTCCACCTGCGCTTCTTCAAAGGGCTGACCCAGTCTCAGATCGCGCAGCAGGTCGGCATCTCGCAGATGCACGTGTCGCGGCTGATCCGACGCTCGCTGGAGAAGATCCGCGAGGAGATCGCCGAAGACGACGCGGTCGAGAGAACAGCTGACAGATAGGGGCTTGGCGCGCGGAGGCGTGGGGGCCCGTACCTAGAATCAGGCGCAATGCGTACCGCCGCCGAGCTCCGCGAGGGATTCCTCTGCTTCTTCGAGGAGAAGGGGCACGTGCGCAGGCCGTCGGCGTCGATCATCCCGCCGGCCGACGACCCCACGACGCTGTTCATCATCGCCGGGATGCAGCCGATGAAGCGCTGGTTTCTCGGTCAGGAGGCACCGGCCGCGCGACGCGTGACGACGGCGCAGAAGACAGTCCGCGCCGGCGGCAAGCAGAACGACCTTGACGACGTCGGCCTGACGAACCGGCATCTCTGCTTCATGGAGATGCTCGGCAACTTCTCCTTCGGAGAGTACTTCAAGGACGGTGCAGTCGACTTCGCCTGGGAGTTCGTGACCGAGCGGATGAGCCTCGACCCGGAGCGTTTGTGGCCGACGATCTTCGCCGGCGATCCAGAGCTGAAGCTCGGAGAGGACGAGGTCGCGATCGCGAGTTGGGAGCGTTACGTGCCGCGCGAGCGGATCGTCGGGCTCCCGCGGTCCGAGAACTTCTGGCAGGCGGCGGACACTGGTCCCTGCGGCCCCTGCAGCGAGCTCCACTACGACCGCGGTGAGGAGCACGGCTGCGGCCGGCCCACCTGCGCTCCCGGATGCGAATGCGAGCGGTTCCTCGAGCTCTGGAATCTCGTCTTCATGGAGTTCGACCTCGCCGAGGACGGCACCTTGACGCCCTTGCCGCAGCAGAACATCGACACGGGAATGGGTCTCGAGCGAGCGGCGATGCTCCTCCAGGGAGTCGATTCGGTCTTCGACATCGACACGTTCGAACCACTCCTGGCGTGGGTCGGCGCAAAAGCGGATGTCGCCTACGGCTCGAGCGACGAGGCGACGAAGGCCTACCGCGTCGTCGCCGAGCACGCGCGCACGGCAGCGTTCCTCGTCGCCGAAGGCGTCGCTCCATCGAACGAAGGCCGCGGCTACGTCCTTCGACGCGTCATTCGCCGCGCCGTCCAGTTCGGGCGCCGCCTGGGACTCGAGCCTCCATTTCTGTTCGAGCTGGCCGATGTCGTCCGCGAGCACATGGGATCCGTTTATCCCGAGCTCGAGGAGCAGCGGAGCGAGCTGCGCGACCTGATCCGGGCCGAGGAGGAGCGCTTCCGGGAGACCCTCGCCCGCGGCGAGAAGCTGTTCGAAGAGATGGTCGCCAAGGGCGAGATCACGCCCGAGGACGCCTTCCGCCTTCACGACACCTACGGCTTTCCGTGGGAGCTGACCAAGGAGCTTGCCGCAGAGCGTGGGCTCGAGGTCAATGAGGAGCAGTTCACTCGGCTGATGGAGGAGCAGCGTGAGCGCTCGCGCCGGGGCGGGGCCTTCGATGTGGAGGTGCGGGTCACGGGGCCCCGCAGCGAGTTCGTCGGCTATGAGCGGACCGATGTGCTGACGGCGATCCTCGCCCATGCAGATCTCGGCGACGGCACGTTCCAGGCCAAGCTCGAGCAATCGCCGTTTTACCCGGAAGGCGGCGGCCAGGTCTCCGACGCCGGCTACATCGAGAACGAGGAGAACGGCGCGCGCGCCGAGCTGATCAAGGCGACGCGGCTGGACGACGACCAGGTGCTGACCTTCCGCGGCGAGGGCTTCGGCGAGGGGATGCGCGTCCGCGCCGTCGTGCCCTGGTCGGTCCGCTTCCCGACGATGGCGAACCACACGGCGACGCACGTGCTGCACAAGGCGCTCCGCGACCTCCTCGGCGAGCACGTCAAGCAGGCCGGTTCGGCGGTGCGGCCCGACAAGCTGCGCTTCGACTTCACGCACCCGCAGTCGCTGACGCCGGAAGAGCGCGAGCGGGTCGAGCACGCTGTCAACGAGATCGTCTTCCAGAACCGCGCGGTTCGCACGTTCGTGACGCCGATCGAGGAAGCCCGCAACCTCGGCGCGATGATGCTCTTCGGCGAGAAGTACGGCGACGAGGTGCGGGTGGTCGAGATCGACGGCTACTCGCGAGAGCTCTGCGGCGGGACGCATGTGCGCTCGACGGCGGAGATCGGGCCGTTCGTGATCCTGTCGGAGACCTCGGTCGGCTCCGGCTCACGACGGATCGAAGCAGTGACCTCCGGCGAGGCGTTCGCGCTGCTGCATGAGCGGAGCCGCGAGTCCGAGGAGCTTCGCGCAGAGCTCGCGGAGACGCGGAAGGAGACGAAGCGCAAGCAGGTGAAGCCGGAGCCCACCGAGGTGGCGGCTCACAGCGAGGAAGAGATCGGCGGCGTCAACGTCTACGTGGGCCGCATCAGCGGTGCGACCATGGACGTGCTCCTGGCGGAATCCGACCGGATCAAGCAGGAGCGGCGGCCCGCAGCCGTCGTCCTCGGCGGCAGCGAGGATGGAACGGTGCACCTCGTCGCCAACTTCGATCGCTCGCTGGAGGGCAAGGTCGATGCGGTTGCGGTGATCAAAGCGGCGGCTGCGGAGGTCGGTGGCGGCGGCGGCGGGCGCGCGACGATGGCCCGCGCCGGCGGCAAGGACCCCGCCAAGCTCGACGCGGCGCTGGAGCGGGCCGAAGAAGCGCTCCGGGCCGCGCTCGCGTGAAGGTCCTCGCGGTCGACTACGGCTCGGCGCGGACCGGCGTCGCCGTCTCGGACCCGACCGGGACGCTTGCGCGGCCCGTCGGCGTGATCGAGCGCGCCGGCACCGAAGCCGGCCTCGAAAGGCTCGTCGAGGTGATCTCGAGCGAGGGCGCGGAGCGAGTCGTCGTTGGCGTGCCGCTGACGCTTAAGGGCGAGCGCGGCGAGCAGGCGATCGAGACCGAGCGCTTCGTCGATCAGCTCCGGCAAGCGATCGACGTGCCCGTCGAGGGCTTCGACGAGCGCTTCACGACCGACCTCGCCGAGCAGGATCCCGGAAGCCGTAACCTGCCGCCCGATGCCCGAGCGGCGGCGCACCTGTTGACGAGCTATCTCGCGTGGTCGAACAGAGGCGCGGAGTAATCGCGCCGCAGCCGCGCCGCCCCGAGCGGCGCCGGCCGCCCCATGCGGTCGTCATGCGGCGCCGCCTCGTTGCGCTCTGCGTCCTTCTGGCCGCGTTGATCGGGCTCGGCTTCGCGGTCGCCGGTGTCCGTGACCGCGGCAGCAAGAAGCAAACGCCCACGGTCGTCGCCGCGCCGAAGCCGTTCCGGATCGTCTTTCCCGAGGGCTTCACGCGCCTCGACATGGCCGCGCGGGTCAAGAGCGTCGCCGAGATCGCTGCGCGGGAACGCGGCCGGTCGCCGCGGCTCGCCGGAGGGTCCTACCTTGCGGCAACGGCGGGCAAGCGGCTCATCCCCGGGTTCGGAAGACGTCCGCTCGAGGGCTTCCTCTTCCCGGCGACCTACCAGTTCACCGCACGGACGAGCTCGGCCCAGCTCGTGAGTGCGCAGCTGAAAGCCTTCCGCAAGAGCTGGAGCACGATCAATCTCGCCTACGCACGCTCGAAGAACCTGACCCCCTACGACGTGCTCACGATCGCCTCAATGGTCGAGAAAGAGGCGGTCGCGCCGGAAGAGCGTCCGAAGATCGCTCGGGTGATCTACAACCGTCTTCATCACAGGATGGCGCTCGGGATCGACGCGACCGTGCGCTACGGGTTTCACGTGCCCGGGACCGAGTCGTTGCGCCAATCGCAGCTGAACTCGGACAATCCCTACAACACGCGCAAACGGGTCGGCCTGACGCCGACGCCGATTGCGAATCCCGGGCTCGCGTCGATCCAGGCAGCCGCCCACCCCGTCACCGGGGACTGGCTCTTTTTCGTTCGGAAGCCGGACAAGGTGCACCACTTCTTTACGGCCAGCGAGCGCGACTTCATCAACTACAAGAACGCGCACGGCTTTTGATTTCAGGCTCGACGCGTCTGGTCGCGCTGCTCGGGCAGCCGGTCGCCGAGTCACTGTCGCCGCGGATGCAGAACGCCGCGTTCGCGGCGCGCGGGCTCGACTGGGCCTACGTCGCCTGCGCGGTCTCGCCCGAACGGCTGGAGGCGGCGGTCAGCGGCCTCGTCGCGCTCGGCTTCGCGGGCGCAAACGTCACCTCTCCGCACAAGGAGCAAGCGGCGGAGCTCTGCGACGAGGCCGAGAGCCGTTCCGTGAACACGCTCGTCTTTCGCGACGGGCGCGTCCTCGGCTTCAATACCGACAAGGAGATCGTGGCCGGGATCGAGGCCGCCCACATCTGCCTGATCGGCGCCGGCGGGGCGGCCGCGGCGCTGCTTCCCACGCTCGCGGGTGAGGTGAGCGCGTTCTCGCGGTCGGGCGACTGGCCGCCTGACGCCTCGGCCGCCGATCTGATCGTGAACGCAACGCCGGTGCGCGATGAGCTGCTCGTCGAGCCCAGGCCCGGGCAAACCGTCGTCGACCTCGCTTATCGCTCCGACGGCCGGGCGACCGCGCTGGTCGAAGCGGCGCGCGCCGCGGGCTGCGACGTCGTCGACGGGTTCGAAGCCCTCGTCTTGCAAGGAGCCGCCTCGTTCGAGCTCTGGACCGGCGTGGCGCCGCCGGTTGACGTGATGCGCGCCGCAGTACGCTCCGCCTGATGCTGAGGCTGACAACTGCGGGCGAGTCGCACGGGCCGGCGCTGGTCGCGATCGTGACCGGGTTGCCGGCAGGTCTGACGCTCGACCGCGAGGCGATCGACGCGGATCTCCGCCGCCGCCAGCAGGGCTACGGGCGGAGCCCGCGCCAGCAGCTCGAACACGACGAGGTCGAGGTGCTCGCCGGCCTTCGCCACGGGAGGACCCTCGGCACGCCGCTCGCCCTGGTCGTTCGCAACCGAGATCACGCGAACTGGGCGTGGGGGATGAGCCCGTGGCCACCCGAAGGCGAGCCGGAGGGCAAGGGGACGAAGCCGGTGACGCTGCCTCGGCCCGGCCACGCCGACCTCGCGGGGGCGCAGAAGTTCGGCCTCGAGGACGTCCGCGACGCGCTCGAGCGTGCGAGCGCCCGCCAGACGGCGGTCGCGGTCGCGGCCGGAGCGGTGGCGAAGACGCTGCTGGGCGAGCTCGGGATCGAGGTGCGCGGCGAGGCCCGCCCCGAGGCAGGGGCGGACGAAGCCGAGGTCGACGAGGCCCGCGCAGAGCGGGACACGCTCGGGGGCGTCGTCGAGGTTCGGGCGCAGGGCGTGCCGTCCGGGCTCGGCTCGTATGCGAGCAAGGACGAGCGCCTGGATGCCCGCCTGGCCTCGGCGCTGATGGGGATTCAGGCGGTCAAGGGAGTCGAGATCGGCGAGGGGTTCGAGCTCGCCGGCCTGCGCGGGTCGGAAGCGCATGACGAGATCGTTCGCGACGAGCGCGGCCTCCACCGGACGACCAACCGGGCCGGGGGGATCGAGGGCGGTGTCTCGAACGGCGAGGAGATCGTCGTCCGGGCGGCGATGAAGCCGCTGCCGACGCTGATGCAGCCGCTCGCCTCCGTCGACCTGGAGACCGGTGAGCCCGGCGAGGCGCTCGTCGAGCGCAGCGACGTCTCAGCCGTCGAGGCGCTCGCGGTCGTCGCCGAGGCCGCGGTCGCCTTCGAGCTGGCCCGAGCCGCGCGCGAGAAGTTCGGCGGGGATGCTCTTGGCGACTTCGTCGCGGCGCACAAGGCGTACGTGGAGCGGATCGACTGGCAACCGCGCTAGTGCCCCGGCCGTTGCCAGCAGGGGGCCTCTGGCGCGCGAAAAGCGAGCCGTGCAAGGACGCAGGGAGCCCCTGTGCTGGTGGCACAGGGGCGACTGAGGACGCCGCAAGGCGATGTCTTTACAGCCGCCCAGAGGCTCGCTGATGGCGGCGGTCGGGGCACTGGAGAGTCATCTCGCGCTGATCGGCTTCATGGGCGCCGGCAAGTCGACGCTTGGCCGGGAGGTCGCGGCGCGGCTGGATCGGCCGTTTGTCGATGTGGACGCCCAGATCGAACAGCGAGAAGGCTCGATCGGCAAGCTATTCGAGCAAGGGGTCTTCCGCGACGTCGAGGAGCGGGTCGCCCTCGAGGCGCTCGCGATGCCGCCGGGCGTGATCGCACTCGGCGGGGGCGCGGTCGAGACATCGTCACTCCGCGAGACGCTGCGCGCACGCGCGACGACGGTGCTGATCGAGGTCGACCCCGAAACGGCCTGGGAGCGAGTGCGCGGCAGCGACAGACCGCTCGCCCAGGACGAGGGGCAGTTCCGGGAGCTCTATGCCAGCCGGCAGCCGCTCTACGACGAGGTCGCCGACGCCCGGGCGTCCGACGCCGACGGCGTCGTGCTCGCCGCGGGTGGCGTGACCGTCTCGGCCATGCCCGGGGACCTGATCCCCGGGCATGGCCCGGTGGAGCTCGTCGCAGACGAGCGCATTCTCGAGCTCCATCCTCCACCGGTCGATGCCCGGGTGCTCACGGTGCCCACCGGCGAGGAGGCGAAGACGGTTGCGACCGCGGAGCGCCTTTGGCGTCAGCTTCGGCTCGACCGCAGCGGGACGCTCGTCGCTTTCGGCGGCGGCTGCACGACCGACGTCGCAGGCTTCGTCGCGGCGACCTATCTCCGCGGGATCGACTGGGTCGCGGTGCCGACGACGCTCGTCGGCCAGGTCGATGCGGCGATCGGCGGCAAGACCGCGATCAACCTCCCGGAAGGCAAGAACCTGGTCGGCGCCTTCCACTGGCCGGTGCGGACGGTGATCGATCCGGCGCTGCTGAAAACGCTTCCGGAAGAGCAGCGTCGCGAAGGGCTCGCCGAGGTCGTAAAGACGGGGCTGCTCGCCGGTGAGCCGCTCTGGGAGCTTTCCGACGACGAGCTCGTCCGCCGCTGCGCCGCCTTCAAGACCGCCGTGTGCCTGCGCGACCCTCATGACCGCGGCCCCAGGCAGGTGCTCAACCTCGGGCACACGTTCGCGCACGCCCTGGAGGCCGCCGCCGGATACGAGACCGTCACCCACGGCCGGGCAGTCGCGCTCGGGCTGCTGGCGGCGCTGCGCCTCTCGGGTCGCCCGACCGAGCCTGTCGAGCAGATCCTTGCGCCGAAGCCGGTCAGGCTCGACAGAGAGCGCGCCTGGGAGGCGCTCAAACGCGACAAGAAGTCGACACGAGGCGCACTGATGCTCGTTCTGCTCGGAGAGGGAGGCGGCTTCACGACGAACATGCCCGAGGCCGATGTCCGCCGTGCCCTCGACGAGCTGATCGCCGACTAGGGTCTAGGGATGCGCATATCCGTCATGAATGGAGTCAACCTCGACGTCGTCGGCCGGCGGGACCCCGAGCTCTACGGCGGCATCACCATCCGGCAGCTCGAGTCCCGCATCTTCGAATGGGCCATGGAGCTGGAGCTGAACGTCAAATGTCGCCAGACGAACAGCGAAGGCGAGTACATCAACTGGTGTCACGAGGCGCTCGACTGGGCCGAGGGAGTAATCCTCAACCCCGGCGCGTGGACGCATTACAGCTACGCGCTCCGCGACGCCGTCGAGCTCTTCGACGTACCCGTGGTCGAAGTTCACCTCTCGAACATCGACGAACGAGAGGAATGGCGGCGCAAGTCCGTGATCTCCGATCTAACCGCGAAGCGCGTGATCGGCAAGGGACCGGACGGCTACCGCGAGGCGCTCACATATCTTGCCGGGGACAGATGAACGCCCACGTCGAAAAACTGCTCGAGAGGCTCGAGGAGCCGCTGATCGTCACCACGCCGGCGAACGTCCGCTACCTGACCGGTTTCGTCAGCTCGAACGTCTCCGTCGTCGTCGAGCCGGAGCGAGTCCGGCTGTTCACCGATTTCCGCTACGCGGCATCGGCGCGCGCGGTCCCGGACGTGGAATTCGTCGAGACCCGGCGCGACGCGATCACCCACATGGCCGAGTTCCTGTCGGGCCGGTTCGGCTTCGAGAGCACGCATCTGACGTACCGGGAGTACGAGCAGCTGCGCGACGGCGGTCTCGACCTCGTCCCGCGGGAGAGTCTCGTCGAGGGCCTGCGCGCCGTCAAGGACGAAGACGAGCTGGACAAGATCCGCCGCGCGGCCGCGATCACGGATCGCGCGTACGAGCGCATGGCGGAGGAGCGGTTCGTCGGCCGGACCGAGCGCGAGCTGGCCTGGCGGATGACCTTGCTCCTGCACGAGCTCGGGGCCCACGAGGAGGCGTTCGAGACGATCGTCGCCGCCGGCGCCAACGGCGCCAAGCCGCACGCCGACCCGGGCGACCACGTGATCGAGCAAGGAACGACGATCGTGGTCGACGCGGGCGCCGTTCTCGACGGGTACTGCTCCGACTGCACGCGCACGTTCGCGACCGGCGAACTTCCGGACGAGCTCCAGCACGCCTACGACGTCTGCCTCGAGGCGCAGCGCAGGGGGCTGGAGGCGGCGCGGTCGGGCGTCGAGGCGAAGCAGACGGACGCCGCGGCCCGCGCGGTGATCGACGAGGCCGGCTTTGGCGAGAACTTCGGCCACGGGCTCGGCCACGGTGTCGGCATCGACGTGCACGAGGCGCCGCGAGTCGCGGCGAGCTCGACGGATTCCCTCGTCGCCAACAACGTCGTCACGATCGAGCCGGGGATCTACCTGGAGGGCAAAGGCGGGATCCGGATCGAGGACCTCGTGATCGTCACGGATGGCGAGCCGGAGATCCTCTCGAGCTTTCCGAAGGAGCTCATGACGGTGAGCTGATGACGGAGATCGTCGGCACCAACCAGTTTCGGAACGGCATGCATATCGAGCTCGAGGGCGGTGTCTGGCGAATCGTCGAGTTCCAGCACGTCAAGCCCGGCAAGGGCGGCGCGTTCGTGCGCACGCGCGTGAAGAACCTCGATACGGGGGCGGTCGTCGACCGCACGTTCAGGGCCGGCGAGAAGTTCCCCCGCGTTCACACCGAGGTCAAGAACATGCAGTACCTCTACGAGTCGGGCGACGAGGTCGTCTTCATGGACCAGGAGACGTACGAGCAGACCGCGCTGCCGCGCGAGTCTGTCGCCGACGCGATCGACTTCATGGAGCCATCCTCCTCCGTCCAGATGCTGACCGTCGACGGGCAACCTGCCGGCATCCAGCTGCCGGCGTCCGTCGAGCTGACCGTCTCCGAGACCGAGCCCGGTGTGCGCGGCGACACCGTCTCGAATGTGACGAAGCCGGCGACGCTCGAGACCGGCGCCACCGTTCAGGTGCCGTTATTCGTGAACACCGGCGACCGGATCAAGGTCGACCCGCGCGAACAGCGCTACATCTCGCGGGCCTAACCGCACCGCTCGAACCCGAGGATGCCGCCCGGAAACGGCCGGTCCTGCCGCGCTAGGCTCCGGGGTCACATATGCCGGCGCTTGTCGACACGACGATTCGGCTGCTGTCTCAGGAGCCGCTGGGGGGCAGGATGCCGACAGCGGACCTACTTCGGCTCGCCGAAACCCTGGACGGAGCCGGCTTCGCCTACCTCGAGGTCTCCGGCGGCGGCGTCTTCGACAGCGCGGTGCGCCGAGGCGTCGAGAGCCCCTGGGAGCGGATCCGGGCACTCAAGGCGCGGACGAAGACCCCGCTCGCGATGGCCTTGCGGGGGCGGTTCCTCGTCGGCTCGCGGCCCGTGGGGGCGGACTTCGCCCGCCGCTTTGTCGCGACAGCAGCCGAGAGCGGCATCGACGTGTTCCGGCTGCACGACCCGCTCAACGACGTCTCCAACCTGCGGGAGGCGGGCGAGGCGATCATCCGAGCCGAGCGAGAGTTCGACGCCGGCCTCGTCTATGGGTCGGGCCACACCGGCGAGACCGAGGATCTCGTCGAGCAAGCAAAGAAGCTGCCCGAGCTCGGTGCGGTGCGCATCCTCCTCCACGATCCGTCGAGCTCGCTCGAGCCATATCGCGCTCACGAGCTGGTCGGCGCGCTGCGCGAGGCGAGTGGTCTGCCGATCGGCCTCTACTGCCAGGGCGCCGTCGGTAACGCGCTCGCCGCAGCCCTCGAGGCTGTCCGCGCGGGCGCGGACCTCGTCTCTTGCGCGGTCTACCCGATTGCGCTGACGCTGCACAGGGTCTCGGGCGAGGCGCTCGCGACCTCGCTCGCGGGGCTCGGACAGGACGCAGGCGTCGATACCGATGCCCTCTGGCGGGCGTCTGAGCTTGTCGACGAGCACCTCGGCGACGAGCCGGTCACCCCTGTCGCGCCCCGCATCGCCGTCCGGGCCGCCGAGCACCGTGTGCCGCCGGGCCTCGTCGCCGCCCTCGACATCCATCTGCGCGCGCAATCCGCCGGCGACCGGCTCGACGAGGTGCTCGAAGAGCTCCTCCGGGTGCGCGAGGAGGTCGGCTGGCCGCCCCTCGCGGCGCCGATTGGCCAGATCCTCGGCTCGCAGGCGCTCCTGAACGTGCTCTCGGCGACGCGGTACCAGACGATGATCGACGAGCTGCGGGCGCTCGTCGCCGGCCGCTACGGTTCGCCGCCGGGCTCGATCGATCCGGTCGTGCGCCGCGCCTCGGAGCTGCTGGCCGACGGGGTTCCCGAGCCGGAGCCGATCGACCTCGAGCAGCTCGGCGCCGAGGCGGAGGGCCTGGCCGCCAGTGACGAGGAGCTCCTGCTGCTCGCGCTCTTCGGCGAGGAGGCGCGGCCGCTCCTGGAAGCGATCCGCGGGCGGCACGCAGGCGACGATTCGCTCGCGGCGAGTGGAGTCGACCAGGCCCGTGCCGAGCGGATTCGGGAGGTCGTCCGCATCGTCCAGGAGTCGGGCGTGGGCGAGATCACGATCGACGAAGGCGGGATGCGCGTCTCCGTGCGGCGGACGCCCGATCCGATCGAGCCCGTGCTCGCTTCCGCCACCGGCGAAGGCGCCGCGACGGAAGCCGAGGAAGCCTTGGCCGCGCAGCAGCCGTCGGGCGACGGCATCGTCCGCGTCGAGTCGCCGATGGTCGGCACCTTCTACCGGGCGCCGCAGCCCGGTGCGCCGCCCTACGTCGAGGAGGGAGATGCGGTCGGGCCGGGCCAGACCCTCTGCATCCTCGAGGCGATGAAGCTGATGAACGAGGTCAAGGCGGACGTCGAGGCTGTCGTCCGCGCGATCCACGTCGGCAATGCCGAGCCGGTCGAATTCGGGCAACTGCTGTTCGAACTCGAACCGATCAACGGCCGCCCCTTGGGGCTCTGATGTTCTCAAGAGTGCTCGTAGCGAACCGCGGCGAGATCGCGGTACGCGTGATCCGGGCGCTGCACGAGCTCGAGATCGAGGCCGTCGCCATCTACTCGAGCGCGGACAAGGACTCGATGCACGTTAGGCTCGCCGACCGCGCCGTCGCCGTCGGGCCAGCGCCGGCGTCGCAGAGCTACCTGAACATTCCGTCCGTAAGCGCCGCGGCCGCGACGACCGGTTGCGAGGCGATCCATCCGGGCTACGGGTTCCTTTCCGAGAACCCGGCCTTCGTCGCGGCCTGCGAGGACAACAGCATCGTCTTCGTCGGCCCGACCGCCGACGTGATGGCGCGGATGGGCGACAAGGTGCAGGCCAAGGCGGAGCTGGGGCAGGCGGGCGTGCCGCTGGTGCCGGGAAGCGACGAAGCGGTCGAGCTGCCCGAGGCACGCGCGCTCGCTGCCGAGCTTGGTTACCCGGTTTTGCTCAAGGCGGCGGCCGGCGGCGGTGGCAAGGGGATGCGGATCGTCGACGCCGAGGACGAACTCGAAGGAGACTTCCAGACCGCCGCCGCGGAGGCCGAGGCGGCCTTCGGGGACCCCAGGCTCTACGTGGAGAAGCTCGTCCGGCCGGCCCGCCACGTGGAAATCCAGGTGCTCGCCGATGGGCACGGCGACGTGCTTACGCTCGGAGAGCGCGAGTGCTCGATCCAGCGGCGTCACCAGAAGCTGATCGAGGAATCGCCTTCGCCCGGCGTGACGCCCGAGACGCGCGAGGCGATGGAGGAGGCTGTCGAGCGCGCCGCGAAGATGATCGGCTACCGCAACGCAGGCACGTTCGAGTTCCTGCTCGGCCCCGACCAGGGCTTCTACTTCATCGAGCTGAACGCCCGCCTGCAGGTCGAGCATCCCGTCTCCGAGCTCGTGACCGGAATCGATCTCGTGCGTGAGCAGCTGCGGATCGCCGCGGGAGAGCCTTTGTCCGCAACCGGTAGGGCGACGCGCCGAGGGCACGCGATCGAGATCCGGATCAACGCCGAGGATCCAGCGCGCAACTTCGCACCTGCTCCCGGCCTGGTCACGGAGTTCCGGGCGCCGCTCGGCCCGGGGATCAGAGTCGACACGTTCGTCGAGGCGGGGTACCTGGTGCCGCCGTTCTACGATTCCCTGCTCGGCAAACTCGTCGTCTGGGACGAGGACCGCCCGGCCGCGATCTCCCGCGCGCTTCGCGCCCTCGGAGAACTGTCTGTGACCGGCATTCCGACGACGCGAGAGCTTGCGATCGAGGTCCTGCGCAGCGAGCAGTTCGCCAGCGGCCGTTACTCGACGTCGTTCCTGGAGGAGTCCGGCAGGCGGCTCGCGGTGGCCGCGGAGTGACCGTCGCTCGCCTTCGGCTCCCTCCCGTGGGGGAAACCCTGTTTCCCCCACGGCCCCCCTTCTCCATAGATGCGGGGGAACCTCCCGGTTCCCCCGAGTCCCCCTCCCCCGCTCATGGGCCAGAGGTTGGCCCATGAGCGACCAGCTCGTGATCAGCAAACCCGAAGGGACCGTCTGCGTGCCGGCAGCGACGCTCGCGCGCATCGTTGTGCGCGCGGCAGAGCTCGCGGACGGCGCGCGCGTCCGACGCCCGCGTCGCGGGGTCGACGTCGAGGTCGCCGGCGACAGCGCCACCGTGACGCTTCGGCTCGCCGCGCGCTACGGGGCCGTTCTTCCTCAGGTGGCGGAGGAGGTTCAGCGGCACGTCGCGACTACGCTCGAGCAGATGTGCGGGATCGAAGTCAGGAGCGTGGACGTTGCGATCGAGGAGCTCGTGTGACGCTCAGCCGCCGCGCCTCGCGCCGAACCGCCTTCTTCCTGCTCTACCAGTGGGACGTGACCGGTCAGCCTCTGGCCTCGCTGTACGAGGGCGAGGTCGACGAGTTCGCCCGCGACACGGCCGAGGCCGTGGCGGCGCGCGTCGACGAGCTCGACCGGCGCATCACGGCCGCTTCGGAAGGGTGGACCGCCGACCGGCTCGGAGCCGTCGAGCGGAACATCCTTCGCCTCGCGACCTACGAGCTCGAAGAAGGCAGCGTTCCGCTCGAGGTTGCGATCGACGAAGCTGTCACACTCGCCAAGCGGTATGCGACGGAGGAGGCCGGGCGGCTCGTGAACGGAATTCTGGGACGGATCGCGCGCGAGAGAGAAGTGGCGTGAGCGAAGAGGAGAGCCGCCCCACTGAAGACCCGCTGCAGCAGGCGGAAAGCCTGCTCGAGCGGCTCGAGCGAACGCGCCAGGAGCTCGAGTCGACGCAGGATCCCGATCGTGCGATCGAGATCCTCTCCGAGCTCGCGGAGATCGCGAAGGAGGTCGAGGCTGCGCTGGCACGAGCGAAGAAGGAGGCCGGATGAGGCGTCGCTTGCGATGCCGATCTGGAGGCCGCGGCAGCTCTGCCGGCGCGGCCGTACAAACCCGGCCTTCACCTTCCTACCGAAGTAAGGAAACTCTTCGATGAGAGACCCCCGCGAGCTGGCTGCTCTGGTCGAGGGCTACCTTGACGAGCTGGCGCTGACTCCTGAGCTCGGCGAGCTTGCCGAGCCGATTGGCTACGCGCTCGCGGGCGGCGGCAAGCGGATCAGGCCGGTCCTCTGCCTGGCGACCGGGGAAGCGCTCGGGCGCGAGCCTGAGGAGCTGCTGCCGGCCGGCGCCGCCGTCGAGCTCGTTCACAACTTCTCGCTCGTCCACGACGACCTTCCCTCCCTGGACGACGACGAGCTCCGGCGCGGGCGGCCGAGCACCTGGGCGCAGTTCGACGAGGCGACGGCCGTCCTGGCCGGCGACGCGTTGCTCGCCGAGGCGTTCCGTCTCGCCCTCTCGTATCCGACGCCCTTCGTCGCCCGCGAACTCGTCCAGGCGACGCTCGGGATGATCGGCGGCCAGCACGCAGACACGAAGGAGCTCGGCTACGACCTCGCGGAGATCCACCGCCTGAAGACCGGGCGCCTCTTCTACGCTTCGATCGCGTGTGCGCTCTGGGTCGCCGAGCTGCCGGAGCGAGACCAGGGACCGTGGCGGGAGTTCGCGGAGGAGCTCGGGATGCTCTTCCAGGTCGTCGACGACATCCTCGACGGGGACGGCTACGTCCTCACCCTTGGCGAGGAGGGCGCGCGCGGGCTCGCCGATGAGGCCGCCGATCGTGCCCGGGCGCGGCTGGCTGCGATCGACGCTGACACCTCGGTGCTCGAGGAGATCGTCGCCGGGCTGGCGACGCGGACCGCTTAGAGGGACAGACCCCTAGCGGTCTGTCCCTGAAAACGTGACGGAGCTAGATCTCATCCGCCAGCAGGTCGAGCAACAGGCCGTCCTGCCAGACGCCCTCGGGATCGCGCCAGTAGCGGCGAAGGACACCCACCCGCTTGAACCCGACCGCTTCGTACGCGCGGATCGCCGGCTCGTTCGCGAGGGCGGGGTCGATCGTCAGCCGGTGGTGCCCGCGCTCGTCGATGAGCCAGCGGGCGAGTGTCCGCACGGCGTCGCGGCCGAGGCCGCGGCCGTGCAGCGCCGACGTGAGGAAGAGGTCGATGTTGGCGTGCTTGAACTCGTTCTCGCCCGGCTCGGAGAATTGCGCCAGTCCGACGACCTCGCCGTCGTGCTCGATCGCGAATGAGGTTGCGTCGTCGCGGCCCTCGGCCTTGTCGAGTAGGTGTTCCCTCGTGATCTCACCCCACCAGCGGGCGACCTCGGGCTCGGCGCCAATCTCGGCGAGCCGCTCGACGTCACCGGGCTCAAGCGGCCTCAGGCGCACGCGCTCACCGTCCAGTTGGGCCACGACCGCGATCATAGGAGCGTGAAGAAACGGGTCGACGTGCTGCTAGTGGAACGCGGGCTCGCCGAGAGCCGCACGCAGGCGCAGGCGTTCCTCCTTGCCGGGCGCGTGCCTGGACACGAGAAGCCGGGCGAGCAGGTGGACGAGAGCGTGGAGCTCGAGGTCACCGAGGGCGAGCCATTCGTCTCCCGCGGCGGCACCAAGCTCGCGCACGCTCTCGACGCGTTCGGCGTTGATCCCGCCGGGCGCGACTGTCTCGACGTGGGGGCGTCGACGGGAGGCTTCACC
>Ga0184619_10000318_pt1 | contig 16254 bp, 13 predicted proteins | sample PLM0_60_b1_FD_133146 | JGI IMG/M metagenome (GOLD analysis project Ga0184619, IMG submission 133146) | Groundwater sediment microbial communities from an aquifer in East River, Colorado, USA - PLM0_60_b1 | ecosystem: Environmental > Terrestrial > Soil > Riparian zone | place: USA: East River...
ATATCCATCCGTCGCGCAGCGGAACTCATCGCAAAACTGGCGCGCACCGTGCATTACGCCCACGAGCACGGCATTCTGCATCGAGACATCAAGCCCGGAAACATCCTGCTCGATACAGATGGCGAACCGCACCTTACCGATTTCGGTTTGGCGAGGCTGGTCGAGACAGAAAGTACCGTTACCCGCACGACGGAAGTGCTAGGCACACCCAGCTACATGGCCCCCGAACAGGCAAGCGGCAACAACGTGGCACTAACAAGCGCGACAGACACTTACAGCCTCGGTGCGGTGTTGTACCACCTGCTGACCGGCTGTCCCCCGTTTGCTGGGGGAACAACCTACGAAACTGTCCGGCTGGTTTTGGAAACTGATCCCCGGCAACCGCGACTCTTAAATCGGAAAGTAGATCGCGACCTTTCCACGATCTGCCTGAAGTGCCTCCAGAAAGATCCGCAGCGCCGTTACGCTTCCGCTCTCGCGCTGGCCGAAGACCTTGAGCGCTGGCTAAAACACGAGCCAATCCAAGCACGACGCACTGGACTTTTTGCTCGTGGAAAAAAATGGGTGCGAAGAAAGCCAGCTATTGCTGCCGTGATCACGTTGTCGCTCGCACTAATAGCCACGGTCGGTGTGATCGTTTGGAAAAGCGACCTATTCCGCCGTCCCGCAGTAGCTGGAATCGCGGTGCTTCCATTTGAAAATCTGAGCAACGACAAGGAGGACGCCTCCTTTGCTGATGGCGTTCAGGACGACCTTTTGACGAAGCTGGCGAAGATTGCCGCTCTCAAGGTCATCAGCCGCACTAGCGTGATGGAATTTCGCGGCAAGCACAATACGCGTCAGATCGGCGATGAGCTGGGCGCATCCCACGTATTGGAAGGCAGCGTCCGCAAGACGGGAGCCTGGCTTCACATAAACGCCCAGTTGATCGACGCCCGCACCGATTCGCACGTCTGGGCAGAGGAATATGACCGCGATTTGAAAGACACGTTCGCGGTCCAGAGCGAGATCGCACAAAAGGTCGCAGAGCGCCTCCACGCCAAAATTTCGCCGGCTGAAAGACAAGCTATAGAGCGCCCACCAACGGCCGATCTGACAGCCTTTGATCTTTATAGCCGCGCCAAAAATCCCATTCTGGCCTGGAATTCCAGCAGTACTGAGAAAGGGTATCTGTTGCAAGCGGCCAATCTGCTAAACCAGGCTGTTGCGCACGATCCAACCTTTTTCCAGGCGTACTGCCAACTTGCCTGGGTTCATGACCATCTTTACTTCTATCGGTTCGACCGCACTTCCGAACGTCTGGCGTTAGCTAAAGCGGCGATCGAGGCAGCGTCTCGGTTACGTCCCGATGCGGGCGAAGCACACCTCGCCCGTGCGCAGCATCTTTATGAAGGATACTTCGATTATGATGGAGCCTTGGCCGAACTGGGAATTGCTCACCAAAGCCTGCCCAATGACGCTCGGTTATTCGCACTCAAGGGTTACATTGAGCGTCACCGCCCGGGCGGTAATCAAGAAGAGGCGTTACGCTATTTCGAGCGCGCAATTGAGCTCGACCCACGCAACAGCATCTTGCTGCGGCAGGTCGCCTTTAGCTATAACTATCTTCGGCGCTATAAGGAGGAAGAAGGAGTTGTGGATCGCGAGTTGGCGATCAGGCCAAATGACGTCTATTTAAAAGCGTCGCGCGCGTTCGTGGAACTGGATTGGAAAGCAGATACCCGGCCCCTGCATGAATTGATCGATTCAATTCGGGCTACGAATCCTGGCGCGATTCCAGATATCGTCGATAAATGGCTCACCTGCGCTTTGGCCGAACGCGATGCTGTTGCCGCTGACAATGCTTTAGCGGCGCGCGGCGAAAAAAGTTTTGGTAACGAGGTGGTAAAATACAGTCCGCGCTTTGTAGAAGGTCTCATCGCTCAGATGAAACAAGACGATGCCAAAGCACGCGCCGCTTTCACTCTTGCGCGCGCAGAACAGGAGAAACTGGTTCGCGCCGATCCTGACGATGCTGGTGCTCTATGCGTGCTTGGTTTGATCGACTCCGCACTGGGACGAAAAGAGGAAGCCCTGCGCGAGGGCCGACGCGCCGTGGAGCTGCTTCCGGTAGAAAAGGATGTGACCAACGGCGCGCGTCTGATCGTGGGTTTGGCTAGAATCGCCGCATCGGTTGGTGACAAAGCTCTCGCCTGCGAACAGCTTGCGCGTGCCATCCGCCTTCCGACCCCCGCCGTCAGTTATGGCCAATTGAAGCTGCTGTTCTTCTGGGACCCGCTGCGTGGCGATCCGCGCTTCGAAAAAATCGTTAATTCTCTTGCCCCAAAGTAGCCTGTTGGTCTGCTACCACGCCGTAGCCTTGGCGAAGGCGGGTCGCCTCCCTCGCGCCGAAATGAACTTAACCACGGATTGCGCGGCCGCCTGCATCACTACGCGAAGCCTTGCGGGCAGGGATAACACGAATACAGACGTGATTCAGAAGGAGTGGTAGGGCGCGACCGCCGGGCGCACCGAATCGGGCGCCTGATTGTAGGGCGTCTGGCTCAGACGCCAGCTAAGAACCCATCCGTTACATCCGCGTCATCCGCGGTTGTTTCCCCTCTTCCGCGTTACCTTTGGCCGAAATTGGGACAGTACATCAGTGAACAGGCAAATATGACTTCTCAATAACGAGCAGCCAGAAAGGCCAAAACGAGAAAAGACAATTAAATTATGACAAATCGAAATACTATATTCACAACGATTCTGCTTGTGCTTGCCTGCTTTGGGCTTCTGCCTGGAGCGCAAGCTGTCAGTCCACCGCCGGACGGAGGCTATCCCAACTTCAACACGGCAGAAGGGCAAAACGCCCTGTTCAGCCTCACCACCGGCTCTGCGAACACAGCAGTTGGCTGGTTTTCGCTCTGGGGCAACGCCACCGGCGAATTCAACACCGCCCTTGGGGCCGGAACGCTCCTTTTCAACACCGCAGACGAAAATACGGCTACCGGAGCGGGAGCGCTTTTGAGTAACACTACAGGCACCGGAAACCTCGCTGATGGAGCCTTCGCTCTCTTTAGTAACACCGAAGGCGGTTCCAATACCGCGGTTGGTGACAGAGCGCTTTTTAGTAATACCACCGGCAGCGTTAACACGGCGACCGGTACTGGAGCGCTCTTTAGCAACACCACCGGCGGCGGTAACACGGCCAATGGTGTTGACGCGCTCTTTAGCAACACCACCGGCAACTTGAACACGGCCAACGGAGTTGATGCGCTCGTTAACAACACAGAAGGCGGCGGCAACACTGCCAACGGTTCTGATGCGCTCTTTAGCAACACCGCCGGCATTCTCAACACGGCCAACGGGGTGAGTGCGCTCTTTAGCAACACCACCGGCGGCTTCAACACGGCCACCGGTTCTAATGCGCTCACGGGCAACACCACCGGCTTCAACAACACGGCCACCGGTTCTAATGCGCTCCTACGCAACACCACCGGCGGCGGCAACACGGCCAACGGTTTCGAGGCGCTCAAGAACAACACCGAAGGTTTCAGCAACACGGCCAACGGGGTTAATGCGCTCGTGAACAGCACCACCGGCATTCTCAACACGGCCACCGGTAATGGAGCGCTCTTGAGCAACACCACCGGCGAGAACAACACGGCCAATGGAGTTGACGCTCTCTCTAGTAATACCACCGGCGGAGGCAACACGGCCAACGGGGTAAGTGCGCTTTTCAGCAACACCACCGGCAACAGCAACACGGCCATCGGTGGAGGCGCGCTCTTTCACAACACTACCGGCAGCGTTAACGTTGCCGTGGGCGATTTCGCCGGCGGTAATCTGACCACGGGCGATGTAAATATTGACATCCTCAACCCTGGTGTGGCTGGCGAGACCAACACCATCCGCATCGGCGTGACACAGACACAAACCTTTATTGCCGGAATCAGTGGGCAAACAGCCTCCGGAGGCGCTGCGATCTTTGTAAATTCAGACGGCAAGCTGGGCACGTTCAACTCCTCGGCGCGGTTCAAGGATGAGATTAAGCCGATGGGCAAGGCCAGCGAAGCCATTCTGGGGCTTAAGCCGGTGAGTTTTCGTTACAAGAAAGAGATTGATCCGCAGCGCATACCGCAGTTTGGACTGGTGGCTGAGGAAGTGGAAAAAGTAAATCCTGACCTGATAATTCGCGATCCGAAGGGCAAGCCGCACATGGTCCGCTACGAGCAGATCAACGCGATGCTGCTTAACGAGTTCCTCAAAGAGCATCGCAAAGTGCAGGCTTTGGAGAAGGGAATGGCGGCCGTCACGGCGCAGCTCAAAGAGCAAGCCGCACAAATCCAAAAGGTGAGCGCGCATCTCGAAATGAGCAAGCCCACGACAAAGGTGGTTCTCAATAATCCGTAGACTATCAGTGGATGACAGTTTGTGGCCGGGGTCGCCGACCCCGGCTACAGCTGGAACCACGGAAGACGCTTTCGAAACCGCCCTCCCAGCGCTGGCAGAACGTCTGTGATTATCGCGCTTACACCGATCGCGTTTTTTCCGGCCAGTCCCCGAGGGGACTCCGCGAAAACCTGAGGAACGAAATGAAACGCACGGAGCGAATCGCGCTCCTACTACGCACGCGCGACGGAGTCGCCGCTTCGGAATTGAAACGCTTCGGGCAAGAAACGAGCGAGTTTAGGGCCCTGGGACTGCTTCGAAAATCGAACGACAACTTCGTCCTAACGCGAAAAGGCAAAGAACTGGCGGATTCCGTCGCCGAAGCCTTCCTGTAGGGCAAGCGCACCGCTTGCCATGTTTATGGTGGGCAAGCGAAGCGCATGCCCTACAATTTCTTCCGCTCAGCGGGAGCAACGCCAACATTTTACTCTCGACAAGCTGCCAGGCTTGTTTCGAAACTTTGTGCGATATGAAAACACAAGCTGTACGAACTCCTCAACTTATCACTCTCTTTGTATGCGCCTGCTTCGTCTTTTCCTCAGTGGCACAGGCAGTTAACCCACCACCGGACGGAGGCTATCCCGGTGGCAACACGGCAGAAGGAACATCGGCTCTCTTTAGCCTCAACGGTGGCTTTTACAATACTGCTGTTGGCATATATTCGCTTCTCAGCCTTACCGACGGCAGTTTTAACACTGCCATTGGCGCGGGTACGCTTCTTCTCAACACTGCCACTGAAAATACTGCCACTGGCGCGGGAGCTCTTTTAAGCAACGTGGGGGTAGCTCGAACACGGCGACAGGAGCATTCGCACTTTTTAACAACGCCGGTACAGCCAGCGCCCAGAACCCAACTGGAATTTTCTTTGGCAGCTTCAACACAGCCACTGGTGACCGAGCGCTCTTTAGCAATATCAATGGTAACTCGAATACAGCCAATGGTGCTGGTGCGCTTATGGCAAATACTACGGGTAATGACAACACAGCCATAGGTGTCTCGGCGCTCGCGCAAAACACCACCGCGGAGGATAACACGGCGGTTGGGACGGTTGCTCTTTTTAACAACACGACTGGCACCGAAAACACCGCCACCGGTTCTTCTGCGCTCCACAACAACAACACAGGCAGCAATAACACTGCAGATGGTTTTCGAGCTCTTTCTTCCAACACAAGCGGCGACCGCAATACGGCGACGGGTTGGCAAGCCCTGTTTAGCAATACTGGTGCTAACAATAATACGGCCGACGGTTATCAAGCCCTGCAAGCCACAAACAGCGGCAACAATACCGGCATCGGTTTTGAAGCCCTCCAAACTAACGCAACCGGAAACTCCAACACCGCCGTAGGCGCTAACGCGCTTAAAAACGCGACCGGTTCAGACAACATTGCCTTGGGCGAGAGCGCTGGTGTCGCTGTTCTCGCAGGCAATAATAACATCCACATTGGTAACGGTGGCGCTAATGCCGACACCGAGACGATCCGTATTGGCCTTCAGGGAACTCAGACGCAAACCTTCATCGCTGGGATTCGCGGGGCGACAACCGGAGTTGCGAATGCCGTCAACGTGCTAATCGACTCCAACGGTCAGCTAGGCACAATGAATTCCTCACGGCGATTCAAACACAAGATCACAGCAATGGAAGGCGCCAGCGAATCAATCCTGGCGTTAAGGCCGGTAACCTTCTGCTACAAAAACGACAAGAGTGATACATCCCAGTTTGGTTTGATCGCCGAAGAAGTCGCTGAGATAAATCCCGACCTGGTAGTGCGCGACGAGAAAGGAGTAATCTACACCGTGCGCTACGACGCAGTGAACGCAATGTTGCTCAACGAATTCCTTAAAGAACACGCCAGGGTAGAAGAGCAACATTGCAACATTCAGAAACAGGAAGGAACTATCACTCAATTAAAGAAGGACGTGGACACCCTTGTCGCTCACCTAAAAGAGCAGGACGAAAAGATCCAAAGAGTGACCGCGCAGATGCAAATGCGCAACTCTGTGTCGCAAATGGTTGTGAATGATTAGTGAAGCCGCGATCTCGGAGACCGAGATGGAGCGGCAGGCTCGCGACTATAGCGGCAGGCGTGTCGCCTGCATAATCTCAAGAGTTGCAGCCGGCACGGCTGCCTGTTAATAGATATCCGTATCGGAGGTATAACCCGAATCGCCACGGATGGAACGCAAACGGGCACGACTCCCCCACTCTGATTCCGGCCGAGTAATCTGGCCAAGCGTGATTTTTACCAGCCAGGGCGCCGCTGCCAACGCGCCAATCGCAACCAATGCAATTGCCGCTCCCTGACGAATCGAGGGCTTGATTTTGTCGGCCATCAATATGCCTATACCGAGGCCGATAGCGGCCCGGGTGACCACGAGCAACGGATCAACCGGTAGCTGCTCGGAAGTTTTTGAAATGGATATCGGGAAAGACATCGCCTACCATATACGTCGCGTTTGGGAAAAAGAAACGGCAATTTTCGCGGCGCCTGTCATTTCGAGCGAAGCGAAGCGGAGTCGAGAATGGAGCGGCTGGGGGAGCTGCGACATGGACGGGAAGGCCGAAGGCTGAGCGAGCGGGAAGCGAGCGAATCAAACCCCCGCTGCGCTAGCGTTGAGGTATTCAACGGGATGTCTCGACTTCGCTCGACATGACGGAAATTTAGAACATGCCCAACCCGATTTACGCGCTTATTCTCGCCGGCGGCAGCGGTGAACGCTTCTGGCCATTGAGCCGCCGTACCCGTCCCAAACAACTGCTACGCCTCGTTTCAGATAAAGTTTTGCTCGAAGAAACATTGGCTCGGCTTGAAGGTCTTGTTCCGCACGAACGCATTTTGATCCTGACGAACACCGAACAGGAAAACGCAGTTCGGAAATTGCTCCAGGATTTTCCAAAAGAGAATATCATCGCTGAACCCGCGAAACGCGACACCGCCGCGGCGGTCGCGCTCGGGACTGGATGGGTCGTAGCTCGCGATCACGCAGCCACCATGCTCGTTCTGCCCGCCGATCATGTGATCGCCAACCGGGCAGCTTTCCAGGAAACGCTGGCGTTGGCTTCCGACGCAGCCGACGAGACGGGAGAGCTTGTAACTATCGGGACCAAACCGACCTGGGCCTGTCCCGGGTACGGCTACATCGAGCTAGGCAAGGTGGTCCGTTTGCGAAAACACCCAGACACCGACGCGGTCCATCGCGTCCTTCGTTTTCGCGAAAAACCCAACCTCGATCTCGCCGAATCATTTTTGCGAAAGGGAAATTTCCGATGGAACGCCGGCATGTTCGTCTGGTCGGTGCCCACAGTGCTCCGGGAATTCAACCGTCACGCTCCAGAGCTGGCGGATTTTATTTCTCAATTGCACGCGCCGAAGAATTTCGAGAAGGCTTTACGTGAACGCTTCAGCAAATTACCGCGGATCTCTTTCGACTACGCGATCATGGAAAAGGCGGACCGCGTTCTTGTGGTGGAGGCCAATTTCGACTGGGACGACATCGGTAGTTGGAGGGCCCTGTCGAATTATTTTGAGAAAGACAAACAGGGCAACGCTGCGAATTGCGCCATCACCGCACTCGATTCCAGCCACAACATCGTTTTCGAAGAAGAAGGGACAACCATCGCACTACTTGGAGTCCATGACCTCATCGTTGTGAGAACCAAGGACGCGCTTTTGGTTTGTCACCGGCATGAGGCGGAGAAGATCAAAAACCTGATCGGCAAGCTCCCGCCGGAACTGCAATGAACCAGCACGCGATGAAACCAATTTTGGCGCTCGATTTTGGTCGGGCGCGCATCGGAGCAGCAATATCTGATGAGTTGCAGTTGCTTGCGCATCCGCTTGAGACCATTCCAGCAAACGAGCAGGCCCCGTCGCGTGTCGCCGAAATCGTCCGCGAAAGAAAAGTCGATCACGTCATAGCCGGCATTCCCCGTCAGATGAACGGCCAGATTGGTGCTGCAGCGACCGAAGTTCTTCAATTTGTCGAAAAATTGCGTGCCATCTTGCCATGCCCGGTGGTTACGTGGGACGAGCGCCTGACTACTGTCGCAGCTCACCGGGCATTGCGTGACGCAGGTAAGAAGACCCGAGACACCCGCAGTTACATCGATCAGGTGGCAGCTCAGATGATTTTGCAGAGCTATCTGGATCGACGCGCCGCGAATAACGAAGCGGGAGGTGATCGGTGATCTGTGATCTGTGAACAGCAATTTCGTACCGATCACCGTTCACTGATCACCGAGAATTTCGATGTCGCGAAGATTGAAACTCATCATCGCATACGATGGCGCTCCATTCGCCGGCTGGCAGAGTCAATCTCATCGCAACACCATCCAGGATCACATAGAACGCGCGTTTGAACGCGTTCTTGGCAAGCCAGCCCGCGTTCACGGCGCCGGACGAACGGATGCCGGCGTCCATGCACTCGCGCAATGCGCGCACGTCGATCTTCCCGACAACCGCTTATCAGTTGCACGCTGGAGCGAAGCGCTCAACGCGTTGTTGCCTCCGACTATTCGCGTTCTTCGCTGCCAATATGTGTCGACTGATTTTCACGCGCGGCTTTCGGCAAAAGGAAAAATCTATCGCTACAGAATCTGGCTATCTTCCGTTTTGCCTCCATTCGAATATGGTCGCGCCTGGCATATCCCGCGTCCGGTTGATCTCACAATTCTCAGGCGAGCAGCCAGGCAGTTTGTCGGTACTCATGATTTTGCCGGATTCGCTGCGAACCGCGGCAAATCCGCCAATCGGACGGACTCGTCCCGCGGCAAACAAGAAAAGAGCACGATCCGTACAATTTATTCGGTGCGTGTCCGGAAAACAGGCCCCTGTGTCACCATCGAGTTCGATGGCGATGGTTTTCTCTACAAAATGGTTCGATTAATCATCGGGGCCCTGGTTAGATCCGCGCTCGGCAAATTGAGCATCGAGAATGTCGCTGCGCGGCTGAACTCCGGTCAGGTGAGCGCACCTCGTTTTGCGGCTCCTGCGGAGGGACTATCTCTGGTTCGCGTTCGCTATTAACCCGGAAAACAGGCTATCGTTTAGCGCCGAATTAAACAATCGGTGGTGCGAGCTTCCAGCGCGCCAACCGGAAACGCAGCGCCGTCGCCAGACAGCCGAACCCATAGCGCACACTTCTGCCAAAATTGATCGATGATGCTTCAGGCATATAACGCGCAGGGCAGGTTACTTCGCCGATCGCGCAGCCGAGCGCGATGATCTGCGCGAGGACCTGATTATCGAAAACGAAATCATCAGAATTTCGTTCCAACGGCAGGCGCTCCAACAATTGCCGCGAGTAGGCGCGATAACCAGTGTGATATTCCGAGAGCTTCGCGCCGGTGAGAACATTTTCGGCGAGCGTCAGAAAGCGGTTTGAGACGTATTTCCACAACGGCATACCGCCACGCAGCGCACCGCCGCCAAGAATGCGCGAACCAAGCACGCAGGGGTAAAGTCCGCTGCCCACCAGAGCCGCCATCGCCGGAATTAACTGGGGCGTGTATTGATAGTCCGGGTGAATCATAATGATAATGTCCGCATCAGCGGCCAATGCCAGGCGATAACAGGTTTTTTGATTTGCGCCGTAGCCGCGATTTTCCGGATGAACTTCCATCTGTACATGCGGCAGGGTGCGCGCGATTGCGACCGTCTCGTCATGACTGGCGTCATCTACCACGATGACAAGGTCGACAATGCCGTGTGCCATCACTTCGTCGTAAGTGCGCTGCAGAGTCCGGGCTGCATTATAAGCAGGCATGACCACCACAATTTTCTGGCTGTTTAGCATCGTCGTACAAGCCGTCTCATGAATCTCCTTCTGAGCAAAGCGAAGAATCTCGGATTGCTTTTGAGTCCATCCCTAGCAATAGACAGAGATGTTTCGCTTCGCTCAACATGACAGACCGGTTAAAGCATCGTCGTAGCGGAATATCCACTGAACCGCCACCATGCAAACACCATGATCATTTTTCACGACGCATCCTGCCTCGAATATTCAGCGCCCGTCCATCCCGAGCGGCCAGCTAGAATCGCACGCACCGTACCGTTGCTGAACGAGCGACATCCTGATTGGGAATGGCGCATTCCGAGGCCTGCCAGCGAAGCGGCGGTGTTGCGGGCACATTCACGGGATCACCTGGAAAGGATCAAAGGCGCAACGCGTGACTTCGACGCGGACACGCCTTTTTACCCAAAGATTTACGAACACGCTTTGCGTTCCGCCGGCGCGGCGATTGAAGCGACGCAGGCAGCGCTAAAGGGTCATCGCGCATTCAGTCTCATGCGGCCGCCCGGACATCACGCGACTCAAGACCGGGCGATGGGATTTTGCTACTTCAACAACGTTGCGATCGCCGCGCTCAATGCGCTTGCTGTAGCCCGCAACGAGGATGTCGGCCAACCGGTATCATCGACTCCAACTACAATCAAGGCGCGCGTTGAGCGCGTCGCGATTTGGGATTTTGATGCGCATCACGGCAATGGAACCGAGGCAATCGTAGCCCAGAATCCGCGAATCGCTTTTGCATCAATTCATCAATTCCCGGGTTACCCTGGAACGGGCACAAAATCCTTCGGGAATGCGACCAATTATACACTCGGCCCCGGAACGCCGCGGAGTCATCACCTCGAGGTGGCGAAGCGGGCGTTGGAAAAATTAATCGCCTTTAAGCCTGATCTGCTACTTGTCTCCGCAGGCTTTGACGCGTACGCGCGTGATCCACTCGTGCAGATGACGCTCGAGCCCGAGGATTTTTCAACACTCGGTGAATGGCTGTGCCAGCTCGACATTCCCGTTTCTACGATCCTCGAAGGGGGTTACAGCGACGAACTGCCAGAGTTAATCGACGCCTTCTTGACTGCCTGGGCGTCGAACTAATGCCAACCGCAAGAATCGGGCCGGCGGGATTTGAACCCGCGACCTCTTGAACCCCATTCAAGCGCACTACCAAGCTGTGCTACGGCCCGATCGAATGCGAACTATTCACCAAGCGGACAAAATCGCCAAGTAAAGCTAGTCAACCAACTCGACGGCTTTAAGCCGTCAAGTTTGCGGAGCCCGCTCCGTTGAACTATTCGCGAATCTATTTCTGAAAGCTACGACTATAGCAATTTGCGGCAGTCCTAGACCGCCGCTACAGAGAAAACCATGCTCAGCGCCGGAATTGTTGGTCTTCCAAACGTCGGAAAGTCGACGCTTTTTAACGCCGTCACGCGTACCCATAAGGCGCCGGCGGAAAATTACCCTTTTTGCACCATCGATCCAAACGTAGGCATTGTGACGGTGCCCGATCTGCGCCTGGAAAAAATCGCGCAAATTTCGCATTCCAAAAAAATTGTCCCGACTGCGATCGAATTCGTTGATATCGCCGGCCTGGTCAAAGGCGCCAGCGCAGGCGAAGGCTTGGGAAATCAATTTCTTCATCACATTCGCGAAGTGGACGCGATCGTTCAGGTGGTGCGTTGTTTTGAGGACACCAACGTCCATCATGTCAGTGCGACGATCGATCCAATTCGAGACATCGAGATCATCAATACCGAGCTTGTGCTGGCGGATTTGGCGTCATTACAAAAAAAACACGACCGATTGCAGAAAGAAGTTCGCGCTGGCGATAAAACAGCAAAGAACGAAAACGCCATCGTCGAGAAGCTATTGCCCCATCTGGATGCAGGTAAGCCAGTCATCACCGCGAGCCTGACACCAGAGGAAAGATTGGCTGCTCGCAATCTGTTTCTGCTGACATCAAAGCCGACGATCTTCGCCTGCAACGTGGCCGAATCGGATCTGGCTCCTGTAGCCGCCGGCCTAGGCCACGGCGAGGGCGGAACTGAGCGCTCGGATGCCGGGGTCAGCGCCGCCGGCTACAGCGTCACAAGCCGCGTTAAAGCTGTGGAGGATTATGCGCGGCATCATTTCGCTACGGAAGCAATCGTCATCAGCGCGCAACTGGAAAGTGAACTAGTTGACCTGAGTGAGCAGGAGGCGCTGGATTACCTGCGCGGTTTGGGTGTGGAAGACACGGGCGTGCACGCACTCATCCGGTCCGTTTATCACCTACTTGGCTTGCGCACGTTTCTGACGACTGGCGAAAAAGAGTCGCGCGCGTGGACCATTCATGCTGGCGACAAAGCGGCAACCGCCGCCGGAACCATCCACTCGGATTTCGAGCGCGGTTTTATCGCGGCAGAAACGATTTCCTACGACGACCTGGTCGCCGCCGGTTCTCTGGCGAAGGCTCGTGAAGGGGGAAAGGTTCGGCTGGAAGGGAAAGAGTATGTTGTGCGCGACGGCGATGTGATTTTCTTCCGGTTCAATGTGTAAGCCAAAGACTAATTGGTAGGGCGCGCTCGCCGAGCGCGCCGCTATGGACGGCCCGACGGGCCGTCCCTACCTTTGTTCGTAGAGAATCCGGCCGCAATTTTCGCAACTGACAATCTCTTTCCCAGCTCTGGCGCTCGCCGCTGTTGCACTCGTCACCTTCATGTGGCAACCGGTGCAGACTCCATGCTCGATGGCGACAATTGCGGCGTCGCCTTTGCTCGTAAAAAGACGTTCGAAGAGACCAAGCAAATCCTCATCGATTTTTCCCGCCAATTCTGCGCGTTCCCGGGTCAAGTCTTCCAAGCGAGATTCTAAAGCTTTCGACTTTTCATCGAGGTCGGCTGTTTGCCGCGCGATTGATTCCTTAACGCCGGCGGCCTTCTTTTCTTCTTCAGCAAGGTCAATCTTAAATTTGTCGGCCTGCATCATCAGCTCGAGCTCTTCATCCTCGATCTTTCCAATTTCATTTTCGTATCGCTCAATCTCGTGTCCGAGGGCCTGAAATTCATCATTCTTCCGGGTCTGATACTGCTGGGTCTTGAAACGCGCGATGGACTCTGTGCGTGTCCCCACGTCGAGCTCGAGCTTCTTTCGATCCACTTCGAGCTGCCGCGTTTTATGTTTCAAGACATCCACCGCGCTTGCGCTTGCTGCCAGCTGCGCTTCGAGACTCTTCCGCCGCAGCGGTATGGTCTCTATTTCCATCTGGATTTGCCTGATCTTCTGCTGTCGATCTTGAAGGACAAGAAGTTGTTCCAGTTGCGGATGCACGAGCGCACAAGGTATTGATACGGTTAGGCTCCGTCAATCCGCGACGGCAACAACCGATGCTTACCATTAATGAGAAGCAGGCCGCTCCGTTTGTTCAAAGGCCTCCAACACCTGTTCGGGCCGCGCGCGCACAGCGATGTTTTCGGTAAGATTCACCCAGCGGATCGTACCGGAGGAATCAATGAGAAACTCTGCCGGGCGGGCAATATCCGTACCTTTGGGTCCCGCGCCACGATGCAACAGGTCGTAACGCCGAATCACTTCCGCCTTGGGATCCGACAGGAATGTATAGGTGTAGCCAAGTTTTTGACGTTGGCGCCGGTTGATTTCCGGTGTGTCCACACTAATCGCGACCACCTGAATCCCGCGCGATTCAAGCTCCGGAAGCCTTTGCTGGAAACTCCGCAACTCGGAGTTGCACAATGGTCACCAGAAACCGCGATAAAAAATCAGTGCGATGGCTTTCGATCTGCCGATGAAATCACTGAGAGATACGTCCTTCCCATCTTGATCCGACAACGTGAACCCGGGAGCTCTTTGTCCAACTCGTGGCGCTCCGGTCGAAGGCGGAACCTGCCGCAGTTCGTAGAAGAATATGTAAGAAAACAAACCGAACATCGATACGCCGAGCGCGGCCAGAATTAGTCCGAAGATTTTGCCCCGATAGATCTGCGGTCTTCCAAAGGCACGGAATAGACCCAGCACCAGCAGAATCCCGCCCACAGCAAATAACAAGAGATTCGCCCACGGAAAATCGCGTGTAATTGGGAATTGCGCGAAGAATGTGTAAGTAAGAAAGCCAGCCAGCACGCAAAGGAACCCAATCCAAAGCGACCAATTCCAGCTTTTCTTCGCGTTCATGCTCGTAATCAAGATCGGGTGGCACTATTCGCCGTCCCCAACCGCCAGATCCAACGATACAGCAGCGCCGCGATGCCTACGAAGGCAACACCGCCAATGATTTTGCCGGCGGTTTCAAAGCCCGGACCGACCAACGCCAGCGGTGCGGCTACGCCGGAGAACGCGACGATTGCAGAGATCACGACGAGGAGCACGCTCTCGCCGACGATCAAACCCGACGCGAGCAGCACGCCCAGCTGCTTCGTCGCCTCCGGTCGCCGGCTGTTGTTGGCTCGCTTGTCAAAAAACCATCCAACCACCGCGCCGACCACGACCATTAGTGTACTCGCCGTGGGCAAATAAATTCCCAGGCCCACGGCTAACGGGGGCACGCGCATATGCCGTGTTGTGCGCGCGAGGGTTTCATCCAGCAGAATAATGAAAACGCCGATAAGTCCACCGGTCCGAATCAGGCTCCAATCGATATCGGCGGCGATGACGCCTTGCGCGAGCGAGGAGATTAGTCCGGCCTGAGGCGCTGGCAGTGGATTCGGACGCAGCTCGGATCCAGGCGCGCCCATGAAGCCATAAGCATGATTCATGAGATCAAGCACCGGCGGAATCACAAGCGCGCCCGCGATGACACCGATCACGAGCGCCACCTGCTGTTTCCATGGTGTCGCATCGACCAATTGGCCGGTCTTGAGGTCCTGCAGATTATTGTTCGCGATTGCGGCGACGTTGAAGATCACGGCGGTAGTGAAAAGCGCGAATGCCATCAACGCTTTGCCCGAACCCGGCGACACGTACGGTTTTACGCCGACCACGAGCAGCAACGCGGCGCCAATCACCACCAGAATTCCAATGCCTGACAGTGGGCTATTGGAAGAACCTATTAGCCCCGCCATGTAACCACAGACGGCGGAGACGAAGAAACTCATCAAGACAACGTAAGCGACTCCACCGATGACCAGCGTCGTCACATGCGCGCCGAGGCCGCTCTCATTGCCGAAATAAGCGAGGAGCCAGCCAATCGGCAGCATGCACACCAATGTGACGAGACCGACGATACCGATTGGGATGTCGCGCTCGGTAATTGGCAGCGTATCGGCTTTGCCGGCCTTGCGCGCGCGCGAAGCAGCCATCGCGCTGGCGAGACCACTCGCAACCGGCTTTACCAGTTTTAGCAATGTCCAGATCGCCGACACGCCGATCGCACCGGCGCCGACGAAACGCACTTTGCGGCTCCAGGTACTTTGTGCCAGCGTGCCGGCGGCCGTCGTCACATCCTGCGCGAGAGCGGAGTAATGGGGCACGCCCCAGCCCCAGCCGATCACTGCGCCGATGAGCATCGCAATACCAACTGAGAGACCAACCAAGTGGCCAATCGCGAGCAGCAAGAAGGACAACGAGAAATCAAACCCGCTCACGGCACCCTTGCGGCCGATTCGGAAAGTGTGCGCGACGTCGGCGGCGAACATTTGCGTGGCAACGATGACTGCAAACACAGCTGCAACGATCGATCCCCATAACACGGCCAACAGACCTGCGCGTCCATGTTCGATGTCCGAAGCGTTCTTGGCATCGCCTCCACTGCCGACCTTAAGTACTTCGGCGCAGGCAACGCCCTCGGGGTACGGAAGGTCCGAGCCAGTCACTAACGCACGACGCAGCGGGATTGAGTACATCACGCCCAAAATGCCGCCTAGTGCGCAGATCGCGAAAGAGATCCAGAATGGAAAACCGGTCCACCAGCCGATCATGATCAGACCCGGCAGCACGAAGATAATTGACGACAGCGTGCCCGCCGCGGAGGCAACCGTCTGCACGATGTTGTTTTCCTGAACGGTCGCATCGCGAAAACTGCGCAGGATCGCCATCGAAATC
>Ga0184619_10000319_pt1 | contig 16247 bp, 13 predicted proteins | sample PLM0_60_b1_FD_133146 | JGI IMG/M metagenome (GOLD analysis project Ga0184619, IMG submission 133146) | Groundwater sediment microbial communities from an aquifer in East River, Colorado, USA - PLM0_60_b1 | ecosystem: Environmental > Terrestrial > Soil > Riparian zone | place: USA: East River...
GCTGACACTCCTGCTGCACGGATTTGCGGTGCTGCTGACGTGGAAAACCTTGGCGCTGATGCTGGTCGGGCTCCTGCTCGGGATCTTCGTCGGCGTTCTGCCGGGACTGGGTGGACCGAACGGCGTGGCGATACTGCTGCCGCTCACGTTCACGATGGATCCGACCTCGGCCATCGTGATGCTCTCCTGCATCTACTGGGGGGCGCTCTTCGGCGGCGCGATCACCTCCATCCTCTTCAACATCCCGGGCGAGGCCTGGTCGGTGGCGACGACCTTCGACGGCTACCCGATGGCGCAGCAGGGCAAGGCGGCCGAAGCGCTGACGGCCGCTTTCACCTCGTCCTTTATCGGCTCGCTCGTCGCGGTGCTGCTGATCACCTTCCTCGCGCCCGGAATCGCCTCCTTCGCATTGAAATTCGGGCCGCCGGAATTTTTCGCGGTCTATCTGCTCACTTTCTGCTCCTTCGTCGGCCTGGGGCGGGAGGAAAAGCACAAGACCATCATTTCCATGGCGCTGGGACTCCTCCTTACCGGAGTCGGCATGGACACGGTCTCCGGCCAGCTGCGCATGACCTTCGGTTCGAGCGATCTCCTGCGCGGCATCAACTTCCTGGTCGCGGTGATCGGCCTGTTCGGCATCAGCGAAATCCTGCTGACGATGGAGGAGCGGCTCGCGCTGCGCGGCCATGCGGCCAAGATCAGCCTGCGCGTCGTGCTGAAAGTGTGGAAGGAAATGCCGCGCTACTGGGTGACGCTCCTGCGCTCCTCGGCGATCGGCTGCTGGCTCGGCATCACCCCGGGCGGGGCGATCGCCGCCTCCTTCATGGGCTACAACCTCGCCAAGCGCTTCTCCAAGGACAAGGAGTCGTTCGGCAAGGGCCGCATCGAAGGCGTATTCGCGCCGGAGACGGCGGCGCATGCCTCCGGCACCGCGGCGCTCCTGCCGATGCTCGCGCTCGGCATCCCGGGCTCGGGCACGGCGGCCATCCTGCTCGGCGGCCTGATGGTGTGGGGCTTGAACCCCGGCCCGCTCCTCTTCGTCGAGCACAAGGACTTCGTGTGGGGGCTGATCGCTTCCATGTACCTCGGCAACGTGGTGGGACTGGTGATCGTGCTCTCCACGGTGCCGCTCTTCGCAGCCGTGCTGCGCGTGCCGTTCGCTGCGATCGCGCCCATGATCGTCGTGTCCTGCGCGATCGGCGCCTACGCGATCCAGAACGCCATGTTCGATATCTGGCTGATGCTGCTCTTCGGCGTCGTCGGCTACGTATTCAAGAAGATCGGCATCCCGCTTGCGCCGTTCACGCTTGCCCTCGTGCTCGGCAACCGCGCCGAGGACTCGTTTCGCCTCTCGATGATCGGGGCGGCGGGCGACATGCGCGTGTTCTGGTCGAACGGCCTGGTCGGATCGATCACGACTCTCGCGCTCGTCCTGCTCTTCTGGCCGCTGATCGGCGGCGCGTTCGGCAGGGTGCGCAGCGCTTTCGTCAGGAAGACCGCATAGGAAAAAGCTCATGTCCGGTGAAATCCTTCTCGAGCGCAACAACGACATCGCCACCGTCACGCTCAGCAACCCGGGCAAGCTGAACGCGCTCGGTCTCGGCTCGTGGAAGCGTCTGGGCGAAGTCCTGCGCGAGCTCGACGCCGACAAACGCCTGCGCTGCGTCGTGCTACGCGGCGCGGGCGACAAGGCCTTCGCCGCGGGCGCGGACATCTCCGAGTTCGAAACGACGCGCAGGAACGCGAAGACCGCAAAAAAATACGGCGCGGTGCTCGAGGCGACGATGGGCGCGATCGCGCGATGCCGGCACCCGATCGTGGCGATGATCCACGGCGTCTGCGTCGGCGGCGGGCTCGAAGTCATCACGCAGTGCGACCTGCGCATCTGCGGAGCCTCGAGCCGTTTCGGCATACCGATCAAGAACCTCGGCCTCGTCGTCGGCTACGGCGAGATGCAGGGGCTGATCGCTCTCGTCGGCCGCGCCGTCGCGCTCGAGATCCTGCTCGAAGGCCGCGTGTTCGGCGCGGAGGAAGCGAAGAGCAAGGGCCTCGTGAACCGCGTCGTGCCCGACGACAAGGTCGAAGAGGAATCGCTGGCGGTGGCGCGGCGCATCGCGGACGGCGCGCCGCTGGTCGCGCGCTGGCACAAGAAATTCGCGCGCCGTCTCGCCAGTCCGCGGCCGCCCACCCTAACCGAGCGCGACGAAGCCTACGCCTGCTTCGACACCGAGGACTTCAGGACCGGCGTCAAGGCGTTTCTCGCGAAGGAGAAGCCGGAGTTCAAAGGGAAATAAGCCGGAAATCCGAAGCTATACGATCTTCTTGTCCCGCAGCTCTCCGATCCTGGTTTCGCCGTAACCCAGCTCGGCGAGCACCTCGGCGGTGTGCTCGCCCAGCTCCGGCGGCGCCGTCGCGATGCTCGCCGGCGTGCGCGAGAGCCCCACCGCCTGGTTGACGATGCGGAATTCCCCGAGTTTCCTGCTTTTGACCTTCGCCGCCGCCTGGATGTGCTGCACCTGCGGGTCGTCGAACATCTGGTCGATCGAATAGATCGGCCCGCACGGCACTTCCGCGGCCGCCAGGATCCCGATCCACTCGCCGGTGGTGCGCGAGGCGAGCGCCTTCTCGATCTCCGCGTTCAGCGCCACGCGGTTCTTCGAGCGGTTCTGCTCGCCCTTGAAATCGGGATTCTCCAGCATATCCAGGCGCCCGATGCCCTCGCATACGCGGCGCCACATCGCTTCGCCGGTCGCGGCGATGTTCATGTAGCCGTCTTTTGTCTTGTATGCCGACGTGGGCATGCTGGTCGGATGGTCGTTGCCCGCCTGCCCCGGAGGCACGCCCGTCATCAGATAGCGCGCCGCCTGGAAGTCGAGCAGCGCGATCTGCGACATCAGGAGCGAGGACTGCACCCACTGCCCTTTCCCGGACTTCTCGCGCTCGAGCAGCGCGGTCATGATCCCGAGCGCCGCGAAGAGGCCCGCCGAGATGTCCGCGATCGCGGTGCCGGCGCGCACCGGTCCCTGCCCGCGGAGCCCCGTGATCGACATGAAACCGCCCATGCCTTGCGCGATCTGGTCGAAGCCCGGCCGGTCGCGGTACGGCCCGTCCTGCCCGAAGCCCGATATGCTCGCGAGGATGATGCGCGGATTGACCTTCGCGAGCGACTCGTAATCGATGCCCAGGCGGAACTTCACATCGGGACGATAGTTCTCGACGACGACGTCGGCGGTCTTCACGAGCTTCATGAAGATCGCGATGCCCTCCCTGTCCTTCAGGTTGAGGGTGATCGAGCGCTTGTTGCGGTGCAGGTTCTGGAAATCCGGACCATCGCGCGGGCCGCCCATCGGCTCTTCCATACCCGGCGGCGACTCGATCTTGATCACGTCGGCGCCGAAATCCGCGAGCTGCCGCACGCAGGTCGGCCCGGCGCGCACGCGCGAAAGATCGAGGACGCGAAAGCGCGCAAGCGCGGTGGAGGCGGGAACGTGGGGCATGGTGAAAGGCGGGATTGCAGACGGGTGTGATCGCTATGATAACCTGTAGCGCCGGAGGGGAAATGTCCGTTCGCGATCAGAACTTGAGCGAAATCCGCGATGCCGTGGCGAAACTCTGCGCTACGTTCCCGATGGACTACTGGCGCGAGACCGACCGCGAGCGGCGCTATCCCACCGAGTTCGTGCGCGCGCTCACCGAGGCGGGCTGGCTCTCCTGCCTCATCCCCGAGGAGTACGGCGGCGCGGGCCTTCCGCTCGCCGCCGCCGCGGCGATCCTCGAGGAAATCCAGAAGAGCGGCGCGAACGGCGCCGCCTGCCACGCGCAGATGTACACCATGGGGACGGTGCTGCGGCATTGCAGCGAGGCCCAGAAAAGGAAATACCTGCCGAAGATCGCGAAAGGCGAGCTGCGCCTGCAGGCCTTCGGCATCACCGAGCCCTCCGCCGGCACCGACACCTCCTCGATCCGCACCACTGCGGTCAGGAAAGGCGACCGCTACGTCGTCAACGGCCAGAAAGTCTGGACCTCGCGCGCCGAGCACTCCGACATCATGCTGCTCCTCGCGCGCACCACGCCGCGCGAAGAGGTGCAGAAGAAGACCGAAGGCCTGTCGGTGTTCATCGTGGACATGAAGGCCGCGCGCGGGCTCACGATCCGCCCGATCCGCACCATGATCAACCACGCCACCACGGAGATCTTCATCGACAACCTGGAAGTGTCCGCGGAAAACCTCGTCGGCGAGGAAGGCAAGGGCTTTCGCTACATTCTCGACGGCATGAACGCCGAGCGCATCCTGATCGGAGCGGAGTGCGTCGGCGATGCGCGCTGGTTCATCGCAAAGGCATCGGACTACGCAAGGGAGCGCAAGGTGTTCGGCCGCGCGATCGGCCAGAATCAGGGCGTGCAGTTCCCGATCGCGCGCGCCTACATGGCGACCGAGGCCGCCGCGCTTATGGTCGAGAGAGCCGCTGCGCTGTACGACGCGGGCAAACCCTGCGGCCCCGAATCCAACATGGCGAAGCAGCTCGCGGCGGAGGCGTCCTGGCAGGCGGGCGACATGTGCCTGCAGACCCACGGCGGCTTCGGCTTCGCCGAGGAGTACGACGTCGAGCGCAAGTTCCGCGAGACGCGTCTCTACCAGGTCGCGCCGATCTCGACCAACCTCGTGCTCTGTTACCTCGCCGAGCACGTGCTCGGCCTGCCGCGCTCGTATTGAAGACTACGGCCAGTAGCGCGCTGTTCTGCTATTCGGGATACTGGGGTCTGTCCCCGGTTTTGCTAAGATGCTACCGAGAGGAGGAGACCCCGATGGCCAAGGCGCGCAAGACCACCACGCAGACCCCCGAAAACGAATCCGGAATCGACCGCCGCAATTTCCTGAAGGGCGCAGCCGCCGCGGGCGCTGCGACCGCGGCGGCGATGGCCGCCGCGACCCAGGTCGCTAGAGGCGCGGAAGCGAAGCCCGCTCAGCCCGAAGGCGAGGCCAACATGCGCGGCAATGCCTTCATCTCCCGCCCCGGCTCCGATTTCATGCTCGATGTGATCAAGACGCTCAACATCGACTACATCGCCTCCAACCCGGCCTCGAGCTTTCGCAGCCTGCACGAGTCGATCGTGAACTACGGCGGCAACAAGAAACCCGAGTTCCTCACCTGCATGCACGAGGAATCCTCCGTCGGCATCGCGCACGGCTACGCCAAGGCCGCGGGAAAGCCTATGGCGGTCCTCGCGCACTCGAGCGTCGGCCTGCAGCACGCCGCGATGGCGGTCTACAACGCCTGGGCCGACCGCGTTCCAGTGATGATGTTCGCCGGCAACGGCATGGACGCGAACAAGCGCCGTCCGGGCGTCGAATGGACCCACTGCGTGCAGGACCCGGCCGGCATCGTGCGCGATTTCATCAAGTGGGACGACCAGCCCGCGTCGCTGCAGCATTTCGCCGAATCCACCGTGCGCGCCTACAAGATGATGATGGCGCCCCCGCAGGAGCCGGTGCTGATCACGCTCGATATCGACCTGCAGGAAGAGCCGGTCCACGGAGAGAAGCTCTCCATCCCCAAGCTCTCGCTCTCGGCGCCGCCGCAAGGCGACGAGCGCGCGCTGCGCGAGGCGGCGAAGATGCTCGCCGGCGCGCAGAACCCGGTGATCGTCGCCGACCGCTGCGTGCGCTCGCAGGAAGGCGTCGATGCCCTGGTGAAGCTCGCGGAAAGTCTGCAGGCGCCGGTCATCTGCACCGGCAACCGCATGAACTTCCCGAGCACCCACTACCTGAACTTGTCGGAGAGCCGGCCCGGACTCGTCCGCAACGCCGACGTGATCCTGATGCTGGAAGTGCAGGATCCCTGGGGCATGCTGCACGGCATGGGCGATCCCTGGAAGGACGTGCGGCGCGCCGCGAAACCCGACGTCAAGGTGATTCAGATCTCGCTCGCCGATTTCATGATGAAATCGAACTACCAGGACTTCCAGCGCTTCTGTCCGGCGGACGTCGCCATCAGCGCAGACGCGCAGACCTCGCTCGCGCCGCTCACCGAAGCGGTGAAGCGCGAGCTTTCCTCGACGCGCGCGGCCGAGCTCGCGGGCAAGGTGGACGGCATGCGCAATCGCCATCGCGACATGCAGGAGCGCACGAGGACCGCCGCCGCGCTCGGCTGGGGCGCGAGCCCAGTGAGCACGGCGCGCCTTTCCGCCGAATTGTGGAACGCGATCAAGAACGAAAACTACTGCCTGGCCGTCTCGGACCGCATCGCCTGGCCCAAGCGCCTGTGGCCGACGACGAAGTACACCAACATGATGGGCGGCTCGGGCGCAGCCGGGGTCGGCTATTCGGCGCCGGGCGCGGTCGGCGTCGCGCTCGCCAATCGCGACAAGGGCATCCTCACCGTGACGCTCCAGCCCGACGGCGACCTGTGCTACGCGCCCGGCGTGCTCTGGACCGCCGCGCACCACAAGATCCCGCTCCTCATCGTGATGTACAACAACCGCGGCTACGTGCAGGAGATCATGCACCTGCAGAGGATGGCGGGCCTGCACCGGCGCGACCCGAAGACCGCCAAGGTCGGCACCATGATCTACGACCCCGAGGTGGATTTCGCGAAGCTCGCGCAGTCGTTCGGCGTCTGGGGTGAAGGCCCGATCAGCGACCCGGACAAGCTGGCGCCTGCGCTCGCGCGCGGGCTCAAGGTGGTGAAGAGCGGCGCTCCGGCGCTGCTCGACGTCGTGTGTCAGCTGCGCTAGAGGGAACGACCATGCGTATCGCCGTTGCCATCGTCGGGGCGCTGTGCGCGGGCGCGGTGCTCGCGCAGGACGCGCCCAAGGGTTCGGTCGAGCGAGGGAAAAAACTCTTCGTCGATCTCAACTGCTATTCCTGCCACGGCACTCACGGCCAGGGCGGCGGACGCGGCTCGGAGCCGCCGATCCCGCTGGGCTATCCCTGGCAGGGATTCCTCAACCAGATGCGCAAGCCGCGTCTGGACATGCCCGCCTACGAAGAAAAACTGGTGAGTACCCAGGAAGCCGCCGACATGTTCGCTTACTTCAGCTCGCTCAAAGCCGCGCCGGCGGCGAAGGACATACCGCAGCTCAGAGCCCTCTGACCGCCCGCGCCGCCCCGGGAATCACTCGCCCATCGGCGAGCGGATTTCCGCAGCGACTCTCAGTTCGCTTTTCACGCCCGTGACGCCGTGAACGGAAGTCACGACGCGGGTGGCGTTTTTCCACTCCTCGCGCGTGTGTACGATCCCGCGCAGGCGCACCCTCCCGCCCTCCGAGTCGACTCCGAAGGTGAGACCCCGCGTGGACGGATCGGCGCGCAGGGCGGCCTTGATGCTCGCCTGCAGCGCGAGATCGGAAAGTGCCCGGCGTGATTCGTCGCTTTCGATGAAGTCGGGCTTCCTGGACAGCTGGATGATTTCCTCTGCGCACTGCTCGACGCTCAAGCGCTCGGTGTTGAGCGACAGATCGTAGCCTTCCGGATCCTGCCAGTCGATGTCGAAGTGGCGCCTGGCGATCGCCCCTTGAGCCTCGTCGCTGTTGCGGATCTCGGTGGCGACCGCGTCGCGGTCCTGCGTGTCGAGCCGCTTCATCATGCGTTGCACGCGCAGCTCGAAAGGCGCGCAAATGCGCACGCGGATCGCGTGCTTCACCGGCCGCAGCAGGTGGGCGGCGCCCCAGCCGCGCATCACGGCGCCTTTACTTGCGACCTGCAGCATCTCGTCGGCGGTATAGATGGAAAGGCTGGTCTTGTCGGTGGTGAGCCGCTCGAAAAGGTTGGCCTTTCCGCCCAGCAGACGGATCACGTGGCTCTTTCTCAGGCGCATCTTGTCGGCGAGGTTGTTGATCATCTCGTGGTAGACCACCGGCACCCGGAGCTCGGATTCGAGGATGCGGGCGACATCCATCCCGAGGGACCCCATTTCGCGCGTCATCGCGACCAACGGCATAAACTTCCCTTGCCTCCCAGTTTTCGAGCCTGACAGTGTAGACGCTCACCCCGGGGAGCCGCAATTGACCTGGATCGGGTCCTCCAGTGCGACGCAGCACTCGGCGAGTGATCGGACGCCACAGGCCCAAAATTCGGGGACTTTGTGGCACACTAGCGCCCCATCGAAGGAAACGGGAGTGCCCGCAGCGTACGGGCAAGTCCAGACGAGGAGGCACTACCTCATGAAGTTCCGGTTCGCCGTTTCCGCCGTTTTGCTCGCGCTCTCAGCCGGCGCGGCGTTCGCGCAGAGCTGGCCCACGAAGCCCGTGCGCATCATCAATCCCTTTCCCCCGGGCGGCGGAACCGACGCTTTCGCGCGGCCGCTCGCCGCAAAGCTCACCATCAGCCTCGGCCAGACGGTGCTCATCGAGAACCAGGGCGGAGCGGGCGGCACCGTCGGCGCGACGAACGCGTCCAAAGCGCTACCCGACGGATACACCTGGTTCATGGGCGCGGTGCATCACACGATCGCCGAAACCCTCTACACCAAGCTGCCTTACAGCCTGGAGCGCGATTTCGTTCCGCTGACGGTGGTGGCCTACGTGCCGAACGTGGTCGTGGTGCACCCCAAGTACCCGTTCAGGAACGTCAAGGAGCTGCTCGACTATGCCAAGGCCAATCCGGGAAAGCTCAACTACGGATCGGCCGGAAACGGCACCACGCATCACCTTTCGGTGGAGCTGTTCAAGACCATGACGGGCGCCCAGCTCACGCACGTCCCGTACAAGGGCGCGGGGCCGCTGATGCCGGCGCTCCTCGGGGGCGAGGTCGATCTCGCGTTCGACGGCATGGGCACCTCCGCAACGCAGATCAAGGCAGGAAAGCTCCGTCCCCTCGCGGTGACGACGAAGACGCGCTCGCCGGTGATTCCCGACGTGCCCACCATGCAGGAGGCGGGCTTCAGCGGCTACGAGGTCACGACGTGGTACGCCTTGTGGGCGATCAAGGGCACGCCCAAGGAAGCGTTCGACCGCATGTACGCGGAGACGGTCAAGGCGATGCAGCAACCCGACATTAAGCATATCTGGGATGCGCAGGGGGCGACGGTCGGCGGGCAACCACCTGCGGAGTTCGCCAAGTTCGTGCACAGCGAAATCGAAAAATGGGGCAAGGTCGTGAGGGACGCCGGGATCAAGATCGACCTTTAACAATGTCATCCTGAGCCCTTCGCTGCGCTCGAGGGTAAACTCCGCGAAGGATCTGCTGTTCGCAAATCGAAAAAGCAGATTCTTCGGGCTCACGCCCTCAGAATGACATCCTCAGCCCCGCGCGAGCGGGGCTTTTTATTTCTTCCCGCCTTCGAGGAGCAGCCCGATCAGCGATACGAGCTCCTTTTCCTTCTTGGCGAAGAAGTGATCGGTCGCGAACACCATGGTCTGGCTCGAGCCGCGCATGCGCTTGAGCGCCGCGGCGCGCTTCGGCGAGCCCCGCAGCACGGCGTCCGTGTCGTTCTCCGCGTAGACGTCGAAAATCGGAAACTTTACCCGCTTGATCTGCGCGAACTCCCCGCTCGAGATGGAAAGCGAGATCCAGCCCGCGAGCGGAACCAGCGGATGCGCCCCGACGTAGTGATTCGCCATACGCGAGCCCATGCTGTGCGAGAGCAGCACGATCTTCTCGTAGCGCTTGCGCTTCAGGTAGGTCATCGCCGCGGCAAAGCGCGCATCGGCTTCCCAGAAGAGCACCGGATAGCGGGCCGGCGGCGCTTCGGCGGGGAGGATGGGCATCTGGATCGAAAGCGTGGTGTAGCCCGCGTCGGCGAGCCGCGTGCGCAGCTCGCCGATCAGGCCGTAGTCGGGATGCACGCCCAGGCCGTGCGCTAGGATGATCGCGCCCTTCGCGTTCTTCGTATCGGTGTAGATGCCGAGGAATTTCTCGGTCCGCGGTGCTTCGAGCCACACCGGCTCGCCCGAGACGAGCTGCGGGACGATCTGGTCGGCCCAGCGTTTCTCGCGCGCATAGTCGGAGGGCTGCTGCTGCGCGGCCGCAAAAAGCGGCGCGCACATCGCGGCGGCGCAGATCGTTTTCCAACGAAGAAATCTCATCCCGTGCTCCGTGGCATCTGAGGCAATTGTAGCGGCCCGGAGGGCCGGCACGACGCTTTCGGCTAAGATATCGCGTCTCCAACGAACTGAAAACTCATGGCGGGACCGCTTTCGCACATCCGCGTCCTCGATCTTTCGCGCGTGCTCGCCGGCCCCTGGGCCGGGCAGAACCTCGCCGATCTCGGCGCCGAAGTGATCAAGGTCGAGCGTCCGGGCTCGGGCGACGACTCGCGCGCCTTCGGTCCACCCTGGGTGAAGGACAGGGACGGGCGCGATACCCGGGACTCGGCCTATTACACCTCGACCAACCGCGGCAAGAAATCGATCACGATCGACATCTCCAGGCCCGAGGGCCAGAAGCTCGCGCGCGAGCTCGCCCGGATCTGCGACGTGCTCATCGAGAACTACAAGTTCGGCGATCTCGCGCGCTACGGCCTCGCCTACAACGACCTGGAGAAAATCAACCCGCGCCTCGTCTACTGCTCGGTCACGGGCTTCGGCCATACCGGCCCGTACCGCGAGCGCCCCGGCTACGACTTCATGATCCAGGGCATGGGCGGCATGATGAGCGTCACCGGCGAGCCCGACGATGCGCCGGGCGGCGGGCCGCAGCGCGCCGGCGTTCCCGTCGCCGACATCATCACCGGCATGTACGCCTCGATCGCGATCTGCGCGGCGCTCGCGCACCGCGCGGAGAGCGGGGTCGGGCAGCATCTCGATCTCGCGCTCCTCGACTCGCAGATCGCGCTCCTCGCCTACCAGAACACGAACTACTTTTCCACCGGCTCACCGCCCAAGCGGATCGGCAACCTGCATCCGAACATCGTGCCCTACCAGCCGTTCCGCACCAAAGACGGCAGGGTCATCCTCGCCTGCGGCAACGACAACCTCTACCGAAAATTCTGCGAGGTCGCCGGCTGCCCCTCGCTCGCCGCCGATGCGCGCTTCGCCTCGAACGGCAAGCGCGTCGAGAACCGCACCGAGCTGACGCACCTCTTGCAGGGGATTTTCCTGAAAAGGACCACGCGCGAATGGGTCGAGCTGCTCGACGCGGCCGGGGTCGCGAACGGGCCGATCAACGACGTCGCGCAGGTCTTCGAGGAACCGCAGGTGAAGGCGCGCGGTGTGAAAATCGAGCTCGAGCATCCGGTCGCCGGGAAGCTCCCGCTCGTGGCGAGCCCGATGCGCTTCTCCGGGACTCCGCTCGAGTACAGTCTCGCCCCGCCCACCCTCGGGCAGCACACCGACGAGATCCTGCGCGAGGTGTTGAAGCTCGGCGAGCCCGAGATCGCCAGGCTGCGCGCCGATGGCGTAATCTGAGAGCGCGCCGCAAGTTCGCGGCGCATCCCCTCCTCTCTTGAGGAGGGGCGCCGGCGAAGCCGGCGGGGTGGTAGGGTCGGATGTGCTCACCACCCCGGCGCTTCGCGCCACCCCTCCTTGAAAAGGAGGGGAGAGAGAAATGGGGCAGCCATGGCCGCACCCGGCAACATGCGTTCTGCGATCGTCACGGCCGCCGTCATGATCGCGGGCTCGCTCGCCTGGATCGCCGGGATCTCGCTGTCGGGGCTCGAGGGCTCGCGCGGATTTTTCGGCGCGGGTCCGCTGATCGCCGACGCCAACCTGATTCTCGAAGTCTTCCTCGTTGCGGGGATCAGCTACGGGTTCCTGCTCGCGCGCCGCGGCAACATCGAGGCGCACCAGATCAACCAGACGACCTGGGTCGTCCTCAACATCGGCCTGATCGCGCTCGTCATGGCAGGCTCGATGCAGGACGTGAAGTTCGCAAAGGCCGCGGCACTCGCCGACTGGCGCATCGCCGTGACCTGGCTGCACGCCGCGCTCGGAACGCTCACCGCGCTCGCGGGTCTGTGGATCGTGCTGCAGATGAGCAACGTCCTTCCGCGCGGCCTGCACGTGGCCGCGTGGAAAAACCTGATGCGCGCCGCGTTCGCCGGCTACTGGCTGACTGCGCTGCTCGGCTTTCTCACCTACTACTTCTGGTACATCGCATGAGACGATTCGCCGCGATCCTTCTCGCCTCGCTCGCCGCCCTGTGGCCGGCGCTTCCCGCCGCGCAGCACGGCGCCAAACCGGAAATCAACTCGCCTTTCCTCGTCAACCCCGACGTCGCGCGCTGGAAGAAGAGTTTCGAGAACGAGGACCGCGAGGTCTACCGCAAGCGTAACGAGATACTCGCCGCGACCGGCGTGAAGCCGGGGATGGCGGTCGCCGACGTCGGCGCCGGGACCGGGCTCTTCACCATGCTGTTCGCCCAGGCGGTAGGCCCTCGCGGGCGCGTCTACGCGGTGGACATCTCGCGGGCCTTCATCGAGCACATCGGCGAGCGCGCCAAGGCGGAAGGGCTGGACAACGTGACGACCCTCCTCACCAAAGGCACGGAGACCGAGCTGCCCGAGGCCTCGGTCGACCTCGTGTACACCTGCGACACTTACCACCATTTCGAGCACCCGGGAGAGACCCTGCAATCGATCCGCAGGGCGCTCAAGCCCGGAGGCCGCATGGTCGTGATCGACTTCGAGAAGATCCCGGGCCAGACGCACCAGCAGCGCATCGACCACACCCGCGCGGACAAGCAGACCGCGATCCGCGAGATCGAGGCCGCGGGCTTCCGCTTCATCGAGGAGAAGAAGCTGATGCGCGAGAACTACTTCGTCGTGTTCCAGCGGCCTTGACCGACCACCCCGCCGGCTTCGCCGGCACCCCTCCTCAAGAGAGGAGGGGAAGGCGTCAGAGGAACGTGATCAGCATCCGCGTCGCCATCACGTAGAAGAGCAGCGCGAAAATCCGCTTGAGCCACACCGTCGGCAGGCGGTGCGCGGCGGCCGCGCCGAGGGGCGCCACCAGCATGCTCGCCACCACGATCCCGCCCAGCGCCGGCAGGAAAACGAAGCCGACCGAGTAGGGCGGCAAGCCCGTTTCGCGCAGGCCGGTGGCGACGAATCCTATCGTCCCCGAGAGCGCGATCGGAAAGCCGATCACCGCCGCCGTGCCGATCGCCTGGAGCATCGGCACGTTGCACCAGAGCATGAAGGGCACGGTCATGAACGCGCCGCCGATCGCCGCGAACGCGGAGAGCGCGCTCACCAGGAAACCGAAAGCGGACATTCCCGCGAACCCGGGCGGCTGACGCGAAGGCCTGGGATTGCGGTTGAGCAGGAGATTGGTCGCGGCGATGTAGATGACCGCGGTGAAGAGCGCCGCGAAAACGAGCGGCGGAATGAAGCTCGCGATCCACGAGCCGACGAGGCCGCCCGCTAGAATTCCCGGGGTGATGTTCCGCGCGATGTCCCAGCGGATGGCGCCGCGCGCGGCGTGGGCGCGCACGCTCGCCACCGAGGTGAAGAGGATGGTCGCCATCGCGGTGCCGACGGCGAGATGCAGGATATGCGCTTTGGGCAGGCCCTGCGCCTCGAAGAACCAGACGAGGAGCGGCACCATGATCGCCCCGCCGCCGATGCCCAGCATTCCGGCGAAGAAACCCACGACCGCTCCGACTGCGGCATAGCCGAGCCACCACTCCACGCTAGCTCACGCCTTTTCCGCGAGCCAGGCGCGCACCCGCGTCTTCTCCGCCGCGGTCATGTGCAGCCCGCACTTGGTGCGCCGCCACAGCACGTCCTCGGCCTCGCGTGCCCATTCGTTCCTCACCAGGTATTCGAGCTCGCGCTCGTAGAGCCCGCCGCCGAAGTTGCTGCCGAGCCCGCGCTCCTCGCGCGCGTCCCCGATGATTTCCTCGGCGAGCGCCCCGTGCCTGCGGAGCACGCGCGTGAGCCAGACCTTCGGCAGGCGCGGATGGCGCCTGCGGTAATCGAGGAGCAGGCCCCTGAAGCTCTGTCCGTTCAGATTCCCGCCCGGGAGGGGCTCGGTGTGCGTCCACGCGGGCTTGCCGGGAAAACGACCGGAGAGCTTCTCCATCGCCTGCTCGGCGAGCTTCCGGTACGTCGTGATCTTGCCGCCGAACACCGAAAGGACGGGCGCCGCGCCCGGCTCCGCTCCCGTATCGAGCAGCAGGTGGTAATCGCGCGTCACCGCCGATGGGTTTTCGCTGCCGTCGTCGTAGAGCGGGCGCACGCCCGAATAGCTCCACACCACCATGCCGGGAGTGATGGGTTTCTCGGCGTAGCGGCTCGCCGCCTCGCAAAGGTATTCGATCTCCTTGCGCGAGATCCTCGCCCGGTAGTCGTCTCGAGTGACCGGCACGTCGGTCGTGCCGACGAGGGTGAACTGCCTCTCGTAGGGAATCATGAATATCACGCGTCGATCAGGGTTCTGCAAAATGAAGGCGTGGCGCTCCTCGTGAATGCGCGGCACGACGATGTGGCTGCCCTTCACCAGGCGCACCGTCGCGGAAAGCCTGATCTTGAGCGCCTCGTCGAGCACCTGCCTCACCCAGGGCCCGGCGGCGTTCACGATCGCTCCCGCCTGCACCCTGCGGCTGCCGCGCTCGCCGTCCAGGTTTACGGCCCACTCCCCGCCCTCGCGCCGCGCCGACACGAACCGGGTGTGGGTCAGGATGGTCGCGCCGTGCGCGGCCGCCGAGCGCGCGTTGAGCACCACGAGGCGCGCGTCGTCCACCCAGCAGTCGTAGTACAGGAAGCCGCGCTCGAACTCGGGCTTCAAGCCCGCGCCGTAGCCGTCGCCGGCCAGGCGGACGCCCTTCGACATCGGCAGCGAGCTTTTGCTCCCGAAGCCGAGCATGCTATGGCCGAGATGATCGTAGAGGAAGAGGCCGGCGCGGATCATCCACGCGGGCCGCAGGTGCGATTCGTACGGCAGCACGAATTCGAGCGGCCAGACGATGTGCGGGGCGATCCTGAGCAGCGTTTCGCGCTCGGCGAGCGCCTCGGCGACGAGGCGGAACTCGAAATACTCGAGGTAGCGCAGGCCCCCGTGGATGAGCTTGGTCGACGCCGACGAGGTCGCCGAGGCGAGATCGCTCTGCTCGACCAGCAGGACCTTCAGGCCGCGCCCGGCCGCATCGCGCGCGATTCCCGCGCCGTTGATGCCGCCGCCGATGATCAGGAGGTCGTAGTGCTCGGAGTCCACGCTGGAGTGGATTCTACGCGAGTCGGGCGCGGCGGTGACCGCGGCGCCGCCGCCCGAGGCGGGATTTTCCGCGCCGCGGCGCACTTGCCTCAGAATACGCGCAGTGCAGCGCACCGTCCTCATTCCCCTCATCGTCGCCTGCTCCCTGTTCATGGAGAACATGGACTCGACGGTGATCGCGACGTCGCTCCCGGCCATCGCGGTCGATATCGGCGAGAGCCCGCTCGCGCTCAAGCTTGCGCTGACCTCCTATCTCGTCGGTCTCGCGGTGTTCATCCCGATCAGCGGCTGGGTCGCCGACCGCCTCGGCTCGCGCACCGTGTTCGCGAGCGCCATCGTCGTGTTCGTCGCCGGATCGCTGCTGTGCGCCGTGTCGAGCACGCTCGTCGCGTTCGTCGCCGCGCGCTTCCTTCAGGGCATCGGCGGGGCGATGATGGTGCCGGTCGGGCGTCTCGTTCTGCTGCGCGCCGTGCCGAAGGACGAGCTCGTCGCTGCGCTCAACTACCTCACCATTCCGGCGCTGCTCGGGCCCGTGACCGGGCCGGCGCTCGGCGGGGCGATCACGCTGTACTTTCACTGGCGCTGGATCTTCCTGATCAATCTGCCGATCGGCGTGCTGGGGCTCTACCTCGTGCTGCGTCACATCCCGAACGTGAAGGAGCCCGAAATGCCGCCGCTCGACCTCGCCGGCTTCGCGCTCTCGGGAGTCGGGCTGTCGGTGCTGATGCTGGGACTGTCTTCCCTCGGGGGCCACCTCCTGCCCGGTGAGATCACCGCGGGCTGCATCATCCTGGGCGCGCTCGCGCTGGCGGCGTATCCTTGGCACGCGCGGCGCACGGCGCATCCGGTGATCGACCTCTCACTCTTCAAGCTGCCGACCTTCCACACCGGCGTCCTCGCAGGGAGCCTGTTCCGCATCGGCGTCGGCGCGACGCCGTTTCTGCTGCCGCTCCTCTTGCAGCTCGGCTTCGGAATGAATCCGCTGCAATCGGGACTGCTCACGTGCGCTACCGCGCTCGGCGCGATGTTCATGAAGACGCTGACCACGATCATCCTCAGGCGGTTCGGATTCCGCAAGGTGCTCACGGTCAACGCTTTCGTCGCATCCGCCGCCATCGGCGTATTCGGCCTGTTTACCGCCGCGACGCCGCACA
>Ga0184619_10000322_pt1 | contig 16222 bp, 15 predicted proteins | sample PLM0_60_b1_FD_133146 | JGI IMG/M metagenome (GOLD analysis project Ga0184619, IMG submission 133146) | Groundwater sediment microbial communities from an aquifer in East River, Colorado, USA - PLM0_60_b1 | ecosystem: Environmental > Terrestrial > Soil > Riparian zone | place: USA: East River...
GCAGAGCCGGAGAAAAAATAGCCGCGAGTATTCGCCACTCTTAGATTTGGGCCATGCGAAGTTGTTATGATGGACGTAAAGAATTTGTGCTGGCCGAGTTGATTTCGATGGGAAACGCGCGCTGTGTGGTGCCGCTGCGATTTCAATTTGACGAGGCAAAGAAATTCCTATGGCTGAAGCGTCTGGTGATCTTGAAGGCCCGGATTTCGAGAAGAGCGGCCGGATCGAGACAGTGCCCGATCAAGGAATGCTTCTTGGGCACGCGTTTGGCGAAGCAATTCTCGTAGCGAGAAAAGGAGATCAGCTCTTTGCGATCGGCGCCAGCTGCACGCACTACGGCGGGCCATTGGCAAAAGGTTTGATGGTAGATTGTGCTGTGCGCTGCCCGTGGCACCATGCTTGCTTCGATCTGCGCACGGGCGAAGCGATTGCTGCGCCGGCATTGAACGACGTCGCGTGTTATAAGATCGAGAAACGAGGCGAGCAGTTTTTCGTGACCGGCAAAGCCGACAAGAAACCGGCGCGCAAACCGAAAGCATCACCAGCAAGCGTGGTGATCGTTGGCGCAGGCGCAGCCGGCAATGCCGCGGCGGAAATGTTGCGCCGCGAAGGTTACGACGGGCCGGTCACGCTTATCGGCGCTGACGAATTTCTGCCGTACGATCGGCCGAATCTTTCCAAAGATTATCTCGCAGGCACAGCGCCGGAGGAATGGATCCCATTGCGCTCGGCAGATTTTTATCGCGAGCAAAAAATCGACACGCTGATCAAGACATCTGTTATCGCGATCAGTCCAAAAACGAAGCAGGTAACGCTGTCCGATAACCGCTCGTTAGATTACGGGGCATTGTTGTTGGCAACTGGCACCGAGCCTGTGCGGCTTGAAATTCCGGGGGACGATTTGCCGCACGTTTGTTATTTACGAACGCTAAGCGACAGCCGACGCATCATCGAGAAAGCGAAAAACGCGAAGCGCGCGGTAGTCATCGGCGCAAGCTTCATCGGGCTGGAGGTGGCGGCATCGTTGCGCGAGCGCAAGCTTGAAGTTGCAGTTGTCGGGAAAGGCTCGCTGCCGCTGGAAAAAATTCTCGGACGCGAACTGGGAAATCTGATTCGCGAAACCCACGAGACACGCGGCGTCAAATTTCATCTCGGTCGAACGCCAGCAGTCATACAGGACCGGCAGGTGCAATTGGATGACGGAACGATATTGGATTGCGATCTCGTCGTCGTTGGAATCGGCGTACGTCCGAACACATCGCTTGCTGACGCAGCGGAAATCGCGACAGAGGACGGCATATTGGTTAACGAATTTTTGGAAACAAATGTCCCGGGAATCTTTGCCGCCGGCGATATCGCGCGCTGGCCCGATCCGCGCGCAGGCCGGATTCGCGTGGAGCACTGGGTCGTGGCCGAGAGGCAGGGACAGACGGTGGCGCGCAACATTCTCGGCGCGCGCGAGGCGTTCGTGATCCCTCCATTTTTCTGGAGCAATCATTTCGATCTGCACATCCGCTACGTCGGCCACGGCAGTAAAGACGATCGCGCAGTTGTCTCTGGCGATTTAAAAGCAAAAAACGCCTCTGTGATTTTCCGCGCTAGGGACAAAGTCACTGCTGTTGCGAGTGTTGGTCGCGACCTGGAGAATCTTAAAGCCGAAGTGGCTCTCGAACGCGGCGAGGAATTCGGCGCATTGTAATTTCATCATCAAGGCAGCGCGGAAACACTGCCGCTCGGGTTTGATGATCAGCAGGTTTTTCGAAACCGAGCCCGCGCTATTTCGTGGTTAACAACTTCGTCGCAATCCACTACCATCAGCCGCATGGATGGCTCGAAACTCCCTACACTTTTAGTTTTCTTTATCACGAATTACTTCCTGACGTTCCTGATCATAGGTTTACTTGCCGCCCTTATATCGCTGATAAACAAGCCGAAACCGCTTACAATTAACCTGGTCGCCGAAGCATTGTTCTCTTACTACTTGCTGTTTACGATAGGCATCAACAATCTGGTTAACTTCGTGGCTCATGTTTTCTTCGGAGATTTTTCTGCAGAATTCATTGGTTGGCCAAACAGCCCGTTTCAGGCCGAGGTAGGATTCGCAAGTCTGGGTGTGGGTATTGCAGGAGTGATTGCATTCAAAGCAAGCTTGCCGTTTCGATTTGCAACGCTCATACCGCCTTCTGCGTTCGCCTGGGGCGCAGCTGCAGGGCACATTTACCAGATGATCGTGGCGCATAATTTCTCGCCGGGTAATGTGGGAGTGGTTCTGCCAATGGGCATCGTGATTCCGATTGTCGGATTCCTGTTTTTGTGGCTGTCGTATAAGCATCCGCTGTCCGGGGCGGCCAATCGCAAATTGATTTAGCTTCGATCTCGCAAAATTGCCGCTGACGCGCGCAGCACTTGCCGACTAGCGAACGTTGCAACTAACGTCTGCTGATGCCTCGCCATGTATTGTCCGTTTTCTTACTTTTGCTTGTGCTCTCACCGGCTTTTGCTGCGACAAAGTCGGCCATCCAGGAACGGGCGGATCGTTTCCTCGCACTCGCTAACTCGGGATATCAGGCGCTGTATCGAGTAAACAGCGAAGCGCAATGGCTTGCCGTTACCGATGTGACACCCGAGCATGATGCTGCTGCCGAAGCAGCTGGCAAAGCTTACGCAGCATTTAATGGTAATCCGGCAATTATCAGTGAGGCGCGCGAACTGCTTACGCACCAGAAAGAACTAACGGAGCTGACGGTAAGGCAATTGAAACAGCTCCTGTTGAATGCGGCAGAGGGACCGATGACGAATCCCAATCTGGTGGCAAAACGCGTTGCTGCCGAGACGAAGCAGGCGTCGATCCTCAACAGCTTCAAATTCACGCTCAATGGTCAGCCAATTACGGCGAACCAAATTGACGACAAATTAGAGAAGAGCGTCGATCTCAACGAGCGCAAGGCTGTGTGGGAAGCCTCGAAGCAGTCCGGCCCCGTGCTCAAGCCGAATCTGGTTGTCCTGCGCGATCTCCGTAACGGCGTGGCGAAAGAGATGAAGTATCCGGATTACTTCGCCTTGGAAGTCGCGTCATACGGAATGACCACCGATGAGATGCTCAAGATGCTTGATGATTGGATGGCCACGCTGCGCCCGCTCTATTTGCAGTTGCATACGTGGGCGAAATACAAGCTGGCAGAGAAATTTCATCAGCCGGTGCCGAAGAAAATTCCGGCGTATTGGGTAAACAATCGCTGGGGCCAGGAATGGCCGGGCCTCGTTGAAGCGGCGAATATCGATAAATACTTCGAAGGCCGGAAGCCGGAGTGGATCGCGAGAACGGCCGAGCAATTCTATACCGGCCTCGGTTTTCCAGCTTTGCCGGAAAGTTTCTGGCAAAAATCAGATTTGTATCCGGTTCCGCCGGATTCGAAGCGCAAAAAGAACACGCACGCCTCGTGCTGGCATGTCGATCTCGAACATGATATCCGCTCATTGCAAAGCATCGAGCCGAACGCGCGCTGGTGGAAATACGTCGCTGATTTTCAAGGGATCGAGCCGCCGTCGCCGCGCAGCGAACAATTTTGCGATGCCGCTTCCAAAACGCACATCAACGATACTCCGGCTTATTATTACAACTATGCGTTCGCCACGGTATTCAAGTTTCAATTGCACGACTACATCGCGCGCCACATTCTGCATCAACCGCCGCAATCATGTAATTACGCCGACAACAAGGAAGTCGGTACCTGGTTGAACAACATTCTGAAAAAAGGCGGCACGGAAGATTGGCGCAAAGTTTTAAAAGACGCCACCGGTGAAGACATCTCCACCCGCGCGATGATGGATTACTTCAAGCCGCTCAGGAGCTGGTTGGAAGAACAAAACAAAGGTCGCCAGATCGGCTGGGAGTGATTTCGACGTTAGCGCGGCGATTCATTCGGCACTGATTGGTTCAGCTTTGCTTGCGCTTTCATTATCTCGGCCTGCACGATCGGCATTAGGTCAGCCATATAGGCACCAAACTTTTGCATCGCTGATTTCCCGACGGGCGAGCCATAAAAATCGGCCAATGCCTTTAGCTCTTCAGTCATGAAATGTTTCATCATCGCATCTGTCATCGCTTTGCTTAATGCACCAATGTCGAGATCTGCGGTCATCATTCGCTTGAATTGCTCGCGTTGATCTGGTGGAAGGTTCGCAGCCATCTTGTCAGCCATATCCTCAAATAGCGCCTTTGGCGGATTAACCTGGAGATAACGTTCGGCTTCACGGCGTCGCGTTTCCGGAGTGTCAGTGGCACTGAGAACGAAAGCCGACGAGGTAAATAGACTTACGATGGTTAGGACGAAGATCTGTTTTTGCATAGGAACGGATTGGTAAAGCCGCGCGGACAGCAAAGCGAGGTTTTTTGCCAGGTAATTGTCGATTTTGCTAGACCAGTATCGCGGCCAGCCCAAGAAAAATGGCGAGGCAGCCAACATCGGTAAACGTTGTCACGACGATGCTGGACGCAGTTGCCGGATCAGCCCCAAATTTTTTGAGAGCCAACGGAACCATTGCGCCGGCCACGCCGCTGAGGCAGCAGCTGATAGTGATGGCGAGAAACACGACAATGCTGAGCATCAGAGCTGACGGGCTCTTCACCATCGTAGCAAAGATGAACATCGCGATGCCACCGGTTACGCCGGTCAACAGTCCATTAAATGTTCCCAGCAACATCTCTTTGATCAGGAGCATCCGTTCTCTGCCCGATCTCAAATCGCCCAGGGTCATCCCGCGCAAGCAGACTGCCAGTGCCTGCACTCCGGTGTTAGCTGCCTGACCGATGAGTACCGGCAGGAACACTGCCAGCGCAATGATGCGGTCGATCGTTTCCTGAAAACATCCGACTACAAGCGCGGCAAGTAATCCACAGAATAAATTCACCTGGAGCCAGGGGTGCCGGAATTTCAAACTTCGCAGCCACGGCGTGGTAAGCCGCTCCTCTCTTTCTACGCCGACCATTTCGCCTGGCTGTGCGCTCAACTCGATTGCCTCGGCTTCAAATAACATCTGACCGCGCAACAAGCCGATCAATCGCCCCGTTTTTTCACAGACCGGATAAACCGGGTAATGCCGAACCAGCACCGCTCTCATCGCTTCGGTGAGAGACATTTCCGGTGTAAGAAAGAACGGATTCGTCAGCATTATTTCATCGAGGCGTTGGCTGCTTTGCGCCAGCAGCATGTCCCGCATCACAATTATCCCAAGGAGTTTCTCCTGCTCGTCTGTGACGAAGCCGTAGGTAATGATTGCCTTACTCGCAAGACGTCGAATGTGCTCGGTTGCCTCGGCAACGGTCGTTTGCGGACGAAAAACCGCGAGCGGCGGCTGCATCAATCGTCCGATGGTGCGCTCCGGATAGGTTTGATTACGCATCCATTGCCGGGTGTCTTCAGCAGACGCAGTTGCCAGAATCGTCTCCCGTCGCGGTGGATCGAACCGTTGAAGGATCTTCAGTGCCGACGCCGGATTCAGCAGTTCCAGCATTTGAACAACAAACTCGTCCGGATACGGCTCTAACATCTTTGCTGCCTCGCGAGGATCGCGCTCTACCACCTTTGTAAATAACTCCCTTAGCTCTGGTTCAATTTCGCGTACAGCGCCAGCTGCGATCTCCTTTGTGTTTTCGCTCATATTCCACGACTCTGGCGAACCAAGGCTAAACTGGCAACATTAAGTGTCCAAACATCGCCAACGCTCGGAAATGGCTGTTTGGAAATCGCCGCTCGATGTCGATCTTAGGTTGTGCGTGTTCTCGTTCTAACAGGCGCTGGCGTTTCCGCTGACAGCGGCATTCCGACTTTTCGCAGCAAGGACGGCTACTGGCGCAATTTGGATCCCGCGAAGTTGGCCACACCGGAAGCATTCGTGCGCGATCCGGAACTCGTTTGGGAATGGTATCGCGAGCGACGGCAGCGCATCCGCAACGCGCAACCGAATGCCGCGCACGTGGCGATCACGAGACTGGCGCAACACGCAGACGAATTCCTGCTTGTCACCCAAAACGTTGACGACCTGCACCCACGCGCGGGACTGCCAATGGAAAAGATGGTGCAGATTCATGGCGACATCTTCGTCAGGAAGTGTTCCCGCTGCGAATTTGCATATCCAGGTAGGGGCGGTTCTCCTGAACCGCCCGGCGCCTCGGAAAACGATGTCGACCTTCCACGGTGTCCGGCGTGCGATGCGCTGATGCGGCCCGGCATCGTCTGGTTCGGGGAACAACTGCCCTGGAACGAATTGAAGCGAATTGAAAATTACCTCGATCGCGGACCTTGCGATCTTGTGATCGTAATCGGAACCACCGCGACGTTTGGATACATCATCGATTGGGCGCTGCGAGCCCGCGCGCCAAATGGCGAACTCATCGAAGTAAATCCCGAAGAAACGCCGCTCTCACAATTCGCAACGAAATTAGTGCGTGAGCCTGCGGCGATCGCGCTGCCGCGATTGGTCGATCAATTTATCTCGCAGATGAAACTGTAGGGCGTTCGCCGCGGCGAACGCCATAAATCACGCAAGGCTCGCTTGGGCTCGCGCGAGGGTCGCTTCGCAAATTTCCATCAACTCACGCTTTTGATCGTGCACCGGACGGTCATTATCGATCTTGCGTTCTAAGGATAAACCCAAGCGCGGCTCACTGAAGCGCAACAATCGCGCGCCTTCTGCGAGTTTGATTAAATCAATCTGGACTTTGCCACGATCGAGCATGTTTCCTCTTCAGGACCCAACGTGGCACTCACGCCGGGACCAATGCTGGCCTGAGATGTCGAATCGTGCGAATGGCAGGCGCAGATCCAGTTGCCATTCGCTGCGACATCATCTGAAGTAACAAGCTCAACGCCGCCTCCAAGAGCCCGGCGGGTGCGCGAGGTGTCTCCTCTTCAACGATTGCAATATCGCGCGCCTTTACGCCAAGACGTTTCCCGAGCTCGCCGCGAGTCAGCCGAGCATGCGTGCGCAGCTGCGCCACCGCCTCGCCGAGCTCGAGCAGTTGATGAGCAACGGCGTACTGAGGGTCGCCCGCCATGTTGCGGGCGTGAAACTTTTCTAAATCGTCTTTCACAAATAACAGTGCCGTTGAAAATACCGCTTCTGTCTCTGTTGAGCAATTTCCATATCTTGTCGCGGCGTTTTTTGCGATTTCCTTTGGAATCCGTGCAACATGATCACGCGATTGCCTTTCGCGGTTGCAGCAAGAAGTCGGTAAATGTTGCCAGCATACTCGACGCGCAGCTCCCACAAATTTGCTCCCGATAGTTTCTGCCAGAACTTTGATGGAACAATCTGCTGCTCGCGCAACAATTCTAATGTGCGAACGACTTTCGCGCGAGGTGCAGGATCGAGACTCTGCAGAAACTCTTCGACCGGTTTATTACCAAAATCGGTCTCATAAAAAATGATTTCGCGCATATGACTCTGAGATCCACCCGAATATCAAGAAATTGTCTCGCTGTTGATCTTCTTGCCGCGTTTTGGCGATTTAAACCGTCTTTAAGGCGTTTTTAGCCGACAATAATCGACTCTTTTCCGCGCAGACATAATTTGACGGGTAAAAGTTTAAACGGGCTGGCGACAGTCGACTATTGTGCCCCGAGCGGCGACATTTGGGACGTGCTTTCGTTAGCGCTTTCTTTTGCGGGTCTCTCATCGCTTTCTTGACGTTTTCGATTTCCCTTATCGCCCACCGCAAATATTCTCTCGTTTCCTCGTATGCCGCACGCTCCAACTTCAACTCATCGACCACTTGATCATAGAGTCTCCCGATATCACTTCGTAGTTGCGGTTCGAATTGAACGGCGGGTCAATGTAGATCAAATCTACGCCGCATCCGGCAGCTTTCTTAGCTGATCGAGATTATCGCCGCAGTAAATGACACGAGTGTCGATACCCGCAGGAGGCTTTGGCGTAGCTGGAGCCATCGGCTCCGAGCATGAGAGCACCGCGATTTCCTCAACGAGCTGCTAAGAGTGGGCGATCGCGCGCAAATAGCGTTCGGCCGAGCGAGCCACTGCGACTTTAGCGTCGGATAAGACATTCGCCTGCCACCAGCCGCCGTAGATGTGATCGAACGGGAATGGTTCGATTCTCTCGATGATGCGGCGTATTGCTGCGGGTCCAAGCGGAATAAGATTTGGATAGCTCCGCATGAAGCTCACGTAACGGCGATCCTGCACCACCGTAATAATGTCGCCCGTGAGCAAGGCGCCTTTACTCCCGCGATCGCGGGACGCCGCCGGCCAATGCAACACAGTACCGCCTTCAAAATGACCGCCGCAGTTGATCAGTGTGAGATCATCCCAGAGCGAAAAGGTTGTTCCTTCCCAGAATTGAATGCGCGATCCCGCGGCCGCGGGACGCATGACCCACTGGCGGTCAGCGACGTGTAAAAATATTTCGGCATCGAATCGTTCGCCCCACTCAATCATCGACGAGTAAAAATGCGGATGCGAAATGGCAATAGCACGGATACCGCCGCGCGCGTTCACCGCGGCAATCGTTTCGTCGTCCAGTAAAGAGATGCAATCCCAGAGCAGATTTCCTCCGGGCGACTGCAGGAGCAAAGCACGCTGGCCTATCGCAAATTCCGGCTCGGTGCCGATCCCCAGAAGACGTGGCGCTTCTTCTTCGAGGCGGTTGTGATGGTCGGTCGCCAGCCGTTTGAGCGTCGTCCATTCCTGGCCTTCGTGACGAACAAATTGCCGTTCATCTTCGCAAATGAGACAGCTTGGCGGCGCCTCGATTGTCTCAGAAAACTGCGTTCCGCATTGTACACAGATAAAATTTTCCGTGGCCATTCTTCTAGCGCGATCTCTGATAGTCTCAGTCAATCGATTGCTCTGCCGCGCATGGTCGATCCTATCGTGGATCGTCGCTCTCGTGCATGAGCTGTATGCGATGGCGAATCAACAATCTCAAATTTAGCTCAAAGCGAAAAGGCGTCGGCGACGAGCCGGGCTTGCTCGCGTTTGTGGCGAGCGAGTGCGCCGACAGCTGGGCTGGCGCTGGCGTCGCGTCCCGCGTAGGCGATTTCGCTGCAAAACATCGTACGCAATCGCGGTTCGATGAAAGTCCATGCGCCCATGTTTTGCGGTTCTTCCTGACACCACACAAACTTCGCGCTCTTTGAAAATGGCTTGAGCATTTCGCGCAGCTTTTTCTGCGCGAGCGGGTAAAGCTGTTCGATCCGAATGAGCGCTGCATCGTCAATTTTGCGCTCTGTACGATATTTCAGCAGATCATAATACACCTTGCCTGAGCAAAAGATGATTCGCTTCACTTTATCGGCGGCGCCCGCCTCGGGAGAGCCGAGGATTTCCTCGAACCGGCCATGGATGAATTCTTCTGCAGGCGACGAGGCGAACCCGGCGCGCAACAGACTCTTTGGAGTCATGATGATGAGTGGTTTGATAAAATCGCGTTTCATCTGACGTCGCAACACGTGAAAATACTGCGCGGCGGTGGTCGGATTGCAGACTTGGATGTTGTCGTCAGCACATGCTTGCAAAAAACGCTCGAGCCGCGCGCTGGAATGTTCCGGGCCCTGGCCTTCGTAGCCGTGCGGGAGCAACAGAACAATCCCGCTTGGCTGTTGCCACTTCGATTCTGCTGAGACGATGAACTGATCGATAATCGTTTGCGCGGCATTGGCAAAATCGCCGAATTGCGCTTCCCACAGGCAGAGCATCTTTGGGTAATCCAGCGAATAACCATAATCAAATCCAAGCACCGCAGCTTCTGAGAGCGGGCTGTTGTAAATGCAAATCCGCGCCTGTTTTTTGGCAAGATGCAAGAGCGGCACATAGGGCCTGCCCGTCTTTGCGTCGTAAATCACTGAGTGCCGGCTGCTGAAGGTCCCGCGCGAACTATCCTGGCCCGACAATCGAACCGGGATTCCTTCCAACAGCAATGATCCGAAGGCGAGCGCTTCGGCATAATGCCATTCATAGGGGCCGCCCTCTTCAAAGATTTTGCGCTGGTGATCGAGCACGATGCGTTTGATCTTCGGTTGAACCTCGAAACCGTCCGGGACGCGAGTTAGACCATCGACAATGGTCGTGAGTGTTTTCTCGCTGATCGCGGTCGGCTCAGATGTGCTTGTGTATTCCGGCTGAAAAATTGCTGTCGATTCGCGGAACTTTGCTTTTTCGCTGGCCCTCTGCTTTTCGATGGCGCTGACTTCGTCTCGCGTCATCTCAAGCCGCAAAGCGAACTCGGTTTCGAGCGAGGCGGCATCGTCTTCGCTTAGTGTTCCAGCTTTGAGCAGCTCGTGTTTATAGAGCTGTGTGACCGATGGTCGCTTCTCAATTTTTGCGTAGAGATCGGGCTGGGTAAACGACGGTTCGTCGCCTTCGTTGTGGCCATAGCGGCGATAGGAATACATGTCGACCACTACGTCGCGTCCGAACCGCTGGCGAAAATCGAACGCCAGATCGCTAACAAACTTAATGGCTAGTGGATCGTCACCGTTTACATGAAAAATCGGCGCCTCGATCATCTTCGCGACATCCGTGGCGTACGAAGATGACCGCGCATCTTTGGGAAGCGTGGTGAAGCCGATTTGATTGTTTACCACGACGTGAATCGTGCCGCCGGTGCTGTAACCATATAGTTGAGACAGATTGAGTGTCTCGGCCACGATCCCCTGGGCAATGAAAGCCGCGTCGCCGTGCACCAGAAGCGGCAACACTTTTCGCCGGTGCTCTACATCACCGCGAATTCGTTGTCGCGCGCGCGCTTTCCCTTCGACCACCGGATCGACAGCTTCCAGGTGGCTCGGGTTTGAAGAGAGACGAATCTCTACCTCACTTCCTGAAGCAAGTCTCCGCACCGCGCGATAACCGAGATGATATTTCACGTCCCCGTCCCCTGCGACCAAATCGGGAATGTAATTCTCGCTGAATTCCGTGAAGATGACCTTCAGCGATTTACGCAAAAAATTCGCGAGCACGTTCAGGCGCCCGCGATGCGCCATGCCCATGCAAATTTCCTCGACGCCACCCTCGGGGCATCTATGCAGGATTGTATCGAGAATCACCATGAGCGATTCGGAGCCCTGAAGGGAAAAGCGTTTTTGCCCCACGTATCGCGTATGGAGGAAAATCTCGAACGATTCGGCTTCGAGCAGCGCGCGCAACAAGGCCACCTGAACTGCAGGCGGCGTCGAACGCTTTTGCGGCCGTGTCTCCAGCCGCCGCCGTATCCATTCGCGAATGCGCGGGTCCTGGATGTGCATGAATTCCGAGCCGATGGAGTCGGCGTAGATTCTCTCCAGACCGGCGACCATTTCGCGCAAGGTCATTGGCCGATTGTCGAGGAAAAATTTCGACGAAACGCGAAGATCGAGATCGGATTCGCTGAAGCCGAACTCGCGCAAACTCAGTAACGGATTTTGCGGTCGCGTCTCTGCCAGTGGATCGACGCGGGCAATGGTATGGCCGAGCGAGCAGTATGCGTAAACGAGGCTGTCGACGCGTGTTTGCAATGCTGCCTCACGAGCCTCGGCCTCGGCCACCGTCGCGCCGTCGCGCTGTGGCAGATTCCCGAGCTCGAAGCCTTCAAAAAAAGCAGACCATCCCGAATCGACTGACTCAGGATTTTGCTGCCAGCGCCGGTAATTCTCCTCGATCAGGTCGAGATTTGCGCGAGCGTCAATTGATATGCGCATAGCGAAGTTAATGTCCGACGATTGTGCGGCGCGGCAAGTGCTGTAGCCACCGGTCTGTGGCCGGTATTACGCGCGCTAACGCGACCCAGGACGGCCCACAGGGCCGTGGCTACGGGGCGGGCGCAGCAAGTTGACAGTGCGAAGGCGGTTTCGTTACTTGCAAGCCCATCACAACGATTAACGATGGATTCAGCCGTGGGAAAGACATCAGGAAAGACTACTCTTAGGATAAGGTTCCGCATTTGGCATCGCATGATCCGCCAATCGCTTGGCCCTGCGCTGACTTTCATCCTTTCAATTTCAATGGGCGCAACGTTGCTTGCACAAGCCGACCCGGCATCGGAACCCGCCGTTTTAGCTGTGGCGAAAGTTTTGCCTACGGTCGTGAACATCAATACCGAGCGCGTTGTTCGGCGGACGGTGCGCGATCCGTTTGAGGATGTTTACGCGCAATTCTTCGGCTACAATCGCATCCGGCCCCGTCAAATTCGTCAGACTTTGCAAAGTCTCGGCTCCGGTTTCATTATCGATCCGGCCGGTTACATCGTGACCAACAAGCATGTGGTCGAGCGCGCCGCGGACTTGAAAATTCACGTGACGACAAACGACGGCAAAACCTACAACGCTCACTACATTGCCGGCGATGAGAAGACCGATCTGGCATTCATTAAGATCGATGCGCAAACTGCATTTCCCTTCATCAATCTCGACAACATTTCGCCGAACTTGCTCGGGCAGACGGTGATTGTAGTAGGGAACGCTGTCGGCTACGGCAGTTCCATCAGCCGAGGGGTTCTTAGCGCGGCGAAGCGCAATATCACCGTGGACGAGACTGAATACAAAGATCTCGTGCAGACCGATGCGGCGATTAATCCCGGCAACAGTGGCGGGCCGGTGATCGATATCTCCGGCCGGCTGGTCGGCATCGCCTCCGCAAAGATGGCGTTCACGCCTCAGGGCGTCCCTACGCAGGGACTTGGTTTCGCCATTCCGGCGCAGGTTGTGCGCGATAGTGTGAATCGATTCAAGAAGACGGCGCGGATACAACCCACACCGAAGAGCCCGCCCGTTACCAGCGAAACATCGGTTTCGAGAGCGGAAAAGTTATTTGGAATACAGCTGCAAGATTTAAGCCAGGAATTAGGCGATGCGCTCGGCTATGCGCGAGCACGGGGGGTTCTAATTACTGCGGTAGAACCAGGCAGCCCGGCAGATGAAGCGGGTATTGAGCGTGGGCTGGTGATTTATAGCGTAGGCAAATCTGAGGTTAGTTCCGTTAAACAGGTTGAGGAGCTGCTTCGATCCGCGGACAGCGGCGCGGACGTAGAACTTACGGTCGGCGTAATCCGCGCCAATGGCCAAAACAGACAGGTTGCGAACGTGAGCCTGAAGGCGCGCTAAAAAATTTGCCAACGCAATCGCACCTGAGTTGTCTCATCGAAATGTCCCACAATGATTAAGGTTGAAAATCTGACAAAACGGTACGCTGGCCAGCCCGCCATCCAGGATTTGAATTTTGAAGTTACTCAGGGAGAAATCATGGGATTTCTCGGGCCAAACGGCGCTGGCAAAAGCACGACCATGCGGATTTTGGCCGGGTTTATGCCGCCTACGTCAGGCCGGGCTACTGTCGCGGGATTCGACGTTTTTGAACAATCGCTTCAGGCACGGGCGCACCTTGGCTACATGCCTGAAAATGTGCCGCTCTATAGCGACATGCGCGTGACGGAATATCTCAACTATCGCGCAGCACTAAAGGGAGTGCAGCATCGCCGTGTTGCGGAACGTGTCGGCGATGTGGAGGAACTCTGTGGTCTCAAGGATGTCGAAAGGAAGCTAATCGGCACTCTCTCCAAGGGCTATCGACAACGCGTCGGTCTGGCGGACGCTCTGTTGGGGGAACCTGACCTTCTTATTCTCGATGAGCCGACGATTGGTCTCGATCCGAATCAAATCCGGCAGGTGCGCGAGCTAATCAAGAACCTGGGCAAACACCACACAATTCTGCTTTCCACGCACATTTTGCCGGAGGTGGAGATGACGTGCAGCCGAGTGATCATCATTCACAAGGGTCGAATCGAGGCATGCGATACGCCGGATAACTTGCTCGGCAAAATCAGACAAGCGGGCGGCGTAGTGCTTGAAGCAAAAGTCGGGAGGGATAACGGCGCAGAGGAACTGAAAAAGATTGCAGGTGTGCGAGACGTGATTAGCGACGGAGAGGATGATTGGAAGCGATTTTCCCTGCGGGTGGAGTCGGGCATCGACGTTCGCGAAGAAGTCTTTCGGCTGGCCGCCGACCGGCACTGGGCGGTGCGCGAATTAACTCAGCATCGAGCGACGCTCGAGGACGTATTCGTCGAGCTCACGCATCCCGATCTGGTGTAACAGCCGGAGTAATGGAGTAGTGGAGTAAAGGAGTAATGAATTACTACGAGACAGAACTTCGAAATAAGAATCGTGGCTACATGAAATTGATCGTTTGGCAGAAAGCCATTCAATTGTTTGACCTCGTCTGGAACAGTTCTTTTCGCGAGGCCAAGATCGATTTTAAACTCCGATCACAATGGGTAGATGCAGCCCAATCAATCTCTGCAAATATCGTGGAAGGATACGGACGACGCTCGATTAACGAGTACATCCAATTCCTCTATTACGGGCTCGGATCAATGGCGGAGACGATGACGCGCGCGGTCGGTTTAAAAAAAACGCAGCAGATCTCGAGCGAGCGTTTCCATGACTTCGATGCGCTCCATTATGAGGTCGAAAATCGGCTTCTGCGCTTGATCGAAAAGCTGGAACAAAAACGGGATGACGCCGATTGGGTCGCACGAATCGCCGAGGACCCGGAAGAGTACATCATCACTCCATCACTCCATCACTCCATCACTCCGCTCCGCAGCAATGCGTAAGTTTTACACTCTGCTCTCGCGCGAGGTGCGCGGCTATTTCTACTCTCCGATCGCATACATCGTGCTCATTTTTTTCCTCATCGTCAGCGGGATCGATTTTTACTTCCAGGTCTCCTTCATGAACCAGCGCCAGGTGCAATACACCGTGCAGGAAGCATTCTTCAATTCGGTCTTCTTCTGGTTCGCATTCGTTCTGATCTTTCCGCTGATTACCATGCGTCTGTTCGCCGAAGAATTTAAGCTCGGTACGATTGAGCCACTTACTACCGCGCCGGTGCGCGACTGGCAGGTGGTGCTCTCAAAATTCTTTGGTGCGCTGATATTCTACCTCGTTCTCTGGGTCCCGACGCTGCTTTACTTCTGGATTTTTCTGCGACTAACAAACCAGCCAGCCGCGCATTCTGCCGGAGCATACTTTGGTTCGTATCTGATGCTCTTGTTGCTGGGAATGTTCTACCTTTCGATTGGTTGCCTCACGTCTGTTCTGACCCGGAACCAGATCATCGCGGCCATCATCTCTTTCTGTGCAATCACGCTCTTATTTTTTCTCGGCCTCGTTCAGTTCATCCTCCTGGATGTTACTTCCACGACGCGCGATTTGCTGGGCTATTTCTCCGCGATCGAACACATGGGGACATTCTCCCGGGGCGTGATCGATACACGCCCCATCGTTCTCTATGTGAGCATGACTATTGTGATGCTGACGCTCACGTATCAGGCATTCCAATCCCGTAAATGGAGGCTGTGACAATGGCTGATACGGCAAAGCGTTCCCGAACATCTAAAGGAATTGGCCGATTCCGGATCGGTTTCAACGTTCTCGCCCAGATCGTGCTGATCTTGTTTCTCGTGGCGATGGTGAATTCCTTCGCCTTCAAGCATTACGCGCGTTGGGATTTTTCCCGCGATCAAAAGTATGCGCTCTCAGATAAGACGAAGCGTTTCCTTGATACGCTCAAGGGCAAGATGCGCATCACGGTTTTCTTTGCGCCCACTACGCCGATCACTGCGGACGTTCAGAATTTGCTAACGGAATATCAATACGCCGGTAAGGGCAAAATCGACGTTGAGCACATCGATCCCGAGCGAAATCTTTCCCGCGCCAAAGAGTTGTTCGACAAATACAAAGTTGTTACCGACGAGAGTCTTTTGGTGCTGGATTACGAGGGCCGCAACAAGACGGTTAAGGCGTCGGAGATGGCGGATATTGATCAGAGCGGAATGGCCTTCGGCGAAGGCCCGCGTGTGGCAGCTTTCAAAGGCGAGCAAGCCATCACGAGCGCGATGATGGATCTTGTTGAAGGCAAGAAGAAGATCCTCGGTTACGTCACCGGCCACAAGGAACCGCCGCTTTCCGAAAACAGCCCTGTTACCGTGCTGAAAACATTTATCGAAAACGAAAACATCAAGCTTCAAGAACTGAACCTGCTCGATCTGGATGCGATTCCGGCCGACGTGAAAGCGGTAATGATTATCGGACCGCAATACGATTTTTCCGATCGCGAAATGAAACTCTTGCATGACTTCTGGGACAAACAGGGGCGGATACTGGTTCTCCTGGATCCATCAGCAAAGACGCCGAAGCTCCGCGGCTTCGTCAATGAATTCGGCGTCA
>Ga0184619_10000323_pt1 | contig 16194 bp, 13 predicted proteins | sample PLM0_60_b1_FD_133146 | JGI IMG/M metagenome (GOLD analysis project Ga0184619, IMG submission 133146) | Groundwater sediment microbial communities from an aquifer in East River, Colorado, USA - PLM0_60_b1 | ecosystem: Environmental > Terrestrial > Soil > Riparian zone | place: USA: East River...
CCCGCCGTGCCACATCAGGAGCGGCACCGCCCCGCGGCGATTCGCGGGCAGAAAATACTGGACGTACATCGCCTCGACCGAATACGTGCCGTTGAGATCGACCTTCGCCGGCACCCCGCCGGGCGTGAACACCACCTCCTTCACCGGTTTGCCCGTGATCTCCACATCGCGCCCGCCGACGTGGAACGAGCCCATGTCGCGGAGGGTGTAGGGGGCGGAGGTGCAGGCGGAGAGGAGTGCCGCGATAATCAGAATCGGTTTCGTGCGCATGGCTCTTACTCCTTCAGTTCCAATCCCTGCGACGGGATTCGTTACTTTCCCCGAATCATATTGTGTTCTTCCATCAACTCGGGAACGATCAAACTGAGTGCAAAAAGACCCAGCAAGAACCACAAGAGCTGCTTTTCACGTTCCACGCGAACGACTACCGTGCCAGCGATGAAGTCATGAAGCGCCCGACGCTTTCTATTTGTAAGCATCGTGATGACTTCGACCAGAAGCCACGCCATTGACAGTAGCCCGGCGTGCGTCATAGCGGTGAAATCTCCAGAAGCATCTCCGTAAGCACGATTCGCCAAGTGCCCACCGAGTATATTTTGGGCTTGTAAAAACAGAAGGTAAGGCGTGAACACGACGGGCGCGATCTCTCTCAAGACAGCCTGCTTAAACGAGACCGGCATTTCCTGCAGATCGAGGACTCTTACTCCACAAGCCATTTTGCCCAACGTTTGCCCAAATACAGCGACAAACCCGATCGGATACGCAAGCCAGGCCAACGAGTTAAGAACGACCCACGGAAGCAAAATCGAGGGCGCGGAAGTATGATTCCAAATGAACTGGTCCAGCCAGCCAAGCGGCGCAAAGGCAGCAGCATCCAGGAAAAGCGCCACGACACGGCGCCAACCTGTGCCGTACCGCTTTTCGTCTGCGGCTTCCGCGCTGCTTTGATGGTCATTCATATCGCAAGGCTAGCGCGATCCGGTATCTACTGCTCCTCCTCCACCGGCTGCTTGTGCTTGGAAACGAGCTGCGCTTGCGTGTGCGGCGGCACCGGCGCGTAGTGCGAAAAATCGATGGAATACGATCCCTGTCCGCCGGTGACGGACTTCAACCGCGTCTGGTAATCTGAAAGCTCCGACAGCGGCGCCATGCCCTTGATGGTGGTGAGCTCGCCGCCCGCGTTGTCGGTGCCGGTGACCTGCCCGCGCTTGCCGGAGAGGTCGGACGTCAAGTCGCCCATGAATTTGTCGGGCGCGGCGATTTCGATGTTGACGATGGGCTCGAGGACGATCGCTCCCGCCTTGGAAAACGCGTCGATGATGGCCTTCCTCCCCGCCGAGACGAACGCGACTTCCTTCGAGTCCACCGCGTGGTGCTTGCCGTCGTATACCGTGACGCGGATGTCGTGCACCGGGTAGCCCGCGATCACGCCCGAATCCAGGGCCATCTTCACGCCCTTCTCCACCGCCGGGATGAAGACGTTGGGGATCACGCCGCCTTTCACCTTGTCGACGAACTCGTAGCCTTTGCCGCGGGGAAGGGGCTCGACGCGGAGGAACACCTCGCCAAACTGCCCCGCGCCGCCCGTCTGCTTCTTGTGGCGGCAATGGCCTTCGGCGAGGCGCGTGATGGTCTCGCGGTACGGGATCTTGGGCGGCTTGGTGGTGAGCTCCATCTTGTACTGCTGCAGCATCTTGTCGAGCTTGACCCGCATGTGCAGGTCGCCCAGGCCGCGGATCACCGTCTCGTTGGTGGTCGCGTGGCGCTCGAGCTTGAAGCAGGGATCCTCCATCTCGAGCTTGTGCAGCACTTCGAACAGGCGCTGCTCGTCGCCCTTCTTCTTGGTCTCGACCGCGATGCCGTGCATCGGCGTGGGGAACTCGAGGGGTTTGAGATGGATGTGATCCTCGTCGTGCGAATCGTGCAGCACGCGGTCGAACTCGATCTCCTCGACCTTGGTCACGGCGCCGATGTCCCCCGGCACCAGAGCGTCCGTCTCGACGTAGTCCTTGCCCTGTATGGTAAACAGGTGCCCGACTTTGAAGGGGCGCCGGCCGTCGCCGACGAAGAGCTGCGTGTTCGGAGTGATCGTTCCCTGGTGCACGCGGAAGATCCCCACCTTGCCGACGAAAGGATCGACGATCACCTTGAACACGTGCGCGAGCACGTGCGCCTTGGGGCCGGGCACGGCGTAGAACTCCTGCGCCTCCGCCCCTTCGCCTTTTAAAAACGGCGGCGCGTTGCCCTCGGTCGCGTTCGGCGCAAGGTTTGCAAAGATGTCGAGCAGCGCAGCGACGCCTGCGCCGTTCTTCGCCGAGGTGAAGCACACCGGGACCAGGTGCCCCTCGCGCAGCGCTTTTTCGAAGGGCGCGTGCAGCTGCTCGGGGCTCACCTCGCCCTGCTCGAGGTACTTCTCCATCAGCGCGTCGTCGACCTCGACGACCTGGTCGACGAGCGCAGCGTGCGCTTCCTTGACGGAAGAAAAATCCGCCTCGCCGTCGGGATTGAAGAAGCAGTCCACCACGTCCTTCCCGCCTTTCGCGGGCAGGTTGATCGGCAGGCATTCGCGCCCGACCGCCTGCTGGATTCTGGCGAGGATCGCCTCGAGATCGGCGTTTTCCGCGTCGATGCGGTTGATCACGATCATGCGGCAGAGCTTGCGCTTCGCCGCCCATTTCAGCATGCGGTCCGTGGCGAGCTGGATTCCAGTCTCGGCGTTCACCACGATCACCGCGGTCTCGACCGCGGCGAGCGCGCCGATCGCCTGCCCCATGAAGTCGGGCGAGCCCGGCGTGTCGATCAGGTGGATGTGGACGTTCTTCCACGCGAAGTTGACGAGCGCCGAGTTGAGCGAGTGCTTGTACTCCTTTTCCAGCGGATCGAAATCGCAGACCGTGTTGCCTTTCTCGACGCTGCCGGCCGAGGCGATCGCCCCGGCCTTGGCGAGCAGAGCCTCCGCGAGCGTGGTTTTGCCCGCGCCGGTGTGGCCCACCAGCGCTGCGGTACGAATGGATTCCGTCGAATACTTGGGCATGCGGACTTTCCTCCCCTGATGAGCCGAACGGCTGCGCCCCTATTACTCTACCCGCGCCGCAAATAGGTCGTCAAAGCGGGGCCCGTCAAAACCGCCCGCCGAAGCCGAATATCCCGATCGCGAAGCGCGCCAGCCCGTAGCCGATCCAGTTCGGGATGCGCTTCCACAGGGGCTGCCTGAACCAGCGGGTCTTCGCCACCACGCGGGCGCCGTGCTCGATGTCGGCGCGGAGCCGCCCGCGCAGCCCGGCGGCGAAGCGGCGGTCCTCGACCACCACGTTCGCCTCGCGCGCGAGCAGCAGGCTGAACGGATCGATGTTGGAGGAGCCCACCGTCGCCCAGTGGCCGTCGATCACCGCGACCTTGGCGTGCATGAAGCTCTTCTGGTACTCGTAGATCTCGACGCCCGCCTCGAGCAGCGTTCCGTAGAGGGCCCGCGAGGCGTAATAGAGCAGCACGTACTCGACGCGCCCCTGCAGCAGCATCACCACGCGCACTCTCCGCGCGGCGGCGCTGACGAGAGCACGGCGAAAGCGCCTCCCGGGGAAGAAATAGGCGCTCGCGATGATGATCTCCTCCTGCGCCGACGCGATCGCCGCGAGATAAGCCTCCTCGATGTCGCGGCGGTGGCGCAGGTTGTCGCGCACGGCGAGCGCCGCGCGCTGGCTCCCCGCGCGCGCCGCGTGCGGCCGGACCGGGTGGCTGACGCGCCAGCCGTGCTGGAGCCTCGCCAGCGCGATGCGGTTCCACAGGCGCACCGCGGAATCCTGGATCGCCGCGAGGAGGGGTCCCTCGATCTTCACCGCGTAGTCGTAGCGCGGCGGGACCTGTCGCGGCGTGTCCATGTCGTCGATGATGTTGATTCCGCCGACGAAGGCGACGCGTCCGTCCGCCACCGCGATCTTCCGGTGCATGCGCCGCAGCCGGTCCCGCCGGAAGGGGAAGCGCCAGACTTCCGGGCGGAACACCAGCAGGCGCGCGCCCGCGTCGCGCAGCTCGCGCACGAACTCCGCCGGCATGTCCCTAGAGCCGAAGCCGTCCACGAGCACGTGTGCCGCCACCCCGCGCCGCGCGGCCTCGCACAGGGCTTTCGTGATGCGTTCCCCGGTGGCGTCGCCGGCGTAGATGTAGGTTTCGATGAAGATCTCGCGCCGCGCCTCGCGGATCGCGGCTTCGAGCGCGGGGAAATACTCCACGCCCGAACGCAGCAGCGTCAGCCGGTTTCCGGGCAGGAACTCGACCGCCATGCCGGCGACTTACTCGAGCTGCAGATGCGCGGAAAGGGCGGCGTGGTCGGACAGGCGCCGCCACATCGGCCCGTGGTGCACGTGCGTGTGGCGCACGCGGAATCCGCGCACGTAGATGCGGTCCAGACGCAGCACCGGAAAGGCGCTCGGGAAAGTGCGCACCGGCTTGCCGCGGTGGTCGCGGCAGGCCTCCTCCAGGCCCAGGTCCTCCTCGAGGCGCTTGCCGGCGCGATTGCGCCAGTCGTTGAAGTCGCCCGCGACGACGACCGGCGCGTCATCGGGCACCTCGCGATTGAGGCGCTCGATGATCGCGCCGACCTGGTGGCGCCGGCCGCGCTCGTGCAGCGCGAGGTGCACGCAGATGCAGTGCAGGCGCTGCGCCATCTCCGGCAGCTCGATCTCGCAGTGAAGCATGCCGCGACGCTCCAGGGCATGGTGCGAGACGTCCTGGTTTTCGGCGCGCACGATGGGATAGCGGCTGAGGATAGCGTTGCCGTGGTGGCCGTGGTCGTAGACGGCGTTGCGCCCGTAGGCGAAATCCGGCCACACCTGGTCGGCGAGAAACTCGTATTGCGGCTCGTCCGGCCAGTCCTCGAAGCGCGCCGCGTGGCGGCGGTGCAGCCCCTGCACCTCCTGCAGGAAAATGATGTCCGCGCCGAGGACCTGCAGGTGGTCGCGCAGCTCGTGGATCATCATGCGGCGGTTGAACTGCGAAAAGCCCTTGTGGATGTTGTAGGTGGAGACGTGTAAATTCACGTTGGAATCTGTGCGCTTTGAGGTGGAAGCACGCCCGCCGGAGTCGGTGTTCCGTCAGAATTCGGGCCGGCTTCGCGACCGCCGAGGCCCGAAATCGCTTCCATCATAACAGCCCCGCGCGCGGTCCAAAGGGACCGCCGCAACAGGGGAGTTGGAAAAAATCCTTTTTTGGTCTATCCTTGCCCCCAATTTCCGGGTTGCAGCTCCGGCAATTTTTCACTTTCTTGAGGAGTGCGGCACGAGCGATACCAGGTAAACGTCGGTCGGGATCAGGCAAGTAGGGGGAGGGCGTTTCGGGCGAAGGTCCGATGCGACCCGGCATCAAGCAGCCTGGCAGGTTTGAAGCCGAAACAAAAAGGCAGCCGAAGTATTTTTCCCACCCACGAAAGGACGCTCTATGAAGAAGCTTCTCATCGCATCAGCAGTCTCGGCCGCGTTCGCGGCTCCCACGGTGGCGCTGGCCCAGGCGGCCAGGGGTCCCACGCTCTCGCAAGTGCTCGACGCTTCCGGCATCAACGTGAGCGGGTACATCGATGCCGGCTTTTCCTACGCCAACAGAAACATCGAAGCGACCCCCCAGTTCCGGGTATTCGATTCGCAGAACAACTCCTTCGCGCTGCACCAGTTCGGGCTGACCGTCGCCAAACAGCCCACCCGGGGGTTCGGCGGCGTGGTCAATGTCACGGCGGGGTCGGACGCCCAGCTCATCCACTCCTTCCCTGAAGTGACCGCGTCGACTTTCGACCTCACCCAGGCCTACGGGCAGTACGCGAGCGGCTCCCTCACCCTGATGGCGGGCAAGTTCGTGACGCTTGCGGGAAGCGAGGTGATCGCGAGCACGGGCAACATGAACTTCACGCGCTCGATGCTCTTCGGCGCCGTTCCGTTCACCCACACCGGCGTGCGCGCGGGCTACGCCCTGAGCAACACCGTCACTCTCTACGGCGGCATGAACAACGGCTGGGACCAGCTGAACGACGCGAACAAGAACAAGACGCTCGAGCTCGGGGCGTCGATCATTCCCCTCCGGCCGCTGACCATCAACGTCACCGGTTACTTCGGCAAGGAATCGGCGACTGCGCCTGGAACGCCCGGCGGGGGTCCCCAGGACCAGCGCCAGCTCCTCAACGTCGTCGCAAACTACACCATCAACAACCGCATGAGCGCCGGCGGGGAGGTCCTGTACGTCAACCAGGACAGACCCGTAGTCGGGGCGGCGAAGTACAACGGCCTCGCGGGTTACTTCACCTACAACCTCAACCGGGAGTGGCGTGTCGCGGCGCGCGCGGAGATGTTCGACGACAAGAAAAACTTCCATTTCGGCCCCAATAACCAGCCTGCCAATACCGCTGTCAAGTACAACGAGATAACTGGCACCGTGGCGTACTTGCCGAGCACCAGTATCGAGCTGCGCGGGGAGGTTCGAATGGACCGGTCCGACAAGAGCGTTTTCATCAATTCGAACGGCTCAACCGCAAAGTCCGTGCAGACTCTCGGTCTCCAGGGCATTTACAAGTTCTGACCCGCCCGAAGCAACGGCGAGGCGAGTTGCAAGCGCGATCCGGACGGAGGGCCTCTCAGTCCTTCGGCCGGCCGCGTGCGAGCGCGTCGCGCCGCACGATCTCCTCGACCATCGCGCGGAACCGGCGCTCGACGATCCTGCGCACGATCGGCATGCCGATCAATGGAGGCAGGGAAAACGCCGGGATGAAGCGACCGCTGTAGTCGAACCGCACCCCCGCAGCCGAAGTCCCCAGCTCGTAGCGCGTCTCGAAAACCCGGATGTTTCCGGCGATGCGGCGCGCGTCGATGCTGTGCGGCGGCCGCTCGAGCACCTCGAGGGTCACGTCGACGGGCTGCCGGTAGAAGAAAAATCCGAACTCTCCCTTCTGCTCCACCCGGACGCGGTCGCCGTCGCGCGACACGACGCGCGAGCTTTTCATGTCCGGGATGAATTGGGCGAGATTGTCGTAATCCGAGAGCACTTCCCAGGCGATTCGCGCATCGACCTGCATCAGGGCCGATGCGTTGACCGTGATGTACTCTCCTTGCCGCTCGATCTGGGTCTCGATTGCCTCGGCGGCGCGCACAAGGCCCGGCGCGACGGCGAGGGAGAAGAAGAGGGCGGCGCCGAAGCGCGTTGGGGTCACGGACATGCCAACAGGATGCCGCAGCGGCATATTGCGCCGCAAGCCTAGCAGAGTTACGCGGCGGTGAATCCGATCCTTTGAGGCAGGGCGAGGATCGCGTCGCGGTTGGTCCACGAGAGGGTGAGCGCGGCGGCCTCGCGCCAGGGCAGCCATTTGTAGCTCAGGTGCTCCGCGGGGTCGAGGGTTACGGGAAGGGGCTCGGGCAGGGAGAGGCTGAATACCTGCTCGAGGTTGTGCGTGACCCCCGGCGCGTAGCGGCTCAGGTGCTTCTTGAAGATCTCGAAGCGGTTCTCGACGCCCCAGTCGCTCAGATCGTAGCGGGCCGCATCCAGGCCGGTCTCCTCGCGCACCTCGCGGCTCGCCGCGTCGCGAAGGGGCTCCGACTCGTGCGCGAGGCTGCCCGTGACCGACTGCCAGAATCCCTGCCAGCCGGCGCGCTCCAGCATCAGCACCTGCAGGTCCGGGGTGTGGATCACCACGAGCACCGAGCGGGGAATTTTGTAAACAGTAGTCATGGGGCGGCGGGCCGGGAATAATAGTGCATAGGAGAAATCCATGAACGGCAGGGCTGCGCCCCCAGAATGACAATGCAAACATGTTGAGCGCGGAAAAAAACAGAACACTGACCCAGGTCGGCGCCGGCACGCCGATGGGCGAGCTCCTGCGCCGCTACTGGCATCCGCTCGCCGCGGTGAGCGAATTGGAGAAGAGCGCGATCAAACCCGTGCGCATCCTGGGCGAGGATCTGGTCGTCTACCGCGACCTCTCGGGGACGTTCGGCCTGATCGCGCGGCATTGCAGGCACCGCGCCGCGGACCTCGCCTACGGTTTCGTCGAGCAATGCGGGCTGCGCTGCCATTACCACGGCTGGACGTACGACGAGAAGGGGCACTGCATCGCGCAGCCTTTCGAGGAGAAGTTCGACCCGCAGGAGCGCCTCAAGAAAAGAATCCGCACCACCGCCTATCCGGTGCAGGAAAAGGCCGGGCTCCTGTGGGCCTATCTCGGCCCGCAGCCGGCTCCGCTCCTCCCCGACTGGGAGCCGTTCTCGTGGAAGAACGGTTTCGTGCAGATCGTGTTCGCGGAAGTGCCGTGCAACTGGCTCCAGGCACAGGAGAACTCGATCGACCCGGTGCATTTCGAATGGATGCACGAGAACTGGAGCCTGCGCCTGAAGGGCGGCACCGGTCCCTACGCGGCCACGCATCTGAAGATAGGCTTCGACGAATTCGAGCATGGTTTCGTCTACAAGCGCGTGCGCGAAGGCTCGGGCGAAGCCGATCCGCTGTGGACCACCGGCCGCGTATGCCTGTGGCCGAACGGGTTTTTCCTGGGCGAGCACTTCGAGTGGCGCATTCCGGTGGACGATGAGAATATGCTCTCGGTCACCTGGTCCTTTATCCGCGTTCCCAAGGAAGCCGAGCCCTACGAGCAGAAGCAGATCCCCGCGTGGACTGCGCCGATCAGGGACGCGCAGACCGGGCGCTGGATCACGAGCCACGTCATCAACCAGGACATCGTCGCCTGGGTCGGCCAGGGGCGCATCGCCGACCGCACGAAGGAGAACCTGGGCGCGAGCGACCGCGGAATCTCGATGCTGCGCAAGCAGCTCTTCAAAGACCTGGCTGCGGTCGCCGCGGGCAAGGACCCGAAGGCCCTTATTCGCGATTCCTCCCGCAACAAACGCGTCGAGCTGCCCAATATCGGCAGGAAGCTCTACACCGAGGGCATGACGCTAGAGCAGTACCGCGAGCACCCGTTCTGGAAAAACCTGCTCGAGGATTTCAGGTGGCACTACGGCCAGCCGGAGGAAGTCAGGCGGGCGTTCCGCGAAGCAATGGGTTTGCAAGCGGAGAGCTGACGCCAACTCCGGCCGCGAGCGGTAGATCACGCTGCCATGGAACCTTTTTCCGCCGGCGAGCGTGTCAAGGGGCATGGCGCTCGGAGCAAGACGGCGAGTTTTCCTTCGCCCCTCGGCATCTTCGGCGGCAACTCACGGGAGAAGTGTCGCTTGCCGGCGACACAGTGCATCCCCGCGCCCTGAGTTTGACAACTGATCGACAGCTCGCCGCGCTTATGATTTGGCTCGCTCTAGATCCGTTGTCATACGCCTTCTCGCAGAGGATCAAGCATGACCGCCGCGGATCTGATCATGGGGTGGACCGTCATCATCCCCGCCTACAACGAGGCCGAGTTTGTCGGCGACACCATCCGGAGTCTGCTCGATCAGACGGTTCCACCCGACCAGATCATTCTGGTCGACGACGGTTCCACCGATGGCACCGGCGACGTGGGGCGTCGCGCCGGCATCACCGTGATTCGACCCGCTCACAACACGGGCTCCAAGGCGGGTGCGCAAAACTTCGCCCTGCCGTGGGTGCGAACCAAACTCGTGATGGCGATCGATGCGGATACCACACTGGAGCCGACCGCGGTCGAAAAGCTCATGCAGTCCTTCGTTCAGCCCGGCGTCGGCGCTGCCTGCGGCTTCGTTCTGCCACGCCGGATCGAAACCCTGTGGGAACGAGGACGCTTCATCGAATACCTCTTCGCATTCAGCTTCTACAAGCAGGTGCAGGACTACTACCACCGACCGATGATCTCGTCGGGATGTTTTTCCATGTATCGCACCGAGCTGATGCGCCGACATGACGGGTGGCCCGGTCGGACGCTGGCCGAGGACATGGATCTGACCTGGAGCTTTCACCAGGCCGGCGTCGGCGTGCGTTTCGTACCCGAAGCGGTCTGTTATCCCATTGAACCGTACAACTTCCGCTTCATGAGCAAGCAGCTTCACCGCTGGAGCCACGGCTTCATTCAGAACGTCACCCTGCATTGGAAAGGTCTGCTGACGGTACCGTTCCTCCGTTCGGCGGTGGCCGTGGCCCTTTGGGACGCCATCGTGGCGTCCCTCGTCTTTTTGATCGTGCTGCCGTTGCTGGTCGTCACGCTCAAGAGCCCGTGGCTGCTGCTCGCGTATTTCATCGACGCCCCCGCAATCCTGGTCCCGCTCCTGATCGGTGCGATTCCGCGCCGTGAATTCGGGCGCGCGCTCGCGAGCCTGCCTTCATTTTTCGTGCTGCGCCTGGTCAACGGATTCTATTTTCTGGAAGCCGTCTGGTCCGAGTGGTTTTTGCGGCGTCCGTTCCATGTCTACCAGAAAGGACATTAGAGCCATGAACCCTGGGTTACCCGGAACCGGTATTGGCGGTCTCTTTTATATTCTGAGCGCCCTGTGGATGCCGATCTGCGAAGTGTGGCGCCGGTGGCGGGGCGATGCGACAAGGCGGTGGCCCTTGGTAGCGAGGCAGTTCGTGATCGCGGTCGGAGTCGTCGCCGCCATGACCGGCGTTTTCTGGGCCTTGGATACCGTGTTCATGCTCAAGCAAGTCGCCGCGCATGCCGCAGGCAAGGGGCAGGTGATATGGTCCTTGCGCGTGTCAGCCCTGCTGGTGACCTCGGGCGTGCTGGTCGCAGTGCTCAGCGCGGTGCACCTCGTGCGGCTGTGCCTGCGGCTGCGCACAGTGCGACCCGCAGTTCGATGACGGCATTCTCGCCGCTTACGCCTGTTTCCCGGGAAGCAACGACCGCGCGGCAAAGCAGACCGTTGGGGATATTCCGGGGCGTGGTCATTGCCCTCCTCGCCCTGTCATGCGCGAGCTATTCGCCGCCGGGTGAGGCTCAGGCGGCAGGCAACGCAGCGCAGTCGCTGCTGCAACAGGCGGACGCGGCTTATTCGGCGGGCGAGCGCGAACGCGCCGCGCTCCTGTACCGAGCGGTACTAGCGTCCGAGCCCAGCAACTCCCGCGCCGCCTATCAATTGGCGCGACTTTCACCTCCGGGTTCGGCGGAAGCTGTCGCGCTTCTGCGGCGCTATGTGAAACTCGAACCGGGAGATCCCTGGGGCTATATGGCCTTGGGCGATGCGCTGGCAACGTCCGGCGCTGTGGCCGAAGCGATAGAGCAGTACGCTCAGGCTCGCCGCAGAGCGCCGGACGAGCCGGACGTCTACACCGGCTTGGGCCGGATCCTGCGCGACGCCGGACGAACCGACGAGCTCATCGAGACCTACGAAGAGTGGGTGCTGCGGCAGCCGAAGAACGCATCGGCCTGGTTCGAGCTCGGGCGGGCGCGGCAGCGGGCGAAGCGCTACTCCGAAGCCGCCGACGCCTTCGCTGCATCCCTGTCTATCGAGGAGAACGAGCTCACGCTCGAGCTGCTCGAGAACACCCTGGCGGAATCCGCGTTCTCCCTGCGTCCTTTTTTCGGCCGCAGCAACGATACGGACGGCAACCGGATCAAGCGGTGGGGCTTGGAAGCGGAGTGGCAGCTTGCGGAGCGCTCCCGCTTGGGCCTGCACGCGGAACGGGCCGAGGTGTGGGATCCCTTCACATCGGGGACGGTCGATGCGCTGGCGCTCTTCGCGAAATGGCAGCCGCTCAACATGCTCAAGCTCGATGGCCTGGCCGGCGTCGCCCGCCTCGCGACGGACCAAGCCAGCCAGCGCCGTCCCCTTGGCGGATTGCGCCTTCGCTGGAACAAGCCGGCGGAGGGGCCCGCCGTGGAGTTGCGGGCGACACGGAATCCGCTGATCGCCACGCCCGCCCTGGTCGCGCAGCCCGTCGAGCTGGCGGAGATCAAGGCGGTCTTCGATCTGCCGCTCCCCGGGCGGTTTCGCGCACGCGCGCGCGGCCAGAGTGGCGTGCTCGATTCCGCCACGGACGTCAACCATCGTTCCGGCTACCAGTTCGGCCCGGTCTACCGCTGGCGTCCGGCAGCCGAGCTCGGCGTTTTCTACAACGAGCTGGGCTACGAGCACGCCACCACGGCCGGATACTTTGCGCCGCGGCGCGCTCAAACCATCGAGCTTGGGACCTACATCGAGTACGAGGGCCTGGCGCCGTTCACTTTCGCGCTGGACGCGGGCGCGGGCCGGCAGCGCGTGGAAAAGCAGGGCGAAGCGATCCGCGACTGGATTGCGACCTACCGCCTGTGGAGCCTGGTCTCGTGGACGCTGAAGCCTGGAGTAAGCCTGGAGTTGGAGCTGGAGCACTACGATTCGCCCGTCGCGGGGAATGCCGTTGCGCCGACCTCGGACTGGCGGTTCAACTCAGCGATGCTGTCGCTGCGTTTCGGCGTCCGGCCCCAGACCGCCCGTTCCTTCCTGGCCGAGCGCGCCGACCGCCGGCTCAGATAGAAGGCATCTCCGGCCAGCCGGACTTCCAGCCGTCGGGCCCGCCGATGAGCGTCCAGAAGGGTTTGCCCTCCCCGCGCCAGTGCTCGGCCGCCGCGTCCATGGCGGCTAGCGCTTCGGTCGCCTCGTGCCCGTGCCCGCCGCAGAAGTGCTTGCTCTTCTCGAGAATCACCACCCAGCCCTTCGCGGAAAGCCACGACAGGTCTTTCAGGCCGCCGGCAAAAGCGCTCCAGTCGGCGCTGAGCTTGTCGGGAAAGCGAAGGGCCCGCGACACCTCGGCGAGGAAATCCTCCTTGTCGTGCGCGTGGTGGATGTCGACGTAGATCACCATGAGCCCCGCCGCGGCGCCCGCGCGCGCAAGCTCGCGCGCGTCGGCCGCGAGCTGGAACACGCCCGCCTTCGCCGCGTCCTTGATCCATTCGGCGCTCATGCGTTCAATTCTCCGTCTTGCGCAAGCGGATATGCAGCTCGCGCAACTGCTTCTCGTCCACCGGCGACGGTGCATGCGTGAGCAGGTCCTGCGCGCGCTGCGTCTTGGGAAAGGCGATGACGTCGCGGATCGACTCGCTGCCGGCCATCATGGCGACGATGCGGTCCAGGCCGAAGGCGATTCCACCGTGCGGCGGCGCGCCGTATTGCAGCGCTTCGAGAAGAAAGCCGAACTTGTGCTTCGCTTCATCGGGCGCGATCGACAGCGCGCGGAACACCTTCGACTGAACTTCCTCGCGGTGGATGCGCACCGAGCCCCCGCCGATCTCCGAGCCGTTCAGCACCATGTCGTAGGCCTTGGCGAGCGCCGCGCCGGGATCGCGCGCAAGAAGATCCTCGTGCCCGTCCTTGGGCGCGGTGAACGGATGGTGCATCGCGGTCCAGCGCTTTTCCTCCTCGTCGAACTCGAACATCGGGAAGTCGACCACCCAGAGCGGCTTCCAGCCACCCCCCGCGTGGCCCTTTTCGTGGCCGATCTTCACGCGCAGCGCACCGAGCGCGTCGTTGACGACTTTGTTCTTGCCCGCGCCGAAGAACATCAGGTCGCCGTTTTTCGCGCCGGAGCGATCGACGACCGCCTTCAGAGCCGCGTCCGAGAGATTCTTCACGACCGGCGATTGCATGCCGTCGCGGCCCTTTGCGATGTCGTTGAACTTGATCCAGGCAAGGCCCTTTGCGCCGTAGATGGCGACGAATTCCGTATACGCGTCGATCTCGCCGCGCGTGAGCTCGCCCCCCTTCGGGACGAGCAGTCCGGCCACGCGATGGCCCGCTGTGTTGGCCGGGCCGGAGAACACCTTGAAATCCACGGACTTCATCACTTCGGTCAGCTCGGTGAGCTTCAGGGGCACGCGCAGATCCGGCTTGTCAGAGCCGTATTCGCGCGTGGCGTCCGCGTAAGCCATCACCGGAAACGGATCGGGCAAGGCGACGCCGAGCACTTCCTTGAATACCGTGCGGAGCATGTCTTCGAAAATGGCCCGGATCTCCGTCTCGCCCAGGAACGAGGTTTCGCAGTCGATCTGGGTGAATTCCGGCTGACGGTCCGCGCGCAGATCCTCGTCGCGGAAGCACTTGGTGATCTGGTAGTAACGGTCGTATCCCGCGATCATGAGGAGCTGCTTGAAGATCTGCGGCGATTGCGGCAGCGCGAAGAACTCCCCGGGATGCACGCGCGAGGGTACCAGGTAGTCGCGCGCGCCTTCGGGCGTCGAGCGGGCGAGCATCGGCGTCTCGATGTCGATGAAGCCCTGGGCATCGAGATATCTCCGCACCGCCATCGCGACCCGATGACGCAGCATCAGGTTCTTCTGCATGGTCTCGCGGCGCAGGTCGATGACGCGGTGCGTGAGGCGCACGGTCTCGGAGAGATTGTCGTCGTCGAGCTGGAAAGGCGGCGTGAGCGAGGGATTGAGGATCTCGATGTCGTGCGCGAGCACTTCCACTTCCCCGCTCGCGATGTTCGGATTGATTGTGCCTTGCGGGCGGCGGCGCACCACGCCGCTGACCTTCAGAACGTATTCGTTCCGGATTTTCTCGGCGATCGCAAACGTTTCCTTGCGATCGGGATCCGACACGACCTGCGCGAGGCCCTCGCGGTCGCGCAGATCGATGAAAATCACTCCGCCGTGGTCGCGCCGGCGATGCGCCCAGCCGGCGAGCGTCACGGTCTGCCCGAGGAGCGCGGCAGTCAGCTTGCCGCAATAGTGGGTGCGCATGGGGGGCGGAGTATAGCAAACCGATCCGAGGGGGAATTGCCCTCCGCTCTAGCGCGCTGCGCGTTCCCGCGCCGCCGTGCCGCCGAGAATCATCGAGTTGAGAAGCGACAGCGCGCAACCCAAGGTCACCGTGAGCCCGATCGCCGACAGAATGGGGATGCGCGACGTCGCAAGGCACCCAAACGCGGCGAATGTGGTGAGAAAACACACCGACAAGGCGAGCGAGGTGCCCTGCTCGCTATCGGTTCCGGGCTCCGCCCGACTGAAAAACAGCGAATAGTTGAGACCGATGCCGAGCACGAGCAAAAGCGAAACCAGGTGGAATAGCGACAAGCCGATCCCGAGCAGCATGAGGCAGGCGACCGTCATCGCAATCGCCGCATACACGGGCAGCATGATCTGCAGCGCCTTGCGCGCGCCGCGCAGCCCCACGTACAGCAGCAAGGCGATCGCGAGCGCACCCAGGCCCGCGAGCGCAAGGGCCTGACCGCGGTAGCCGCCGATCAGCCGGTCCGATTCGGCCTTGAGGTCGAGAAAGCTCGCACGCGCGCCCTCGGGCAGCCGCTCGGCGAGCGAGCGCACCCGCGCCGGGTCGCGCACCCCGCGCAGCGGAATGATCGCGTGCCATTCGCCGTCGCGCGTTGCGAGCAGCGACTGCACCTTGAGGTCGAGCCCGGTGCCGCGCAGGCTCTCGATCGTGAGCAAGGACTCCAGCCGCGCCGCCTCCACGTCGCGCTCGAAGGGCGCAAACGCGTCGGCCCGATACGGCAAGCCTCGCAGCGCGCGCTCGAGCGAGCGGTGCAGGTCGCGCGCTTCGGGCAGCGCGGCGCGGCGACGCTCCTGCGTCTTCGCGCTCGGAAGATAGCGCGCCGCGAGGTCGAAGCCTTCCAGCACGCCCTCGCCCGCCCAGCTCTGCAGAGCGAGCGCCGTCTGCTCGCTTTTCTCGAGCGCCGCCTCGCGGCTCGGGGCGGTCGCGATCAGAAGATAACCCACGTCCGGGGCGCGCAGATCGGCGCTCAGCTGCCGGTGCAGCTCGCGCGCCGAGTCGGGGAGCGGGCTCAGGTGTCCGAGGTCGTCGTCCCAGATCCGGTCGTGGCGCGCGACGATGAAAGCGAGCGCCGCGGCAAGCGCCACCCAGGCGATCCACGCCGCGCGCCGCATCGCGAGCCCCGCGCGGACCAGGCTGAAGGGCAGCACGCGCGGCGGCGGCGCTCCCCGGCCCGGAGCGAGGGCGGGCAGAACCCAGCGCGTGACCAGGCCCGCCGTGAGCACACCGACCATCGACAGCACGCCGAGCTGGGACAGGCCCTGGAGGCTCGATAGCAGCAGCGCGAGCGAGCCGAACACGGTGGTGAGCGCGGCGAGGCGCAAGGTCGGCCAGACCCGGGCGAGGACTTCGAGGACGGATTCGCCGGACTTGCGCTGCGTGAAGACGTAGGACGGGTAATCGACCGCTTCGCCGATCACGGTCGCGCCGAAGGCGAGCGTGATCCCGTGAACCGTGCCGAACAGGGCGCCCACCGCCGCGACTCCCACGACGAGGCCCGTCAGCACCGGCAGCGCGGAGAGCGCCACGGGGCCGGGCGAACGGTATGCGAGGACCAGTA
>Ga0184619_10000324_pt1 | contig 16189 bp, 13 predicted proteins | sample PLM0_60_b1_FD_133146 | JGI IMG/M metagenome (GOLD analysis project Ga0184619, IMG submission 133146) | Groundwater sediment microbial communities from an aquifer in East River, Colorado, USA - PLM0_60_b1 | ecosystem: Environmental > Terrestrial > Soil > Riparian zone | place: USA: East River...
ATGAGCTCGGTCAGCCGCCAGAGCGTCAGCACGATCACGATCGCCCTGCGGCTGAATTACGAGGTCGACAAGGCGCTCACCGAGATCAACACCAAGGTCAACGCGGTCGTGAATCAGCTGCCGCCGGGCTCGCAGCAGCCGGTGCTCACCGTCACGGTCGGCCAGACGATCGCCGCGATGTACATCGGCTTCGCGAGCGACGTTCTTCCACCCAACAAGATCACCGACTACCTGATCCGCGTCGTTCAGCCGAAGCTGCAGGCGGTGGAGGGCGTGCAGTCGGCCGACATCCTCGGCGGCAAGCTCTTCGCGATGCGCGCCTGGCTCGACCCGGACCAGCTCGCCGCGTACAACTTGACCGCGGCCGACGTCAGCAGCGCGCTCGCCGCGAACAACTTTCTTTCGGCGATCGGCACGACCAAGGGGCAGATGGTGCAGGTGAACCTCACCGCCTCGACCAACCTGCGCTCGGTCGAGGAGTTCAAGAACCTCGTCATCAAGCAGCAGGGCGGCGCGGTCGTCAGGCTCAGCGACGTCGCCAAGGTGACCCTCGGCGCCGAGGACTACGAATCGGAAGTCGGCTTCGACGGCAAAAAGGCCGTCTATATCGGCATCAGCGTCGCGCCTACGGCGAACCTGCTCGATGTCATAGCGCGCGTGCGCAACGTCTTTCCAGGCATCAAGGCGCAGCTGCCACAGGGCCTGCAGGGTGAGATCGTCTACGACTCGACCAAGTTCGTGAACAGCGCAATCGACGAGGTCGTATGGACGCTCGCGCAGGCCCTCGTCATCGTCACGCTCGTCGTGTTCGCCTTTCTCGGCTCGATCCGGTCGGTGGTGATCCCGACGGTGGCGATTCCGCTGTCGCTAGTCGGCACTTTCACGCTGATGTTCGCGCTCGGCTACTCGATAAACCTGCTGACGCTGCTTGCGCTCGTGCTCGCCATCGGCCTTGTCGTGGACGACGCGATCATCGTCGTGGAGAACGTCAACCGCCATTTGGACGAGGGCATGAAGCCGGTGCAGGCGGCGATCCTCGCCGCGCGAGAATTGGCCAACCCCATCATCGCCATGGCCGTCGTCCTCGTCGCCGTATATGTTCCGATCGGCTTCCTCGGCGGGCTGACCGGGGCGCTGTTCACCGAGTTCGCCTTTACGCTCGTGGGCGCGGTCATCGTGTCGTCGATCGTTGCGCTCACGCTCTCGCCCATGATGTGCTCGCGCCTCCTGAAGCCCCACGACCCGAGCCAGAAAGGCGGGGACACCCGGCTCGTACTGCTGCTCGACCGCAGCTTCGATCGGCTCCACCGCCGTTACGAGCGCCTGCTCCACGGAACGCTCAACTGGGTGCCCGTCACTACGGTCTTCTCGCTCGTCGTGTTGGGCAGCATCTATTTCCTGTATGCGACCGCCAAATCCGAGCTTGCGCCGCCCGAGGACCAGGGCATCATCATCAGCGCTTCGCAGGCCGCGCCCAACTCGACGCTGCAGCAGCGGCAGCTGTACACCCGCGTCGTGTACGAGACTTTCGTGAAGCACCCGGAGACGGACCACGTGTTCCAGCTCGACATTCCGGGGCAGACGATAGCCGGCATGGTGTTGAAGCCCTGGAGCGAGCGCAAGGCCACGGCCGCTCAGCTTCAGCCCGTCGTCCAGAAGGAACTGGAGAACATAACGGGGCTGCGCGCGGCGGCATTCCAACCTCCGTCGCTTCCCGGCGCCTTCGGTCTTCCGGTGCAGTTCGTCATCCAGACGACCGATCCCTTCGAGCGCTTGTTCGGGGTCGCCTCGGCTTTCCATCAGGAAGCGCAGAAGAGCGGCATGTTCATCTTCGTCGACAACGACCTCAGGTACGATCTGCCGCAGTCGACGATCGTCATCGACCGGGAGCTGACGGCCCAGCTCGGGCTCACCATGAAAGACGTGGGCGGAGCGCTGTCTTCGCTCGTCGGCGGGGGCTACGTCAACTACTTCAGTTTCCACGACCGTGCCTACAAGGTGATTCCGCAGGTGCAGCAGGCCGACCGGCTGAACGCCGATCAGCTGAACAATACCTATGTCCGCACCGCGAGCGGCACCTCGATCCCCCTGTCGACTCTCGTTCACATCACGACGAAAACCGTTCCGCAAGCGCTCAATCGTTTCCAGCAGCAGAACGCGGCGACCATAGCCGGGGTGCCGTTTCCCGGCCTCACGCAGGGCGAGGCGATCGCGTACATGCAGGACCTCGGGAAGAAAACCCTGCCGCAAGGCTACTCCGTGGACTATTCCGGCCCCTCGCGGCAGTACATCCAGGAATCGACCGGGCTGATCGTCACGTTCTTCTTCGCGCTTGTCATCATTTTCCTGGCGCTCGCCGCGCAGTTCGAGAGCTTCCGCGATCCGGTCATCATCCTCGTCTCAGTGCCGATGTCGATTTGTGGAGCGCTCATCTTCGTGAGCCTGGGGATAGGCGGAGCGAGTCTCAACATCTACACCCAGGTGGGGCTGGTGACGCTGATCGGGCTGATCAGCAAGCACGGCATCCTCATTGTCGAGTTCGCCAACAACCTCCAGAAACAGGGGCTCTCGAAACGCGAGGCGATCGAGAAAGCCGCCGGAATCCGCTTGCGGCCGATCCTGATGACCACCGGCGCGATGGTGCTCGGCGTGGTTCCGCTCCTCATCGCGAGCGGCGCGGGCGCGGTGAGCCGTTCCCACATGGGACTGGTGATCGCGACCGGGATTTCGATCGGGACGCTGTTCACGCTCTTCGTCGTTCCGGCGATGTATCTGCTGCTCGCCGAGGACCACTCGAAGCGGGCTGCGGGCGAGGCGCTGCCCGCGCCGGGCGGGCACACGCGCTGAGCTCTGCCGCGATGACGGCACGGGTCTGCATCGTCGGGGCGGGCCCGGTCGGCGTCGTCGCTGCGATCGCCTGTGCAAAAAAGGGCATGCAGGTCGTGCTCTTCGAAGCGGAGCGCGAAATCGACCACAGCCCGCGCGCAGCGACCACGCACCCGTCCACGCTCGAGATGCTCGCCGAGCTCGGGCTCCTCGAAGAGTTTCAGTCAGTGGGCCTGGTTGCGCGGCATTTCCAGTTCTGGGACGGCACGACGAAGACGCTCGTCGCGGAGTTCGATCACCAGGTGCTGCGCGGCGAGACGCCTTACCCCTATGTGGTGCAGACCGAGCAGCACAAGCTCTCCGAGATCGGCCTGCGGCGCCTCTCGGCCATGTCGAACGCGGAAGTGCGGCTCGGAACGAGCGTCACGGACGTGGCACAGGAAGCGGGCAGCGTGCGCGTGACGGCGGCGGGATCGGGTGGGGAAGAGCGGCACGCGTTCGATTACGCCATCGGATGCGACGGTGGGCGCAGCACCGTGCGCAAATGCCTGGCCATCGAATTCGAGGGTTACACCTGGCCCGAGCGGTTCCTGGTGCTCACCACGCTGTTCGATTTCCAGGCTGCTCTCGGCTGCTGCGCGCGCAGCTACATCTCCGACCCCGAGGAATGGACCAATCTCTTCAAGGTCATGGGCGACGACCTGAAGGGACGCTGGCGCGCGGTGTTTCCCGCCTGGGAGAACGAGACGGACGACGAAGCGTTCTCCGAAGGCTCGGTACGCCGGCGGCTGCGAAAGCTCTGCGGGGAGCACCCGATGGAACTGGTCGCGCACCGGAACATATACCGCGTGCACCAGCGCGTGGCGCGATCGTTCCGCAAGGGCAGGGTGTTCCTCGCCGGCGACGCCGCGCACGTCAACAATCCGGTCGGGGGCCTCGGCCTGAACTGCGGCATCCACGACGCGATGGAGCTCGCCGAAACGCTGGACCGCGTCGCGAGCGGGCAGGCGGGCGAAGAATTGCTCGAGCGTTACGAACGCCGCCGGCGGCCGATCAACATGGAGTTCGTGCAGCAGCAAACCGTCGCGAACAAGAAGAGGCTCGAGGAGCGCGATCCGAAAGTACGCCAGGACAATTTCGACAAACTACGCCGCTCGGCCGCCGATCCCGGCCTCCACAAGCAATTCCTCATGCGCACCTCGCTGATCGAGAGCGTGCGCCAGGCGCGGGAAATCGCCTGAACCGCCGGTCTACCGTTTTCGCGGCGGCCGGTGCTCGAGCAGGGCGCCCGCCTTGCGCTCCATGGCATCGCGCAGGCGCAGCGCCCGCGCCTGCCTTTTCGTCACCAGACGATAGTGGCGTATCTCGTCGACCGCTTCGCCCACCTCCCAGCAGTTTTTCCCGTTGGTGACCCAGACCTTGGGATCCAGCCCGCGCAGGTCGAAAGGGCGCGAGTAGCTGCGCAGGGTTTTCTGGGCGCGATCGTTGGCGTACTCATGCAGGTAGGACATCGCCAGCTCGCGCAGGCTTCGGTACACCGGGTCGCGCCAACGCAGCAAGGGCGGATTGGTTTTCGAGATTGCACCCCAGCAGCCGCTGCGGCGGAACAGCGCGACGACGTGGTCGTAGTCGCGCTCGGCTCGGAGGTCCATGAGCAGAGGCGGCTCGCCGTGGACCCACAGCGCGCAGGCCGCCAGCATGGCCCCCTCGATGCAGTGAGCCCGGCGCTGGCGCAGCACTTCGCGCACCGGCAGGCTGGTCTGGCCGCCGATTTCGAAATTGGAGGGTAGCGCGTCGAGAAACCCCTGGATTTTCGCCGGGGTGGAGAGCCGAGCCAGAACCGAAAACTCGGCACGGGTAAGGCCCAGGTCTTCTTGGCGGGCAAGCTGCGCTCTCAACTCTCGGCTCCCTGAAAACGGCGGGCATGGGGGCTGCTTGGGGCATTCTAACGTCATTGCGGCCGGTACCCAAAAACGCGGGTCGATGCTAGGCTCTTCCTCCATGGTCAGGCTCTTGTTTTCCCGGCGAATCGGAAACCTCGCCGGATTTCTCGCCTGTGCCGGGATGCTCGCCTTCGGCTACTACTTGCAGTTCGTCGGCGGGCTCGAACCGTGTCCGCTGTGCATCATCCAGCGGATTCTGCTTCTTGCGGTCGGCGTCGCGTTCCTTGCCGCCGTCCTTCATCACCCGGCGGGCAGGCTCGGAGCGGGGCTCTACGGCGGGGTCATCGCTTTCATCGCGGCAATCGGTATCGCGGTCGCGGGACGGCACGTGTGGCTGCAGTACCTGCCGCCGGACAAGCGCCCCGCCTGCGGTCCCGCGCTCGACTATCTGCTCTCGGCCTTCGGTCTGATCGAAGGACTGGGCCGCGTCCTGCGCGGCTCGGGAGAGTGCGGCGCGGTCGACTGGACGCTGCTCTCGTTCAGCATTCCGGAGTGGACGCTCGCTGCGTTCGCGGCGTTCTCGGTCTGGGCGGTCTTTCTCGCGCTCAGGCCCGCCTGAGACAAGCCTGGATTTCCGGGATGGCGACGGCGGCTCGATCCGCAATCGCGTCCCTCAGCACCTCGCCGAGGAGCACTACCGCGGGGCCGCCGGCGGCGGCAAGCGCCAGCGCGGGCAGGTCCGCCAGCGTTCCGCGCAGGATGCGCCGCTCCGGAAGCGTCGCACTTTCCACGAGGACGAGCGGCGTGGCCTGCGGTTTGCCGCGCCCGATCAACTCGGCGCTGATCGCGTCGGCGAGTCCCGCGCCCATGTAGATGACCGCCGTGTCGGCCGCGAGCACGCTCGCCGCCCAATCGTTCTCGCGCTCGCCGCGGCCCGCGCGGGGCGTGACGAAGGCGACATGGCGGGCGAGGCCGCGGCGGGTGAGCGAAACGCCGAGCTCGGCGCCCGCGGCGGTCGCGGCGGTCACTCCGGGGACGATTTCGAAATCGATTCCGGCTTTGCGCAGGGCATCGATCTCCTCCTGCGCCCGGCCGAAAAGCAAGGGGTCGCCTCCCTTCAGCCGCACCACGACACCGTGCTTGCGGGCGGCATCCACGAGCCGCTTGTTTATGAAACTCTGGGCCGTCGAATGGCGGCCGCTGCGCTTGCCCACGAGGATTTTCCGGGCGTGCGCGGCGAGGGCGAGCGTCTGCGGGTGCACCAGCGCATCGTGAAAGACCAACTCGGCGCGCTTGAGAATTTCCGCCGCGCGCAGGGTGAGCAGGTCGGGCGCGCCGGGGCCGGCGCCGACTAGATAGACTTTACCCATCGATCATTCCTGCGGCCACGGTCTGGTTGGAGACTTCGTCGATCAGGATAAAGCAGCCGGTGGCGCGGTTCAATTCGTAAGAATCGACGAATAGCGGCTGGGCGAGCGCGAGGGTCACGTGCGCGATATCGTTCATCGCGAGCCCGGCGGGTGCCGCTTGCTGCTCGAGGGTGTTGACGTCGACACGGGAGTTGAGCGAAACAAGTCTTGCCTTCACGCTGCGCGTGGTGTGCTTGAGCACAAAGCGGGCCGCTGGCAGAGCCCCCGCAGCCAGGGGTTGGGTGGAGAGCCAGCAGATGCGCGCCTCGATGGCCTTGGTCGTTCGCGCTGGTCGTTTTGGGTCGGCGAGCATGTCGCCGCGCGACACGTCGATGTCATCGGCGAGAACCACCGTAACAGAGTCTCCGGCAACCGCGAGCGGCAGGGATTTACCGAGCGAGACGATGTCCCGGACGACGGTGCGCTGGCCCGAAGGCAGGGCGACAAGCTCCGTCCCGGGAAGCAGCGTTCCGGCCTCCATGCGGCCGGCGTAGCCGCGGAAGTCTGTGCCCGTGCCAGGACGCACAACCAGCTGCACCGGAAAGCGCAGCGGCAGCATGCCGGCCTCGTCGGCGACCTCGATTTGCTCAAGCGCCGCGAGCAAGGCCGGGCCGCGATACCAGGCCATTGCCTCGCCACGTTCGACGACGAGGTCGCCGCGCAGCGCGGAAATCGGGATAAAGCGCAGATCGGCTATGCCAAGCGCGGAGGCGAACGCCAGGAATTCCTTGCGGATGCGCTCGAACACCGCCTCGTCGTAATTGACGAGATCCATCTTGTTCACCGCCACGACGACGTGGCGCACGCCGAGCAGATGCGCGATGGTGGCGTGGCGCCGGGTCTGCGTCAGTACGCCCTTGCGCGCGTCGATCAGGATCACCGCCGCGTCTGCGGTGGAAGCGCCGGTGAACATGTTGCGGGTGTACTGCTCGTGCCCAGGGGTGTCGGCGATGATGAATTTGCGCAGCGGCGTGGCGAAGTAGCGGTACGCGACGTCGATGGTGATGCCTTGCTCGCGTTCGGCTTCCAGTCCGTCGGTGAGGAGCGAAAGGTCGATGTCCTCCTGTCCGCGCTTGCTGGAGGCACGCGCCACCGCTGCGAGCTGGTCTTCGAGGATCGCGCGCGTATCGTGCAGCAGCCGCCCGATCAGCGTGCTCTTGCCGTCGTCCACGCTGCCTGCGGTGATAAAGCGCAGCACGCCCAGGTCCCCGACCGCCGGCGCATTGCGCTCGATTTCGCCCAGCAAGCTCATGTCAGAAGTACCCTTCCTTCTTGCGCCGCTCCATGGACGCTTCGGAAGTCTGGTCGTCCATGCGGGTCGCGCCGCGTTCGGTGACGGTGGTCAGCACCGTCTCGGCGATGATCTCGGCGGCAGTCGCCGCGACGGATTCGACCGGGCAGGTGCAGCTGATGTCCCCCACGGTGCGGAAGCGGACCGACAACTCTTCGACCGTTTCGCCGGCACGCGGCGGGGTGATCTCCGTCACGGGAACGAGCAGGCCGTTGCGGCGCACTACCGGCCGGCGGTGCGCGTAGTAGATGGAGGGCACTTCCAGCCGCTCGCGTGAGAGGTATTGCCAGACGTCTAGCTCGGTCCAGTTGCTGATGGGGAAGACGCGCATGTGCTCGCCCTTCGCCACGCGGGTGTTGTACAGGCTCCACAGCTCGGGCCGCTGGTTCTTCGGATCCCACTGGCCGAACTCGTCGCGGAAGGAAAATACGCGCTCCTTGGCGCGCGCCTTTTCCTCGTCGCGGCGCGCGCCGCCGATGGCAGCGTCGAAACCGAATTCCGCAATCGCCTCAAGCAGCGTCACCGACTGCGCGGCGTTCCTGCTTTCGTCGGCGCGACGCAGCTTTACCGTTCCGCGGCGCATCGATTCCTCGACTGAGCGCACGATGAGCCGCTCGCCCAGCTCCGCCGCTCGCGCGTCGCGGAATGCGATCACCTCCGGGAAATTGTGCCCGGTGTCGACATGCAAGAGCGGAAACGGAAACTTCGCGGGACGGAAAGCCTTCTCGGCCAGGCGCAGCAGCACGATCGAATCCTTGCCACCGGAGAAGAACAGCACCGCGTTCGCGCATTCGCCGGCGACTTCGCGCAGGATGAAAATCGCTTCCGACTCGAGCCAGTCGAGGTGGCTGCGCGAAGGCAGCGTACCGTGTTCCGGCCGCGGTTTTTCCAGGACTGCGCTCATGCCGCCTCCGTCTCGGACTTGGTCCGCACCAGCCGCCCGTCGGGCGCCACGTGCAGTCCGCATTCGCGCGCTTCCCGGATCTCCCACCACCAGCGGCCGGCGCGCACGTCTTCTCCGGCGACCGTCGGCCGGGTGCAGGGCGCGCAGCCGATGGAACGGTAGCCCTGGTCGTGGAGCGCGTTGTACGGGACGTCGAACGTGCGGATGTAGGCCCAGACATCGTCCTCGCTCCAATCGGCAAGGGGGTTGATTTTCACGATATCCCGCGCGGCATCGTTTTCCTGCAGCTTGAGGTCCGAACGCGTGACGGCCTGCTCGCGGCGCTGGCCGGTGATCCAGGCTTCCTTGCCTTGGAGCGCGCGATTGAGCGGCTCCACTTTGCGGATGTGGCAGCAGCGCTTGCGCAGCTCCCGGCTTTCATAGAACGCATCGCGGCCGAAGCTCGCGACGTACTCGGAGACCGACTCGGGGTCGGGCTGGAACACGCGCACCTCGTAGCGGTAGCGCGCGCGGATCGCCGCGATCACGTTGAGCGTGTCGGCGTGCAGCCTTTGCGTGTCGAGAGTGAAGATCTCGATGCCGAGCTTGTGCCGCAGGATCGCATCGGTGATCACCATGTCCTCGGCGGACAGGCTGGAGGCGAGGGCGGCAGGCGCGTGCTCGAGCGCGACTCGCACCAGCAGGCGCTCGAGCTCGGAGGTCTTGCGGTCCAGGGTATCGGTCACGATTTGCCCGCACCCAGGCGGCGGCGGAAAAGGGGCACGGGGCGCAGCACGGAACTCTGGTAGCCGTCGCTGAAGGTGCCGAATACGGAGAGCGCTTCCTGCGCGTCCTGGTCATCGCGCAGCGCGAAAGCATCGAAGCCGCACTGGGCCATGAAGAAGAGATGATCGTGCAGCACATCGCCGATGGCGCGCAGCTCGCCCCTGAAGCCGTAGCGCTCGCGCAGAAGGCGCGCAATCGAGTAGCCGCGGCCGTCGCCGAACTTGGGGAAGTTCACCGCGATGAGCGGGAAACGCTGCACGTCAGCGGCGAGCGCTTCCGGCCCTTCGTTTGCATCGATCCATACGCCCAGCGTCCCTGTTTCCGCGAGAGCAAGGAGCTCTTCGCGGCGCGCCAGCCACAGCGCCAGCGGAACGACGACATCGCCGCGTGCCGGGACCTCGGGCAATTCGCCCTTCGGCCCGCGCTCAAGCAGATGCCAGCTGTCCGCGACGATGCGCCGCTCTTTGATCAGCGTTGCCATAGACCGATTCCTTGAAGGGTTCTGCCCCGATGCGGTGCACCACGTCGATGAAGCGCTCGGCCTCGCTGTCGCGGCGCGCGAGGTAGCACTCGATCAGCTTTTCGATCACGTCGGGGATCTCGGCGCGCGCGAATGACGGGCCGATGACCTTGCCGAGAGATGCGCCGCGACCGGGCCGGATTTCACCCTGGTTGCCGCCGACCTCGATCTGGTACCACTCCTCGCCGCTCTTGTCGACGCCGAGGATGCCGATATGGCCGACGTGGTGGTGGCCGCAGGCGTTCATGCAGCCGGAGATGTTGAGATCGATCTCGCCGATGTCATGCAGGTAATCGAGGTCGTCGAAACGTTGCTGGATGGCCTCGGCGACCGGGATCGACTTGGCGTTGGCGAGCGAGCAGAAGTCCCCGCCCGGGCAGCAAATGATGTTGGTGAGCAGGCCGACGTTGGGCGTGGCGAACCCCAGCGCCCGGACGTCCTGCCACAGCAAGTGCAGGTCGGACAGCTGCACGTCGGCAAAGATCAGGTTCTGCTCGTGGGATACGCGCAGCTCGCCGAACGAATAGCGGTCGGCGAGGTCGGCGATTTTCTCCATCTGCTCGACGGTGACGTCGCCAGGCGGTACGCCGGTTTTCTTCAGCGACAGCGTGACTGCGGCGTAACCCGCCTTCTTGTGCGGATGGACGTTGCGCCTGTGCCAGTTCGCGAACGCCCGTTCGGATGCAAGCGCGGCTTCGAGTCCGGCATCGGTCGCCGGCAGCCGCAGGTAACTCGGGCGCGTAAACCGGCTTTCGATGCGGGCGACCTCCTCGGGGATGAGCGTCGCGGCGCCGTCCTTCAGGTGCGCCCATTCGGCATCGACTTCCTCGCGGAATTTCTCCGGGCCGCGCTCCTTCACCAGGATCTTGATGCGCGCCTTGTGGATATTGTCGCGGCGCCCGTAGCGGTTGTAGACCCGCAGGATGGCTTCGATGTACGTCAGCAGGTGACGCCAGGGCAGAAATTCGCGGATGACGAACCCGATCGCCGGCGTGCGGCCCAGGCCCCCGCCGACCAGCACGCGGAACCCCACCTCGCCCTTCTCGTCCTTGACCGCGTGCAAGCCGATGTCGTGCACCGCGACCGCGGCGCGATCGGACTTGGCGCCGTTCACGGCGAACTTGAACTTGCGCGGGAGATAAGAGAACTCGGGATGGAACGTGGACCACTGGCGGATGATTTCGCACCAGACGAAGGAATCGACGATCTCGTCCTGCGCGACGCCGGCGAAATGATCGGTGGTGATGTTGCGGAAGGAATTGCCCGAGGTCTGGATCGCGTGCATCTGCACCGTCGCCAACTCCGCGAGGATGTCGGGTACGCGTTCGAGCTTCGGCCAGTTCAACTGCAGGTTCTGGCGCGTGCTGAAATGGCCGTAGCCGCGGTCGTACTTGTCGGTGATCTGCGCGAGTTTTCTCAGCTGCTTCGTCGACAGCAGGCCGTAGGGAATCGCGATGCGCAGCATCGGCGCGTAGCGCTGGATGTAGAGGCCGTTGCGAAGTCGCAGCGCGCGGAACTCGTCATCCGAGAGCTTGCCCGCGAGAAAACGTTTCGTCTGGTCGCGGAACTGGACAACGCGCTCGTCGACGAGCTTCTGGTCGATTTCGTCGTAAAGGTACATGGGTTCTACAGCGCGAGTTTGCCGCCGATGAGGATCAGCATCGCGGCGAGCGCGCCGCGCAGCAAGCGCTCCGGAATTTTCTGGCTGAGCGCGCTGCCGAGCCAGATGCCGGGCAGGGAGCCGACAAGCAGAGCCCCCAGCAGTTTCCAGTCCACCGCCCCGGCCACGGCGTGCCCGAGGCCCGCGACCAGCGTAAGCGGCACGGCATGGGCGATGTCGGTGCCGACGATGCGCGCAACTGCCAGGCCGGGGTAAAGGAGAAACAGGATCGTCACACCCAGCGCGCCAGCGCCTACCGAGGAAACCGTGACCAAGACCCCGAGTACCGCGCCGAGCGCGACGGTGCGCTGCGCTGAGCTGGTCGTCGAACGCGGGCCGGACGCGGCGCGACGCGCCGCCCAGGCGTGAAGCTTTTCTCTGAACAGGAGTGCTCCGGCGGTGAGAATGAGCGCAAAACCGAGCGCTACGCTCACGATCGCCGAGAGTTTGCCGGGATCAGGCACGAACAGGTGCAACAACAGCAAAGTGACGGCGGAGGCTGGCACGCTGCCGGCGGCGAGCCAGCCGACGATGCTCCAAGCGACGTTGCCGCGACGCGCGTGGGCCCATGCGCCGCCGGTTTTGGTCAATGCGGCAAAAAGCAGATCCGTTCCGACGGCGGTGACGGGCGCGACGCCGAACACGAGCACGAGCAGCGGCGTCATCAGCGAGCCCCCGCCGACACCTGTGACGCCGACCACCAACCCGACCAGAAACCCAGAGAGTGAGTAGAGCCAGTCCATGTTCAAGTTTTTCCTTGAAGGAAGGCATCCTAGCGTCCGCACCTAATACCTCAAAAGACTTTCGTGTTAGAATTTAATAACCATCGAACATATGATGTAAGATTATGAATTTCCAGCAATTAAGGTACGTCCGTGAGACTGTCAGGCAGGGACTCAATCTCACGCAAGCCGCGAAGAAGCTTTTTACCTCCCAGCCCGGGGTGTCGAAGCAGATCCGCGAGCTCGAGAACGAGCTGGGCGTCGAGATCTTCGTGCGTCACGGCAAGCGCTTCGTCGCGGTGACTGAACCCGGAAAGGCGGTCGTGGAGGTGATCGAACGCCTGCTGCAGGAAGCGGAGAACCTGAAACAGGTGGGACGCGAATTCAAAGACCAGGCCGCAGGCACGCTGACCATCGCCACGACCCATACCCAGGCGCGCTACTCGCTTCCCAAGGTGGTAGGCGCGTTCAAGCGGCGCTATCCGAAAGTGCATCTCACGATCAAGCAGGGCAATCCGCCGCAGCTTGCGGAGATGGTGATCGCGCGCGAGGCCGACATGGCGATCGCCACCGAAGCGCTGGACAACTATCCCAAGCTCCTCGCGCTGCCGGGTTACGAATGGCGCCATTGCGTGGTGGTGCCGGTGAAGCACCCGCTCGCAAAAGAGCAGCGGCTGACGCTCGAGACGCTCGCGCGATACCCGATCGTGACCTACGACCCCGCGTTCGCGGGGAGGAGCCGCATCGACGAAGCGTTCCGGGCGCAAGGGCTCGCGCCCGACATCGTGCTCTCGGCGGTCGACTCGGATGTGATCAAGACCTACGTGGAGCTCGGCCTGGGGATCGGCGTCATCGCTGCGATGGCTTTCGACGAGAAGCGCGACCGGCATCTGCGCGCGCTGGAGGCCGGACACCTGTTCGGCACCATGACGACCCGGGTGGCGGTGCGCCGCGGCGCTGCGCTGCGCGGCTATGCCTATACCTTCATCGAGTTGTTCTCGCCGCGCCTATCGCGGAAGCTGATCGAGACGGCGTTGGCCGGCAAGGCCGAAACGTACGAGCTGTAATTCGCTTTGCTGGCTGCTTAGTCCCCGGTCGGCGCGATGCGGAATGCGGTGATCGAGGGTACGGCGTTGAGGGCTTCGGAAAGCGGGCGGGTGTTGCTGCGGTCGGGTGAATGGATCACCATGTGGTATTCGAAGGTCTTCCCGTCGCCCGTCACGCTGTAATTCATATTGGCGATGACGAACCCTTGCCCTGCCACCATGGGGCGCAGCTCGGACTCGGGCATAGCGGCGTTGCGAAGAAACGCCACCGTAAGGGTCGCGTAGAACTCGATCGGCATCCTGCGCTCGATCCAGCGAAAGCCCGAGAGCACGACGAGCGTCAACGCCGTCCCGATGCCGGCGGGGAAGTAGAATCCCACGCCGATCATGATACCGATTGCGGCGGTGATCCAGATCGAGGCAGCGGTGGTGAGGCCGCGGATCGTCAAGCCTTCCTTCATGATTACCCCGGCGCCGAGGAAACCGATGCCGGTCATGATCCCCTGCGCCATGCGGGTCGGATCGACGCTGACCTGGTCCAGAGACAAGGCCGAGAACCAGGTGTCCTGGTAGACGGTAAGAACCATCAACATGCAGGAAGAGAGGCACACGAGCGCATGGGTGCGGAAGCCGGCGGGCCGGCCGTGATAGCTGCGCTCCAGGCCGATGATTCCGCCCGCCGCGAGCGCGATGACCAGGTGCAGCGCGATCGTGGCGTAGGTGTCGTTCCAGATCGAGTTCATCGCCAAGCTCCCCACGGGGTGCTCAATAGCGGTAGTGGTCGGGCTTGTAGGGACCGGCTTTGGGCACGCCGATGTAGCGCGCCTGGGCGTCGGTGAGCTCGGTGAGCTTGGCGTTGAGCTTCTTCAACTGCAGCCGGGCCACCTTCTCGTCCAGGTGCTTGGGGAGCACATAGACGCCGACCGGATACTTGCCGGAACCCTTCTGCGACTCGGTCCACAGCTCGATCTGCGCGATGGTCTGGTTGGCGAAGGACGAGCTCATCACATACGAGGGATGCCCGGTGCCGCAGCCCAGGTTCACCAGGCGCCCCTTGGCGAGGAGGATGATCCTCTTCCCGTCGGGGAAGATGACGTGGTCGACCTGTGGCTTGATCTCCTCCCATTTGTACTTCTCGATGGAGGCGATGTCGATCTCGTTGTCGAAGTGACCGATGTTGCAGACGATGGCCTGGTTCTTCATCTTCTTCATGTGATCGTGCGTGATCACGTGGAGGTTTCCGGTGGCGGTGACGAAGATGTCCGCCTTGTCGCAGGCGTAGTCCATGGCTACCACGCGATAGCCTTCCATCGCCGCCTGCAGCGCGTTGATCGGGTCGATCTCGGTCACCCATACCTGGGCGGAGAGTGCACGCAGCGCCTGCGCGCTGCCCTTGCCCACGTCGCCGTAGCCGCACACCACCGCGACCTTGCCCGCGATCATCACGTCGGTGGCGCGCTTGATGCCGTCCACCAACGACTCGCGGCAGCCGTAGAGGTTGTCGAACTTGCTCTTGGTGACCGAGTCGTTGACGTTGATCGCCGGGAAGGCGAGCCTGCCCTCCTTGTGCATCTGGTACAGGCGGTGCACGCCGGTAGTGGTCTCCTCGGTCACGCCTTTCACCTGCGCGAGGCGGGTCGAGTACCACTTCGGATCGCGGGCGAGCCTCGCCTTGATCGCGGCGAAGAGGAATTTCTCTTCTTCGCTGCCGGGCTTGGCGATGAGGGAGGCATCCTTCTCGGCGCGGGTGCCCAGGTGCAGCAGCAGCGTCGCGTCGCCCCCGTCGTCCAAGATCATGTTGGAGTAGGCGTTGTCGGGCCACTCGAAGATGCGGTGGGTGTAGTTCCAGTATTCCTCCAGCGACTCGCCCTTGTAGGCGAATACCGGAGTGCCCTTGACGGCGATCGCCGCGGCGGCATGGTCCTGGGTGGAGAAGATATTGCACGAGGCCCAGCGCACCTGCGCGCCCAGCGCCTGCAGCGTCTCGATCAACACCGCGGTCTGGATGGTCATGTGCAGCGAGCCGGAGATGCGCGCGCCTCTCAGGGGCTGGGTCGCGGCGAATTCCTCGCGGATCGCCATCAGGCCCGGCATCTCGGTCTCGGCGATGGCGATCTCCCTGCGGCCCCAGTCGGCGAGCGCAAGATCGGCTACGTGGAAGTCCTGCTTGGATTTGAGTACGGCGCTCATCTCGCGCCCTCCTTGGTTCAAAGAGTTTGCGAGCGCCGTTGCAATGTGACCCCCCGAGCCTGGCGAACCTGGCGGTTCGTTGCAACGCTCCTCGGAGGTGCGGAATTATACCTCAGGCCCAGCTCAGGCCATCGCCGGCTGCTTGATCCCTGAATCGGCCGCGAGCGAGCGCGCCTTGTCGGTCGCTTCCCAGGTGAACTCGGGCTCGTCGCGGCCGAAGTGCCCGTACGCGGCGGTCTTTTCGTAGATCGGACGCAGCAGATCGAGCATCTGGATGATGCCTTTCGGGCGCAGGTCGAAGTGCCTCTGCACCAGTTCCGAGAGCTTCTCGTCCGAGAGTTTGCCCGTGCCGTGTGTGGTGACCATGACGCTCGTGGGCCGCGCGACGCCGATCGCGTAGGAAACCTGAACCAGGCATTTCGAGGCGAGTCCCGCGGCGACGATGTTCTTGGCGACGTAACGCGCGGCGTAGGCTGCCGAGCGGTCCACCTTGGACGGATCCTTGCCCGAGAAGGCGCCGCCGCCGTGCGGCGCCGAACCGCCGTAGGTGTCCACGATGATCTTGCGCCCGGTGAGCCCGCAGTCGCCCTTGGGGCCGCCGATCTCGAAGCTGCCGGTGGGGTTGACGAGGTACTTGATCTGGCCCTTGATGAGGTTTTTCGGCAGCACCGGCTTGATGATCTGTTCGATCACCGCTTCCTCTATCTGCTTGTGGGTGAGGCCCGGTTGATGCTGCGTGGATAGCACCACCGTCTCGATAGAATCGGGCTTGCTGTCCATATACTTGATGGTGACCTGGGACTTGGCGTCCGGGCGCAGCCACGGCAGCCTCCCGTCGCGGCGCAGTTCCGACTGGCGCTCGACCAGCCGATGGGCGAGATAAATCGGGAGCGGCATGAGCTGCGGCGTCTCGTCGCATGCATAGCCGAACATCAGGCCCTGGTCGCCCGCGCCTTGGTCGAGGTCGAGACCC
>Ga0184619_10000325_pt1 | contig 16183 bp, 17 predicted proteins | sample PLM0_60_b1_FD_133146 | JGI IMG/M metagenome (GOLD analysis project Ga0184619, IMG submission 133146) | Groundwater sediment microbial communities from an aquifer in East River, Colorado, USA - PLM0_60_b1 | ecosystem: Environmental > Terrestrial > Soil > Riparian zone | place: USA: East River...
GAAGGAACGAAAAGCGTATAGACGTACTCGGAGCCGTCCTCGCGGTCCACGTAGCGCGTCACCGCGCTGCCGGACAAGGCGATCGGCGATTCGAAGGAGAGCGTTATGCGGTTCCTTCCCGCCCGGAGCAGCCGCGCAGGAACGATCAGGTGTTCCCGCTCGAGCTTCGCCTTGGCGGGCTTGCCGTTGACGCGCAGCTGCGCTACGCGCGCCGCGCCGGGCGAGGGGCGCCAGTCGAGCACCAGCTCCGGTACCGTGCTTGGAAGGGTGACCTCGACTGTGGCCGTGCCGGCGAGCTTCGTCGCGCCGGCGCTGACGCTGATCGCCAGTGCGTACCGAACGTCGCGGTAGTATTTTGCACGCCACTGCGCCAGCTCGCGCGATACGCCGGGCTCGAGTCCGGGGACTGCCGCCACAGCGGCACTAGCCATAAGACCGGCAGTGAGAGCGAGCACCGCGCCGCGCATGTCGGGCGATCCCTGTCGCGCCGTGTATCCTGCCGCGAAGGCGTCAGCTCTTCGGCAACTTCGGCGCGGCCCAGACGGGCAGCGCGATGCCCGGCCTGCGCAGCACCCGCATCATGCGCAGCGCCATTTCGCGGCCGCGGTAGTAACCCGGGATGTAAGCCGACTCGGTGAATCCGAGCGATTTGTAGAAGCTGCGCGCGCTGTAGTTGGCCGCGCGCAGCTCGAGGTGAATCGTGGCGATCCCGGCGGCGAAGGCCGACTCGGTCAGCCATTCGACCATGCGCCGCCCGATGCCCAGTCTTTGGTGGGAAGACCGCACCGCGAGCAAATTGAGGTGGGCGTGCTCGTCGCCGAAATACATGATGGCAAAAGCGACGACGCGGTCGCGGTCGCAGGCGAGCAGCGTGAACGTGTCCTTGTTTACGATCGAGCGGGCAACGCGGTCGGGTCCCCAGGACCAGCCGAGGCCCGTCTCGATCAGGTCGCGCGACATCGCAGCGATCTTTGCGGCATCGGTGGGCCGTCCGGGTCTCAATGTGATGTTTTTCGCGTTCATATCGGGGAAATCGAATGCAACGAGCATGCCAAGATTAGCAGATTGTCGAAAAAGGGGAAATCCGGGGCGCGCCCCCGTGCCGCCGGCGGTGCGGCCGGCCGACCCGATCTGCCGCTAGAACGGCTTCACCACGGCCAGAACGACCACGGCTGCCAGCAACCCTACCGGCACCTCGTTGAACCAGCGGTACCAGAGGTGGGACTTGGTATTGCGGTCGCGCGCAAAATCGGCAAGCAGCTTGCCGCAGTACAGGTGATAGGCGATCAACAGGACGACGACACCGAGCTTGGCATAGAGCCAGGCGCCCATCGCGACGTAGTTGAGCAGCAGCATTCCGAAAAGAATGGTCAGGACCGCACCCGGCGCCATGATGCCCCAGTAGAGCTTGCGCTCCATCACCTTGAAGCGTTCTTTGCCCGTCGCATCCTCGGCCATCGCGTGATAGACGAAAAGGCGCGGCAGGTAGAACAACCCGGCGAACCAGGTCACCATGAAAATGATGTGCAGCGCCTTGATCCAGAGCATCGCTATTTGAGCAACCGCCTGCGGAAAAGGACCGTCGCAGCATAGAACCCGGCCGCGGCATAGGCAAGCAGCACGAGCGCGTGCAAGACCGCGTTCGATGGAATATCCCCGAGGAGAAGGGGCCGCGCGATCGCCACCGCGTGCGTGAGCGGAAGAAACGCGGCGATCGCCTGAAAAGGGGCAGGCAGCTGCTCCACCGGGAAGAACACCCCGCACACGAGGTTCATCGGCGTGATCAGGAGCGTGAAGTAGTACATGAAAAAATCGTAGCTCCGCGCCATCGCGGTTACCGCGAGGGCGAGCGCGCCGAAAGTGAGACCGATCAGGGGCAGGAGCGCGATCACCCAAAGGGACAGCGCCGAATGCGACAGGCCGAGCAGCCACACTACGCCGAGGATCGCCGCCCCCGAGAGCACGCTCTTGGAGGCCGCCCAGGCGAGCTCGGCGAGCACCACGTCGTCGAGGTCGACCGGCGCGTTCATGATGGCGTCCCAGGTGCGCTGTACGTGCATGCGGGAGAAGGCCGAGTACATAGCTTCGAACGTGGCGCTGTTCATCGTGCTCGAGCACACCATGCCCGCGGCGAGGAATGCGATGTAAGGCACGCCGCCGACTTCGGGCAGCATCGAGCCCAGGCCGTAGCCGAGGCCGAGCACGTAGATCAGGGGATCAGCGAGATTGCCGAGGATGGAGGGAATCGCGAGCTTGCGCCACACGAGCAGGTTCCTGCGCCACACGGGAACGAAGCGCAGGCTCATCGAAGGCGGGGCAAAGATGTGCACTAGTCGCGCAGCTCCCTGCCTGTGAGTTTCAGGAACACGTCCTCCAGATTGGCCGGCCGGTGCAGGTAGCGCAGTTCCTGCTGGGCCGAAAGACTCGCGAGCAGTGCGGCCGGATCCGCCGCGTAGCAAAACACGGTATCGCCGCTTTTTTCCAGGCGTGTCGCGAGGCCTCCAGCCTCCCGGTCGGCCCATTCCGTGACGCCGTCGCCGTGCACCTCGATCACGTGCGGCTCGATGTGACGGAGGATGAGCTCGCGCGGACTTCCTTCGGTGATGAAGCGCCCGCGGTCCATGATGGCGAGCCGTGCGCACAGCCGCTCGGCCTCCTCCATGAAATGCGTGGTGAGCACGATGGTTTTCCCCCCAGCGAGGAGTTGCTTCAACCGCTCCCAGATCAGATGACGCGCCTGCGGGTCGAGCCCCGTGGTGGGTTCGTCCATGAAGATCAGGTCGGGATCGTTGATGAGCGCGCGCGCCAGCGTCAAGCGCCGTTTCATTCCGCCGGAGAGCGTCTGGATTTGCGACGCGGCGCGCGCGCTTAGGCCCGCGAAGTCGAGCAGCTGGGGAATGCGCGCCCGGATGGCGCGCTCGGAGAGACCGAAGTAACGGCCGTAGACGAGCAGGTTTTCGCTCACGGTGAAATCGGGATCGAGGTTGTCCATCTGCGGCACCACTCCCACGCGCGCGCGCGCGGGCCGGGCTTCACCGGGCACGGGGCGCTGCATCAGCTCGACCGAGCCGCCGTCGGGGTCGGTGAGCCCGAGGCACAGCCTCAAGGTAGTGGTCTTGCCCGCGCCGTTGGGGCCGAGGAGCCCGAAGCATTCGCCCGGCGCGATCCCGAAGCTCACGCCGGCGACCACCTCCGCGCCGCCGTAGGACTTGCGCAGGCTTTGAGCCACTAGTACCGCCATGAACCTTTGACGATTTTCTTGATGACGTTCAGGCGCAAGTGGAAGAAATGGTCTGCGCCGGGAATGACCACGACCGGCAATTCCTGAGGCCGCGCCCAGTCGAGCACCTTTGCGAGCGCCACGGTCTCGTCCCGCTCGCCGTGGATCACGATCGAGTCGCCGGGCACGGCCTCCGAAGGAAAGCGGCCGACCGCGACACCCACCAGCACCACGCGCAAGGGGCTCGTGCGCTGCGCCACCTGCGTCTGCACCGCGGCGCCGAAGGAAAAACCTGCGAGCACGAGCGGCAAATCGCCGAACGCCTCCTTGGCGTGCGCTGCGACGCGGAGCAGATCTTCGGTTTCGCCCCTGCCTTCATCGTGCACGCCCTCGGAGGTGCCGACGCCGCGGAAGTTGGGGCGCAGCGCCACGTATCCCAGCTCGACGAAGGTTCTCGCGAGAGTCTGCACGACCTTGTTGTCGAGCGTCCCGCCGTAGAGAGGGTGCGGATGGGCGACGAGCGCCGCGCCGCGCGTTGCACCTGCAGGACGCTCGATGACGGTCTCGATCCTGCCCGCCGCACCGTCGATGAAGATGTGCTCGCCCGCCCCGCTCATATGCGCAGGCGTTCGACCACCCGGCCGGCCTTGAGGTGCTCCTCGATGATCTCGTCTATGTCGGCGCGGTCGACGTAGGTGTACCAGACCGCGTCAGGGTATACCACGACGCAGGGCCCTTCTTCGCAGCGGTCCAGGCACCCCGCCTGATTCACCCGCACCTGCCCGGGACCGGCGAGGCCCAATTCCTTGACCCGTTTTTTCGCGTAGTCGCGCATTCCGCTCGCACCTTTGTCGTTGCAGCAGGTCTCGCCGTTCTGGCGCTGGTTGCAGCAGAAAAAAACGTGTCTTTCGTAGTAGCCCATTCCAAATTCCGAGGTATGTGGGAGAAGCGAGTTGAGCGGCGCGCCGACGCGTCGAGCAAACCCGGTCGCGCTGTTGAACGGCGCCGCTCGAACGAGCGTCTGCCTAATTATACTGCGACGCGGGGGCGTCCCCGGGCGCGCTTGCTACTCTTTCACCTGTCCGCGGTCGGCGGCGAGCAGCACCAGATAGACCATCGCGGCGAACGGCCACACAGCGGAAACGACGCGTGTCGCGCCGTTGAAATTGAGAAAATACCCTTGCTGCCACAGCGCGAAAGACGCGGTCATGTAGGGATTGGCGGGGGCGAGATTGACGAGGGCCGTCGCCGCCATCAGCGCAACGCCCATGAGCGCGAGCTGCGCGGTGCGTGGCATCCCCGCCGCGAACAGCAGCAGCAGGATGGCTGCGGCCACGCCGTAGAGGGCTCCGGTCGTTACCCAGGAGAGGACGTCCTGGGAGCTGACGAACAGGCCGCATCCGAAGCTGTGCACGGCCAGCGCCGCGGCCAGGAAGATCACGACCACGCCCCGCGCCGGCTGATTGCGCGCGGTGAGGCACAGTGCAAGCAATCCCGCGGCCAGGCCGTTCGCGCAGGCGACCCCGGCCTCCACGCGCAGGAATACTTCGGCGGGGTAGAGCTTGCCCGAGGGTGTCTTGAACAAGTCGCGCAGATCGCCCGTGCCGAAGAGCAGCGTTTCGGGATTGAGCTGCGCGAACAGCCACAGCCCGAGGAGCACCAGCCCGAGATCGGTCCTGCGCCCCGGAAGGAACAGCCTGTTGCGCAGGCGCTGCAGTCCTTCGGCGTCCAGCAAGGGCCGCGTCGTGGCGAGGGCGGCGAGGGCGCCGGCCGCGCCGCCCACGGTATTGGCGAGCAGGTCGAGATTCGAGGACGTGCGCGTAGGCAGGTAGAGCTGCAGCGACTCGAGCGCGAAGCTCAAGGATGCCGAACAGGCGAGGCCGAAACCCAAAGCGTAACTCCGGCGCAGCCAGGGGTACACCGCCAACACGGCGAGAAAGCCGAGCGGCACATAGCCGATGATGTTCGCGACGGCGTCGAATACCGGGACGGGACGGGGAAACGGAGCCGTGAGGAAGGCGAACGGCGGCAGGCCGCGGTCGCGCCAGCCGGAGAACGGGTGCAGGCTCGCGTAGACCACGAGCGGCACGTACGCCACGAACAGATAGCGCGCCAGAGTCGAGGGCTGCCAAAGGGCCATGACCGCTCATTTTCTCACGGCATCGGTTGCGCGAGCTCCGCTTGGTAGATCGCGAGCGCATCGGAGCCGAAGAGCGCGAACGTTATCCGCTCGATCGCGTCGTGCTCCCGAGCGACCCGGCGGCATTCGCGCACCGCGATCTTGGCGGCGCGTTCCATGGGATACCCGTAGACGCCGCAACTGACGGCGGGAAAAGCGATGGTGCGGATCCCGTGCGCGAGAGCGAGCTCGAGGCTGCGCCGGTAGCAGGAAGCGAGCAGCTCCGGCTCGCCGCTCGCCCCGCCGTTCCAGACCGGGCCGACGGTGTGGATCACGTGCTTCGCCGCCAGCAGGTAGCCGCGGGTGATCTTCGCGTCGCCGGTGGCGCAGCCGCCGAGCGTTCGGCACTCGCGCAGCAATTCCGGCCCCGCGGCGCGGTGGATTGCGCCGTCGACCCCACCGCCGCCGAGCAAGCTGGTGTTCGCCGCGTTGACGATGGCGTCCACGGCGAGACGCGTGATGTCGGTCTCGACTGCGTGCAGGCGCATGGACATCTAGAAATATTCTGTTCCTAGCAACCAGGCGACGCCGGCGATGAACGCCGAGCCTGGAATGGTGAAAATCCATGCCCAGATGATGTTGCCGGCCACGCCCCAGCGTACCGCGGAGAGCTTCTGCACCGAGCCTACGCCGATGATCGAGCCGGTGATGGTGTGGGTCGTGGACACCGGAATGCCGAGGCTGGTGGCGAGAAACAACGCCATCGCACCGCTCGCCGAGGCGCAGAAACCGCCGACGGGCTTGAGTTTGGTGATCCGCATGCCCATGGTCTTGACGATGCGCCAGCCGCCGAAGAGCGTCCCCAGGCCCATCGCGGCCTGACAGGCGAGCACCACCCAGAAAGGCAGCGGCTCGTTTGCGGCTGAAAGCCCGGATGCGATGAGCAGCATCCAGATGATGCCCATGGTTTTTTGCGCGTCGTTGCCGCCGTGTCCGAGACTGTAGAGCGCAGCCGAGACGAACTGCAGCCGCCGGAACCAGCGGTCCACGCGCCGCGGGGTCGAGCGCGCGAAGATCCAGGACACGGCGATCATCAGGGCGATGGCGAGCACGAAGCCGAACAGCGGGGATATCACGATCGCGGCGGCGGTCTTGAGAACGCCGCTCGCTACCAGCTTACTGACGCCGGCTTTCGCGACACCGGCGCCGATGATGCCGCCGACCAGGGCGTGAGAGGAGCTGGACGGAATGCCGTAGTACCAAGTAATGAGATTCCAGGTGATTGCGCCGCACAGCGCGCCGAAAACGACGTAATGATCGACGATCGCCGGATCGACGATGCCCTTGCCTATGGTGGTGGCGACCGCGAAGCCGAACACGAGAAATGCGATGAAATTGAAGAACGCCGCCCAGGCGACCGCCCAGTGCGGGCTCATGGCGCCAGTGGAGACGATGGTGGCGATCGAGTTCGCGGCGTCGTGAAAACCGTTGAGGAAGTCGAACGCAAGCGCGAGCAGGATCAGGAATACCACGATTTGGAAGCTGATCGACATGCGGGCCGGTCTTGGATCAGGAATTCTCGATGACGATGCCCTCGATGATATTGGCCACGTCCTCGCACTTGTCGGTAACCGTCTCCAGGTGCTCGTAGATTTCCTTCAGCTTGATCAGCTCGCGGGTGTCGGGCTCGTTGCGGAAAAGCTTCGCCATGGCCGAGCGCAGCACCTGGTCGGCATCGGTCTCGAGCCGGTCGATCTCGCCGCAAATCTTCATGATTTTCTCGGCGTTGCCCATGTTGTTGAGGAGATCGACCGCCGCCTTCACCTTTTCGGTGCAGGCGACGCAGATGTCGGCCAGGCGCTTCGCCTCGTCGGGGATCTTGCGGATGTCGTAGAGGAACACGCTTTGCGATACGTCCTCCATCAGGTCGAGGATGTCGTCCATGCGGGTGATGAGCTGATGGATCTCGTCGCGGTCGATGGGCGTGATGAAGGTCGTGTGCAGGAGCTGGATCGTCTCGTAGGTGACGGTGTCGGCCCTGGTCTCGATGGCCTTGATGTTGTGGGCACGGCTCTCGGTCTCGCCCGTGTCGTCCATCATCGCCTTCAGCTCGACCGCGCCCTGCAGGATGAGTGCGGCGTGCTCGGTGAAATAGGTGAAGAACCGGCCTTCGTGCGGCATCAGGCGTGCGAACATGGAGTCCCCTTGGATCGGGCCGTGAAAGCGGCCGCGCGAATTGTAGCCGAGTCCGGGCGGGAGCGGACTAGCGGGGAGCGCCTTGGCGATGCGCCTGCGGCGCGGCGCTTGGCACGATAGCGCCGAGGGCCATGCCTAAGATGGAGAACGCGAGGCCGACTAGCGGCGGGGGCACGACGGCGTCCGCCGCGATGAAAGCCGCGATCAGCCAGGTGACAAGCCCGAACACTGCGGACAGGATCGCGCCCGTATTGTTCGCTCTCTTCCAGAAAATTCCCGCCGCGAGCGGCACCAGCGCGGCCACCAGCGTCACGGTGTAAGCGTTCTGCACCATGTCGTACATCGTCTGCTTCGAGCGCAGGGCGAATACCAGGGCGGCGCAGGTGAAGGACACCAGGACGACGCGCAGCGTGAGGAGGAACTGGCGGTCGCTCATGTTCGGATAGAGCGGACGGATGATGTTTTCCGTGCACAGCGAGGTCGGGGCGATGATCGCCCCGCTCGCCGTCGACAGGATCGCCGACAGCAGCGCGCCGAAGAAGAGCACCTGTATCCACGTGGGCGTGTGCCCGAGGATGAACGCGGGCAGGATGCGCTGCGTCTCACGCGCATCCTCGGCCGACAGCAATGACACTAGCGACGGATCGATGAGGAGCCCGGCGCAGACGATGTAGACGGGCACGAACACGAAGGTGAAGTAAACGACTCCGCCGAGCAGGCTGCCGGCAATCGCGGTCCTCTCGTTCTTCGCCGAGGTGACGCGCTGGAAGATGTCCTGCTGCGGGATCGAGCCGATCGCCAGCGTCAGGAACGCGGTGGTGAAGGCGAGCCATTCCTTGGCGCCACCCTTGGGCCAGAACTCGAACTTTCCCGCCTCGGCCGCCGCAGTGACGACCTTACCGGCCCCTCCCGCCATGTCGCCGACGAACCAGGCGATGACCCCGAGGCCGAGAATGATCATGACCGACTGGAAGAGATCGGTCATCGCTACGGACCACATCCCGCCCCAGATGGTGTAGGCGAGGACGATGACGCCGCTGATGACGATGCCGGTCTGGAGCGAGATGGCGCCGTTCGTCAGGGTCGAGAAAACGAGGCCGAGCGCCGTCAACTGCGCCGCGGTCCACCCGAGATAGGAGATGGCGATGATCACACTGGTGCCGAACTCCATCGCGCGACCATAGCGCTTGCGATAGAAGTCGCCGATGGTAAGCAGGTCCATGCGGTAGAAGGCGCGTGCGAAGAGGAGCGCGACGATGACCAGACAGACGGAGGAGCCGAAGGGGTCGGCGATGATGCCGCCCAGCCCGCTCTTGGAGAACTCGACCGACACCGAGAGCACGCTTTCGGCGCCGAACCAGGTGGCGAAGACCGTCGCCGTGTTCATGTAGAGAGGCAGGCTGCGGCCGGCGAGGACGTAGTCCTTCGAGTTTTTCACCCGCATCGCCGCCCACAGGCCGATCGCGATCGTGACGAGCAGATAAAGAACGACAGACGCGATCAGCATGGGTGCAGATTATACGGCCGTGAAGAACACCGCCCAGGCGAGCGCGGCGGCGAGCAGCAGGACGATCCATTCCAGCACCCGCGTGCGCCGCCGCTGCAGCCTGATGAGGTCATCGAGCGCACGCTCGATGTGCCCTACGCGATCGTCCGCGAGCGCGCGGTGCAGAAGGCGCGGCAGCTGCGGCAGCATCGTCACCCAGCGCGGCGCCTCGTTGCGGAGCGCGCGCAAGAGGCCCTTCAAGCCGATCTGCTCGCGCATCCAGTTCTCGAGGAACGGCTTGGCGGTGGTCCACAGGTCGAGATCGGGGTCGAGCTGGCGCCCGAGTCCCTCGATGTTGAGCAGCGTCTTCTGCAGCATGACGAGCTGCGGCTGGATCTGGACGTTGAAGCGGCGCGAGGTCTGGAACAGGCGCACGAGGGCCCGCCCGAAGGAGATTTCCTTCAGCGGGCGGTCGAAGAACGGCTCGCACACGGCGCGAATCGCGCCCTCGAACTCGTCCATTCGCGTATCCGCCGGCACCCAGCCCGCCTCGAGGTGCGCCCGCGCCACGCGGGCGTAATCGCGCCTGAAGAAACCGAGGAAGTTCTGCGCGAGATATTGCTTGTCCACCTCGGTGAGCGTTCCCATGATGCCGAAGTCGAGCGCGACGTAGCGGCCCTCGGGCGTCACCAGGATGTTTCCCGGATGCATGTCCGCATGAAAGAAGCCGTCGCGGAACACCTGAGTGAAGAAGATCTCGACGCCCGTGCGCGCGAGCTTCGGAATGTCCACGCCTTGCCGGCGCAGCTCGTCCACCTGGCTCACCGGTGTTCCGCGCATCCTCTGCATCGTCATCACAGTGCTCGTGCAGAAGTCCCAGTACACCTCCGGCACGGCGAGCAGCGGCGAGTCGGGGAAATTGCGGCGCAACTGGCTGGCGTGCGCCGCTTCGCGCATGAGGTCGAGCTCCTCGGACAAGTGTCGCGCGAACTCGGCGACCACTTCGCGGGGCTTGAGGCGCCTGCCGTCGGCCCAAAAGCGCTCGACGAGGCCCGCACCGGTGTCCATCAGCGCGAGGTCTTTCGCGATCACCGGCATCATTCCCGGCCTCAGGATCTTGACCGCCGCCTCGCTGCCGCCGGGAAGCACGGCGAGATGCACCTGGGCGACCGACGCGCTCGCGACGGGCTGCAGCTCGAATTTCTCGAAAACTTTCGCGATCGGCTTGCCGAACGCACGCTCGACCTCAGCGCGCGCGAGCTCTCCGGGAAACGGCGGTACCCGATCCTGGAGCTTCGCCAGCTCGTCGGCGAGGTCGGCGGGCAAGAGGTCGCGGCGCGTCGAAAACACCTGGCCGAACTTGACGAAGATGGGGCCGAGCGCCTCGAGCGCCAGGCGCAGCCGCACTCCGCGCGGCTCGGAGAGCGCGCGAAAGAATAGGAGCGCGTTCAGCGCGCGCGCGAGCCGGCTCCCCGAAGCAAGCGCGAACTCGTCCAGCCCGAAGCGCAGGGCTATCCAGAGGATCTTGGCGAGGCGAAACAAGGGAGGGGCAGGCCGCGGGGCGAAGCGGCCAATTTACCAGAATTGGCCGCCCCGACCCGAGAGCGGAAGCGGCCCCTTAACGGCCCTTGCCCGATGCGAGAAGGTGCTCGATGCGCTTCTCGAGCCGGGCCACGTCGTCGCGCAGCGTGTCAACGTCGCGGCAAAAGTTTTCCACATCGGCGGGTCGCGCGAGCAGGGGCTGCTCTTCGGTCCAGTATTCGGCGAAGGTCTCGGCGAGCCGCGATGCGGCGTCGCGCTGCCACGCGGCGAGGGCCTTGCCGCCGGAGGCGAGGCGGTGAGCAACGATATCGCCAAACACCCTGGAGAGATCTTCTTCGAAGTCCCAGCTGAGGTGGCCGAAAAGGTAGTCCACCGCGCCAGCCAGGTCCGCCGAGCCCTCGATTTCGACCCCCTTTCGGGCGGTTTCGTCGCGAGCAAGCAGGAACGGCAGGCTGCCCGGGGTGAGCTTCACGACGAGCGTGCTCGCGGTTTCCGCTTGCGCCCGATCGAGAAGGCCGTTGCCGGTGATCGCGAAGCGCAGGTCCGGAAAAGGCGGGCAGCGAAATTCCACGGCTTGACCCGCAAACGGTCGCAGTCGCTCAGCCGCCCAAGGCTGCTGCTCCAGAAGATGGTTCAGGGCTGCGAGGGCGCCGCGCTCGATCATGGGGTATACGGATCGCGCCCCGTGGCGAGCGGATCAGCTGGGCTGTTGTATCCCGGCGAGCAGCCAGCCGGAAGAACCGTTCACCGGCTTTCGCAGATGCCAGATCTCCTCGAATGGCTCCGCCGGTGCGCTCGCCTCTTCGCGGATCGAACCGGAAAATCGCACGCTCGCCCAATACAGCTCGCCTTCGGTGACGAGCTCCAAGAGCGCGGCGTTCAAGGTCACCACATCGGTCTGCTGCGCGCCCGAACGCTCGGCGACGTCGCCCTTCAGCGCGTTGAACATGTCCTCGGTGGTGATTTGGCGCAGCCGCGGGAGGTCGCCGCGGTCGTTCGCTTCCTGCAGGCGCAGGAAGTTGCGCCGGGCCTCGCTGACAAAGCGCTCGACGTCGAAGCCCGCCGGAATATTGGAGACGAACTGGCTGCGGTAATTCGGCTGCACGCCCGCGTCCCCGGGAAGCTGCGAGGGCGGCGGCGCAGCCACGGTTTCGTTGCCGAAGCCCGCGAATTGCGGCCGAGGCGCGCGCTGTTTCGACAGGACGCGCATCAACGCGAACACGATCACGCCGGCGAGTAAGGCCATGAGGAGTGCGCTCGCCACGGCACCGAAACCTCCCTGCGCGAACAACCAGCCCAGCCCAAGGCCTGCGGCGAGTCCGGCGAGCGGCGCGAGCCAGCGTCCCGGCCCGGACGGTTGCGGCGCCGTCGCCGGTTGCTGTTGCTGCGTCGCCTGGGTCGCTTGCTTCGGGGTCGCGGTGACCTGGCGTTGGGCGCCGAGGCTTCGGCCGCCACCGAGCCTCGCGGCCTCGACGTCATCTGCCAGGATGCCCGCACCGAAGACCAGCGTGAACAAGGAAACGATCAATTTTTTCATGGTCTCTCTCCGTAATTCAGAATTTATAGCCCCGATGCAAGGCAACGACACCCGCACTGAGGTTGAAATATTCGACCTTCTCGAGCCCCGCCCGTTCCAGCATGCCCTTCAGGCTCTCCTGGTCGGGGTGCATGCGTATCGATTCGGCGAGATAACGGTAGGCAGCCTCGTCGCCCGCCACCGTCCTGCCCAGCCAGGGAAGCGCCCTGAACGAGTACCAGTCGTAGGCTTTTGCGAGCGGCCGCCACACGCGTGAGAACTCGAGTACGAGCAGCCTTCCGCCGGGCTTCAGCACCCGGCGCATTTCGGCGAGCGCTGCGTCTTTTCGCGTCATGTTGCGCAGACCGAAAGCGACGCTGACACAGTCGAAATAGTTCGAGGGAAACGGCAGCCTTTCCGCGTCGCACTGTACCGATGGGGTCGGACGGCCGCGGTCGAGCAAGCGATCGCGCCCCCGCTCCAGCATCGCACGGTTGATGTCGCTGAGCCACACCTCGCCGCTTGCCCCGGCACGCTTCGCAAAATCGAACGCCAGATCTCCCGATCCGGCGGCCACATCGAGTACCCTCTCGCCCTCGCGCACGCCGGCGAGCGCCACCGCGAAAGCCTTCCATAGCCGGTGCAGGCCGCCGGACATCAGATCGTTCATGAGATCGTACCGGGCCGCGACCGAGGAAAAAACTCCGGAGACGCGCGAAGCCTTTTCGGCATCGTCGATGCGCTGGTATCCGAAGTCGGTCTGACTCACGCGAGCATGCTAGCACGCCGTCAAGACGTGTTCATCTCGGGCGCTCAGGCTTCGCGGCGCGCCCCGGCTGCCTCGAGTCGCTTGAGATAAGTCTGCCAGAGAGATTGACGATTCGTACCCAGATCGTAGAGGTAGTCCCAGGAGTAAATGCCGGTGCCGTGCCCGTCGGAAAAATGCGGCTGCACCGCGTAGCTGCCCACCGGCTCCAGGCTCAGGATGTCCACGTCCTTCTTGCCGACCTGCAGGACTTCCTGTCCGGGCCCGTGGCCGCGTACTTCGGCCGACGGGGAGTACACGCGCAGGAATTCGTAGGGCAGCTCGAAACGACTGCCGTCGGAGAATGAAACCTCGAGCACCCGGGATTTCTGGTGCAGCTTGATTTCGGTGGGTGTCGGTCTGTCCGCGTCCGCCATGAGGCATTCTAGACGACCCGCTGCGCGAAAAACTCTTGCCTACGCGTGGTCTCTCCGACCGAAGAGACGAGACTAGCGCTTATTCAGGACGTTGAAACGCGGACCCGCTCGTAGTCGAAGCCGCGCTCGAGCACGCCGGAGAGCGTGACGCGTCTTATGGCGTTGCCGAGCTCGAGTTCGAGCTCGCCGGCACGCCGGTACCAACCCGTGGGCAGCACCAGCGCAGGCGACAGCCCCGGGGCGACCGGCAGCATCAGCGCATCGGACCGCTGCGGGGCGCTCCGGTCGGATGAGCGAACGGCGCAGGCCTTTACTTCCCCTTTCAGAGCTCGGGCAACGATGGTGAGCGTCTGATCCGATCCTTCGATGAGCGAGTCGACATGGCAAAGGATGAACTGGCGCGCGCCGCTTGGCCGTAGCGCCACCAGCTGTCGGTGGGCCAGACGCATGCCGTGCGTCCCGCGGCGAAGTCTGAATCCGTCGTCCGATTCCCCGAGCGTTTCCCAGGTCTCCAGACCCTGCTCGCGGGCATCCTGCTCCGCGCAGGGCTGGAAAGTATGAAATCGCTCGGCTTCCCCGTAGGAATAGCTCGAAGGGCCCGCGCTCGAAGGGCCCGCGCTCGAAGGGCCCGCGCTCTTCGTTACGGGGGTGCCTTCGATCGCATGGTGAATCGCGGCAAAGCCGCTCACCAATTCCATGGGCGAGGGGCTCGCGCGACGCGGAAAGTCGCGCGCGGGTGAGGAATCGAGCCAGGCGCGCTGAAGCGTCTTGAGCAGATCCTGAGCGGCAAGGCGCGTGCAATCGGAACCGAGTCCGAGCGTGGCAGGCTCGGCGCCTTCTTCGAGGCGCCGGATGCGTGCGCTGATTGAGGCGGCGACGCGGGCGAGGTCGAGAAACCGCAAGCTCACCGAGCCGGCCGCCGCCTCCGCCCAGGCGGGCCCCGAAGCTCCTGCGAGATCCACGGCGTAGCCGCCCTGCAGGGGCGCGTCGCGGCTGAGCACGACCTTGTGCGCCCAGCGACGGACCCACTTGCGTGCCCAGTCGAGTTCCCGGTGGGACAGTCGGTGCGGTTGGGCAAGCTGCAGCATCAGGACTTCCACGTACGCCGCCATCGGCGAGGATTCGACGCTCAGATCAGCGACAATCTCGCTCCTGATTGCACGCGCTTCGGCTGCCGCGTACGTCTGGTGCATCAACTTCCAGTAGTCCGCTCCGAACTCGCGTCGCGCGAACAGGCAGGTCCCGATCACTTCTCCTGCGCAGGCGAGCACGCGCTGGAAAAGTCGGGCGAGCGAGGGCTCGAGCTCGGGATGCTTGCCGTTCAACGCGGCGCTGAGGAGGCGTGCGTAAGGCCGGAGCATCGCGGCCCACAAGGCGTTCGCGTGAACGAAGGCTGCGGCCTCGCCCTGGCCGAGCGGCAGGGGTTTTCCGGCGAAACCCTTGGCTTGCTCCACTTCGGCGTGCATGACGGGATAGCGCAGGCGCTCGAGGATCTGCACATAGGCTGAATGCCTGGGCGGATGAGCCTCGATCTGCTCGAGCAGCGTCAGAAGCGCGCTGCAGGCATGCGGCATACCGGCAAGCGCCGCGCGCGCAAGCCAGTCCTCACAGCCTGCCAAGTCGGCGAGGCGCGGTTGCGAGTCGGGAAGGAAGTCGCTAAGGACCACTTTCGGAGCCTGTTTTTGCGAATTGCGATCACGCCAATGTACTATGACGCGGTCATAAAAGCCGGGCAAACTGCAGCCGGGATGTGAAAAAATTGGCAGAGAGGGCGCGTCAGAGCGCCTCGAACGTGACGCGCTCGAAATCGGCGCCGCGATCGACGACCGCCGCGAGCCGCAGCTTGCCGGGGCGCTCGGTGAGCACCTCGATCTCTCGATTCGGTTTGAACCATCCCGCCGGGACAACCAGCGTTTCCGGCGCCTGGAGCGCGGCGACCGACGGAAGCAAGAAAGCCCGGGTGTATTGCTCGGCTGCGGCCTGGGCGCCCACCGCCCTGATCGCGGCTCCCTGGGGAATTCCGGGGAGGATGTGGACGCCGGCGCGCAATTCGAATTCCACCGAGACCGAAAGCCACTTGACCGCGCAGAGAAGAAAGGCCTTCGTGTCCGCAAGCCGGATCCCGAGCAGCTGCCCAAGCATCAAGCGCGAGCTTGCGGCAGGATCGACTCGCGCAAGGCGCAGCCCGGAGGCACTCTCGTCCTTGATCTGCCAGGCCTCGACAGCGAAATCCTGTGGAGGGCTCGGCTCATCCTCGCGGAGCATGGCGACTCGCCCTAGCGTCGCAATTTGCTCGTGCTGCACCTGGGATATCTTTTCGGGGCCTCCGCGGACCGCGAACGCACGGCCGGTGACGAAGTAATGCACCGCGGCCATTCCTGAGCAGATCTGTGCCGTGCCGCTTGCGCTGCGGCGCGGGTGCACGCGCGATTGCTTGTCCTCGCACCACCGCCGATAGAGCATGGTGAGCAGGCTTTCGGCGAGCGGGGCGGTCACCTCCTCGCCCAGGCCGAGCGCCGCAGGGGTCTCGCCCTTGCGCAGCAGGCCGACGCGCTTGCGCACGCTGCTCCCAAGCTCGTGGATGTCGAGAACGCGGGTCGTGTCGCCCTCCGGCATGCGGCGCGAGGCACCGGCAGCACCCGAAAGATCGATGACCAGCGGTGCGACGCCATCGCCGGCGGCAGCGGGGGCGCGTCCGATCGAGACCTTCGGCGTCCAGCGCTCGAGCCAGAGCGAAATGAGCTCGATCTGGCGCGGCGTGAGCTTTCCGGGGTTGGCAAGATCGATCAGCAGAACCTGCGCATAGGTTTCCGTACAGGTCGTCTGTCTGCCTTTATGGACCGGATGGGCGACTTCGCTTCCGGCCACGCCCCGGTCCTCGACGAACGCGTAGACGCCGTGCAGCAGCTTCCATTCGCGCTC
>Ga0184619_10000326_pt1 | contig 16166 bp, 15 predicted proteins | sample PLM0_60_b1_FD_133146 | JGI IMG/M metagenome (GOLD analysis project Ga0184619, IMG submission 133146) | Groundwater sediment microbial communities from an aquifer in East River, Colorado, USA - PLM0_60_b1 | ecosystem: Environmental > Terrestrial > Soil > Riparian zone | place: USA: East River...
GCGTCGCCCATCAGATTGCGGGTGAGCTCGCCGAGCAGCTGCAGCGCCGCGGCGCCGAGGAGCGGGCCGAAAACCGTGCCCAGCCCGCCGACGATCGGGCCGAGCAGCGCGTCGACGGACACCGCGGGTCCGTAGGCGATGTGGGGATCGATGTAGTGGAAATACTGTACGTAGAACGCCCCGCCCGCCGCCATCAGCCCCGCCGAAATCACGATCGCCTGGAGCTTCACGCGGAACACATCCACGCCGAGCGCCGCGGCCGAGTCTTCGTTGTCGCGCACCGCCGTCAGCCACGCGCCGTAGCGCGAGCGCTTCAGCCACCAAGAGAGCAAAAAGCCCGCGAGCGTCAGGGCGAGGATAACGTATAGAAACCCCGCCTTGCCCTGGAACTGGAAATCGAGCGCAGAGGACTTGAGCGGCACGAGCAGGCCCACGCCGCCGCCGGTGAACTTCACCGAGTTGGCGAGAATGCGAAAAACTTCCGCGAAGGCGAGCGTCACCAGGGCGAAGTACGAGCCGCGCAGCCCGTAGCGGAACGAGAGCGCGCCGACGAGGGCGCCGACCGCGGCACCGCAGGCCATCGCGGCCGGCAGGCACAGCCACGCATTCACTCCGAAGTGCACCTGGAGTGCGGCGCTCGCGTAGGCGCCGGTGCCGAAGAACGCCGCGTGACCGAAGGAATACTGGCCGCCGAAGCCGGCGAGGATATTCCAGGCCTGGCCGAGCAGCGTGGCATAGAGCGTCATGATGACCAGATTGAGGACGACGCCCGACGAGACGAACGCGGGCAGGAGCGCCACGGCGCCGCAAAGCACGAGAATCGCGTAGAGCGTCTTCAAACTATGTCCGCGCGCCGAAAATCCCCTGCGGCCGGAACAGCAGGATGGCGATGAAGATGACGAAGATGCCGATCTGGCCGAGGCTCTCTCCCAGCCATAATCCGCCGACGGATTCGACCACGCCGATGATAAAGCCGCCGAGCAGCGCGCCGGCGAAGCTGCCCATGCCGCCCAGCACCACGATGGTGAAGGCGATCAGCACGAAGCCGTTGCCGACCTGCGGATTGACGTAGTACGCGGGCAGCAGGAAGCACGCGGCGGCGCCGAGACACGCGAGCCCGATGCCGAAGCTCATCGCGAACACGTGCTCGACGTCGATGCCGACGAGCTTCGCGCCCTGGCGTTCCCTGGCTACGGCCCGGATCGCGCGCCCGAGGTCGCTGCGCGTGATGAACGCGAGCAGGATCGCCGTGGCGGCGAGCGCGCCGAAGAACGCGACGACTTTCGGCGTCGAGATCATCGCGCCGGCGATGGCGACGGTCGAGAACGTGTAGGGCGTTTCGATGGCGTGCGTGTCCGAGCGCCACGCGTACAGAGCGAAGTTCTCCAGGATGAGGGTGAGCCCGAGCGTGGCGAGAAGGATGTTCTCGTCCTTTCCGTGGCTCGCGGGGCCGATGACGAAGCGCTGCAGGGCGTAGCCCAGCGCGAACATGGCCGGGACCATGATGGGAAGCGCCGCGTAGGGATCGAGCCCCAGTTTCGCGTTGAGAAAGAACACGCCGTAGAGCGCGATCATCAGCAACGCACCATGGGCGAAGTTGATGATGTGCAGCACGCCGTAGATCAGCGTCAACCCGAGCGCGATCAGCGCGTAAACCGCCCCGGTCGTCAGACCGTTGAGTAGCGACGGAAAGAGAATCGACAGCTCGAGCACGGCAATGACCGGCTTGCACGGTCCCGCTCCGAAGAGGGATCTGGACCGGGGTGGAGAAGCTTCAGGCCTTCCAGGGGAACACCAACTCGGATTCGGCGTAAGTGTTGGGCAGCACGACCCGAATGTCCCCCTTCAGGACTTGCAGCACCAGCGCCTGCGCGCCCTGATTCTGGCCGTTGACGAAGCGCGTAGGTCCGTAGGGCATGAAGTGCTTGTCCCAGGTGGAGGACGCCAGCGCGTCGATGACCGCCTCGCGTTTCGCCGACCCGGCGCGCTCGATGGCGTCGGCAAGCAGGTAGACCGACTGGTAGTTGAGGTACACCTCGTAGGTGTAGAACTGGTTCAGCTTTTCGACTTTGCGTCGCAGCGCGATCGCCCGCTTGTCCTTCGGGTTGTACCAGTGATTGCAGTCGATCACACCGTTTGCCACGTCCGGAAATTCCTTCACGAACTTGAACGACGAGGCCGCGCCACCCAGTACGGAGTAGATCGCCATCGGGCGGACGTTCTGCTGCTTCATGGTACGCACGAGCAGCACGTATTCGTTGTAGTAGTTCGCCGGGATAACGATGTCGGGGTTCAGCGCCTTCATGCGCAGAACGATGTTGTTGAAGTCGCGCGTCGGGTTGGCGTGCTTGACCACCTCCAGCACCTGATAGCCCATTCCCGGGAGCTGGCTCGCGAGAAGATTGGCCGTACCGGTGCCGAACAGCGACTCCTCGTGGACGACCATCACGGTCTTCGCCGGCTTGCGAGCAAGCGTGTTCATGATGTGCAGATCGTTGATTGCCGCCTCAGTGATGACCTTCTACCCGGGGCCGAAGCGGAAAGTGTTCTTCAGGCCGCGCTCGACTATTTGATCAGCGACGCCGACGTCCACAAGGTGGGGAATGTTGTATTTTGCGGCCGCCTGCGTTGTCGCCAGGCATATCGCGCTCGCATACGAGCCGACGATCGCCGACACCCCGGCTTCATTCATTTTTTCCACTTCCGACACTCCGACTTCGGGTTTGGATTGCGCATCGCCCAGGACCGCTTCGAGCGTCGCCCCGCGCATGGACTTGATGCCTCCGGCGGCGTTGATCTCGTCGATGGCGAGCTGCGCGCCGAACCGGCATAGCTGGCCCGAATAGGCGAGAAAACCGGTCACCGGATGGAGGACGCCGACCTTTATGGGCATCGCCTGCGCACCGGCAATACGCTGGAAACCGAAGGTCCCAGCCGCGGCGAAGGCCGAAAGTCCGGCGGACTGCTTGAGAAACTTGCGGCGGCGTTGCTGGATGCTCACGTTGCTTCCTCCGTTTTGGGGTTTGTGAGCGCGCGATTGGCCGATCGACGCCGGTAGACGCAAGATTACTGCATCGACGACCGACGTGCATGGCTAACCACTCCAGTAGTGATTAGAGTCTTGAGCTTCACCACATTCGCATAAGAAGGGTCCGTTTGACCTATGTGAATGACTGCTAAGGGTCGATAACGGCTGGCGGGCGAGCGAGCTCGGGTAGACGATCTTGGACCCGTGGCGAGAGGAGAGGCGAGTTCGATTGTACGAGCGTTCACGGCCGACTTCTAAAATTCCTGTATACATGTAGCATCCATGCGGCTTTCCGAGGCGTTATCTCTGGCAAGATATTGGAAGTCGCAAATCGTCAAGTTGTTGAACCTCAGGAGCAATTCACAATTTCTCAGGATTTCTGGCGCAATTCGGGCTTTCACCTGCTCGAGCGCGACAACGACGGACGGCTTTCCATCACCGACGATTTCCTGCGCGCCTACCTGATGCGCCCGGAGATCCGGCCCGCCGAGGAATCCGGGCCGAACGAGATCGCTCTGCACGAGGCACTCATGGAAGATCCGCGCCGGGACCCGCCCGCGTCGGCGCTGGGGGCCGTCGAGGACGCCGATGCCCGCGACAACTACCGCGTTTTGCTCGCGTTCCTCGGGAGACTGAAGCGCGCGGCGTCGCTGGAATCCTGCTACCTGGGGATTTTTTCGGGCGGCGAGGTCGCCGTCCCGCCGCTTTTCATCGACCAGCTCGCGCAGATCATCGTACGCGGCATTCTCGAGGGCTGCGACGACGCGCTTGAGCCGCGCGCAGGAGAACTCTTCTTCCGGGAGCAGAAGGCGAGCACCGACGACGGCGCCGTGATGCTCGCGGATCTCGAAACCATCGAGATGCACGCCACGGGCGGCAGTCTCGGCAGTCTGGGTCGCCTCATCGTCGAGTCGCAGGCGCCACTCGCGACCGTGAACCTCGACGTGCTCGACACGGAGAATGCCCAGGCCTATTGGCTGCGCGATCAGCGCCACGATTTCGTGATCAGCATGAATTTCGGACGGGCCGCGAACAAGGCGTTCTGCCGCGTCATGGAAAAATGGATCCGCCATTTCTTCGGGGTGAGCGTGAGCATCCGGCCGATGCGGGAGGTCGAAGACCACGCCTGGGCCTGGCACATCGGCCTGGACGCCGAGTCGACGGCGTTGCTGAACGGCTTGTGGCGCGGCGACGAGGTCGAACCTGGAGACCTTCGCCGCCTGCTCGCCCTGTTTCGGCTCGATTTCGAGGATCCCGCCGCAATGCGCGCGGATATCGCGGGCAGGCCGATCTACATGGCACTGTCGATGAACGAGAACGGCGTGGTGCGCATGAAGCCGCAGAATCTGCTCCTCAATCTGCCGCTCGCCTTTCCCGCGTGAAGCAGCGCAAGCCTACCGCGCCGGCTTACTGGATCCGCGCCAAACGTGCGCTCGCGCGTCGCGATCCAGTGCTCGCGCGGATCATCCGCGATCATCCTCGCATCGCGCTCGAGCCCCGCGGTGAACCGTTCTTCACCCTGGCGCGCTCGATCGTCGGCCAGCAGATTTCGGTCAAAGCCGCCGCGAGCATCTGGGCGCGCGTCGTCACGCTCGCGCCGCGAATGCTTCCCGAGCAGCTCATCGACGCGGGACAGGCGAGGCTCATCGGCTGCGGCCTGTCCAGGCGCAAGGCCGAGTATCTCGGCGGGCTCGCCCGCGATTTTGTCGACGGGAGCCTCCACGTCGCGGCCTGGGCCGAGATGGAGGACGAAGCGGTGATCGCCGAGCTCGTCCAGGTTCGCGGAATCGGCCGCTGGACCGCGGAAATGTTCCTGATGTTCTGCCTGTTGCGCCCCAATGTGCTGCCGCTGGACGACCTGGGATTGCAGCGTGCCATCTGTCTGAACTATTTCCGCGGCCGGTCGGTGTCGCCTCGGACGATGCGCAAGATCGCCGAGGGTTGGGAACCCTGGCGCTCGGTCGCAACCTGGTATCTCTGGCGCAGCCTCGATCCGATCCCGGTCGAATATTGAGATCGACGAGGGGCGCTGCGGGCTTCGGGTACAATGGCCCCCGGGATTTTCCTATGAAAACGGCGTTTCTCGATTTCGAGCAGCCGATCGCCGAGCTGGAGGCGAAAATCGAGGAGCTGCGCTTCGCGCAGGACGACTCGGCGACCGACATCTCCGAGGAAATCCAGCGCCTGCAGAAAAAGAGCGCCGCGCTCACCAAGGAGATCTACGGAAAGCTCACGCCTTGGCAGGTCGCTCAAGTGGCGCGGCATCCGCAACGTCCGTACACGCTCGATTATGCGGCGGCCCTGTTTTCCGATTTCGAGGAACTGCACGGCGACCGCTCGTTTGCCGACGATCCGTCGATCGTCGGCGGTCTTGCCCGTTTCAACGGCCAGTCGGTGGTCGTGATCGGCCATCAGAAGGGACGCGATACCAAGGAGAAGATCTTTCGCAACTTCGGCATGCCCCGGCCGGAAGGCTACCGCAAAGCCATGCGGCTCATGCGGCTCGCCGAAAGATTCGGCATTCCGGTCTTGAGCTTCGTCGATACGCCCGGGGCGTATCCGGGGATCGGCGCGGAAGAGCGCGGGCAGGCCGAGGCGATCGGCCGCAACCTCTACGTGATGGCGGAGCTGAGGGTGCCGTTCGTGTGCACCATCATCGGCGAAGGCGGTTCAGGCGGGGCGCTCGCCATCGCCGTGGGCGACCTCGTGATGATGCTTCAGTACGCGACTTACTCGGTGATTTCTCCGGAAGGCTGCGCTTCGATCCTGTGGAAGAGCGCCGACAGGGCGCCGGAGGCGGCGGAAACGCTCGGCATCACCGCCAGCCGTCTGAAGACTCTCGGTTTGATCGACAGGATCGTCAACGAACCTCTGGGCGGTGCGCACCGCGATCCGGCCGCCATGGCCCAAAGCCTGAAGAAGGCGCTCGCCGACGCGCTGCGCGGTCTCGCCGACAAGCGCCCCCAGGAACTCGTCGATGAGCGTTTCGAGCGCCTGATGGGCTATGGGAAGTTCAAGGAACTCGAGCTTAAGTGAGTTGCCCGAAAGGGTGGCGGCGGTGCTTGCGCCGAGGATCTTTCCGGGAGCGCACCTCGCGCTGGGCCTCTCGGGCGGCCTCGATTCGGTCGCCCTGCTTTCCATCCTGCTTGAGCTGGCGCCCGCGCTCAAGTTCTCGCTGCGCGCCGTGCACGTCAATCACGGCATCAGCCCCAACGCCGCGCGCTGGGCGGAGTTCTGCACCGGGTTGTGCGCAGCGCTGCGGGTTCCGCTCCAGCTGGAAACGGTGGACATCGGTCCCTACCGCGATCTGGGACTCGAGGGCGCGGCGCGCCGATCCCGCTACGAGGCCTTTGCGCGCGTGGAGGCCGATTTTGTCGTCCTCGCGCAGCACTGCGATGACCAGGCCGAGACGCTTCTGCTGCGGCTTCTGCGCGGGGCGGGCCTGCGGGGCCTCGCCGCCATGTCTCCCCTCCGCTCGATTCCCGGCACGCGGGCACGATTGCTGCGCCCGCTGCTCGCGGTTTCCCGCGCGGAGATCGAGACGCACGCGCGCCTGCGCGGCCTCGAATGGATCGAGGATGAAAGCAACGCCGATACGGTCCGCAGAAGAAATTTCCTGAGGCGCGACGTCCTTCCGCTGCTCGAGCGACAATTTCCCGGGGCGCGCGCGACGGTCGCCCGGGCCGCGGCCCACCTTGCCGAAGCGCGTGAGCTGCTCGATGAGATGGCGCGAACCGACTTCGAGCGCTGCGCGGGAACCGAAGGCGTCGATGTCGCGGATTTGCGGCGCCTCGGTGAAGCTCGGGCCAAGAACCTCTTGCGCTACTGGTGCGAGACCCAGAATATCGAGCCGCTCTCGGCGGCGCGAACCGGCGAGCTGCTGCGCCAGCTGAGGGAGTCCCGGGCCGACGCCCGATTCGGCTTTGCGCTACGGGGTTGGACATTTCTCCGTTACCGCGAAAGGCTGTACCTGCGGCGCGCCCCGGAAACGATCGGCAGGAACCTGTGCGAGGTCTGGGACGGCGCAAACGCCCTGCCCATGCTTTCGCTCGGCGGAGTGCTGAAGTTCAAGCCGGAAGAAGGACGCGGTCTGAGTTTTGCGAAGCTGCACGCGGGGCGCGTCACCGTGCGCCTGCGGCAGGGCGGGGAGCGTTTGCGGCTGGACGCCCGCCGGCCGCGGCGCACGCTGAAGAACCTGTTCCAGGAACGGGGTATTCCGCCGTGGCGCCGCGACTCCCTGCCCTTGATCTTCTGCGGCGAGGAGCTCGTCTGCGTTCCCGGAATCGGCGAAGCGTGCGAATTTCGCGCGGCGCCGGGCGAAGCGGGGCTTATCGCGACGTGGGAACCGTTCGAGTAGAAACGGGCGGGACGGCGTGGGCGGCCTGGGCCGCCAGACGCGGAAAAACGGCCCGGATCAGCGTGCCGCGCCCTCCCGGGGGCTGGCTCAGGTCTATCCTGCCGCTGTGCCTCTGCGCGATCTCCGAGACGATGGACAATCCCAGCCCGCAGCCCTCGCCTCCGGTCGCTGCGATGCGATAGAAGCGCTCGAAAACCTTCTCGCGCTCGGCCTCGGGAATTCCGGGCCCGTTGTCCTCGACCTCGAGCACCGAAGCGCCGTCGCGTGCTCCCGTGCGCACCGTGACGCTGCCGCCCGCCTGAGTGTACGCAAGCGCATTGTCGAGCAGGTTCGCGACCAGCTCGCGCAGCAGGAGCGGTTCACCCAGAGTCCATGCATCATCGAGCTCGAAGCCGAGATCGATGTTTTTCCCGACGGCGCGCTGAACCCAGTCGCGCAGATCGCGGCTGATGATCTCGTGCAGGTTGACGGGCTGGCCGCCGCTCGCCGCTTCTCCCGGTTCAGCGCGGGCCAGTGTCAGCAGCTGGTTGACGAGGTGGCTCGTTCGCTGAGTCTCTCTTGCGATCATATCCAGAAGCGAACCCATCTCCGCGGTCGAAGGCTGGCGGCGCGCGAGCTCCGCATGAGTCTTGAGTCCCGCAAGAGGTGTTCGCAGCTGGTGTGCCGCGTTGGCGATGAAGCGCTGCTGCGATTCGATTGCCGCGCTCAGCCGGGAGAGCAGCCGGTTGAGCGCGCTTACGAGCGAGCGCACCTCCTGCGGCTTGTCCTGCTCCGACACAGGGCGAAGGTCGCGCGGAGAACGTGCCGCGATCTCGTCGCGAAGGCGATCCAGAGGCCTGAGTCCCTGGCCGATGCCGAGCCAGAAAAGAGCGACCGAGGCGAAGGCTATCAGCAACTGGGGCGCCGTCGAAGCGACCAGCAGCTCCAGCACGAGCTTGTCTCTTTTCACCAGCGTCTCTGCAACCTGGACGATCGCGGTTCCGGTCTCGACAGTGACCGCGCGGGCCGCGACGCGCACGCGCTCGCCCTCAAGCTTTGCATCGTAAAAAACATGCTCCTCCGGAGCCAGGCGCTCCCGAGGAGGCGCCAGCCGGGACGTCCCGGCGATCAGCTCGCCAGCGGGACCCAAGACCTGATAGTAGACACGGTCCTCGATATCGATTCGCAGCGCTTCGATCGCGATCGAAGGCAGGTCGAGTTCGATCCGGCTGCCGGTATGGCGGAGATGGCTGGCAATCGCGAGAACCGGGTCGAGCAGCGCGCTGTCGTATGCTTTGTTCGCGGCATTGAGGGAGATGCGATAAGAAACGAAACTTCCCGCCGCAACCAGCAACAGCAACGGGCCGATCAGCCAATAGGTGAGATGCCGGCGAAGGCTAGACTGCATCCGGGTCTTCGACCATATAGCCGAACCCACGCACCGTGCGAATCCTGATTCCTGCGTCGTGAAGTTTCGAGCGCAGTCGCGAGATATACACTTCGATGGCGTTGTGGGTCAGCGAGTCGTCCCAGCCGCACATGGCCTGCAGCATGTGCTCCTTGCTGACCACCTGCCCGACCCGCATGAGCAGGTATTCGAGCACCGCCCACTCGCGCGGCGTGAGGTCGAGGAGATCCGGTCCGATGCTCGCCCGTCGCGCGGCCGTATCGACGCTCAAGCGGCCGAAGCGCAGCTTGGGGCTCTTTACCGCCTGGCTGCGGCGGATGAGCGCGCGCACGCGCGCTTCCAACTCGGGGAGCGAGAAGGGTTTGGCGACGTAGTCGTCCGCTCCGAGGTCGAGGCCGCGCACGCGGTCCGCCTCGGCGTCGTGGGCGGTCAGGAAAAGGATGCTGCCGGAGTGGTTGTCGCGGCGCAACTGGCGCAACACCTCGAATCCGTCGATGCCCGGAAGACTGACGTCGAGCACGACAAGGTCATAGTGTTCTTCGGCGCAGGCCCGCAGCGCAAGCTCGCCCGATTCCGCGTGATCCACGGCGTAGCCCGACTGTCGCAGCGTCCGCATCAGCCCGTCCGCCAGCGCATTGTCGTCTTCGACGATCAGAACTCGCATGACAAGTGATTGAACCGGTTCGAAGTTCAGGATAGCACGCGGACGAGCTCCGGGTTCTTGGGCAGGGCACACGGATATCCCGGAAAAAAAGTGCGTGGGAGCGCGAGCCGCGCCCCCACGCCACAGAGGAGGAAAGAGACTACGGACGAAAGTATGCGCGGGTCAGGCTTGCAATAAGCTGATGCTAGACTTACGGAACGCTGACATGATGAACGCGTTTTCCCCGCCCCGGATCGTTTTTCACCGACGGCAGACGAACCGCCAGACGAGTCCCGGTGCGGGCGCGACACTCCGGCAAAAGCCTGATAAAATAAAACGTTAGGCGAGTTTCCTGTGTCGCTTCCAGAATTCCAAGCGGAGATCTTGCATGGCTGTAGAGCGAACCTTGTCCATCGTCAAGCCGGATGCGGTGGCGAAGAACGCCATCGGACAAATCTACTCTAGGTTCGAGCAGGCCGGCTTGAGCATCGTCGCGGCGCGCATGCGCTATCTGTCGCAGAAGGAGGCCGAAGGCTTCTACGCGGTGCATCGCGGGCGCCCGTTTTTCCGCGATCTGGTCAAATTCATGATCTCCGGGCCTATCATGGTGCAGGTCCTGGAGGGCGAGGACGCCATTGCCCGCAACCGCGAACTGATGGGCGCAACCGATCCGAGGAAGGCGAAAAAGGGCTCGATCCGCGCCGATTTCGCCGAGAGCATCGATGCGAACGCGGTGCACGGCTCCGACGGGCCCGAAACCGCGCGTACCGAGATTGCGTACTTTTTTTCCGCTTCCGAGATCTTTTCCCGTTAAATGAGCATCAACCTCCTCGATCTGGACGCCGAAGGGCTCGCCGCCTTCGTCGCAGGCCTCGAAGAGAAGCCGTTCCGGGCGCGACAGGTCAAGCGCTGGATGCACCGTCTCGGTGAAGCGGATTTTGCGCGGATGAGCGACATCGCGAAACCGCTGCGCGAAAAACTCCTGCGGACCGCGTGCGTTTCGCCGCCGCGAATCGTGAGCGACAGCTTGGCCCGAGACGGAACTCGCAAGTGGCTGCTTGACGTCGGCAACGGCAATGCGGTCGAGGCGGTGTTCATACCCGAAACCAATCGTGGCACCTTGTGCATCTCCACTCAGGCGGGTTGCACCCTTGCCTGCCAGTTCTGCTCGACCGGCAGGCAGGGATTCAACCGCAATCTCTCGGTGTCCGAGATCGTCGGACAGCTCTGGCTTGCCAACCGCGAGCTCGGAGCGACCCCGGGCGGCGAACGCGCCATCAGCAACGTCGTGTTGATGGGGATGGGCGAGCCCCTGCTCAATTTCGACAATACCGTCTCGGCGCTCAAGCTGATGATCGACGAGGACGCCTACGGGCTCTCGCGACGCCGCGTGACGCTCTCGACGTCCGGAATCGTGCCGATGATCGACCGCCTGGCCGCGGAGTGCCCGGTAGCGCTTGCGGTATCGTTGCACGCGCCGAATGACGCACTGCGCGACACGCTGATGCCGATCAACCGCAAGTACCCGCTCGCCGAGTTGCTCGCCGCGTGCCGGCGTTACCTCGAGCGCGCGCCGCGCGACTTCATCACCTTCGAATACGTCATGCTCGAAGGCGTCAACGATGCCGAGGAGCACGCACGCCAGCTCATAGATTTGGTTTCGCGCGTGCCGTGCAAAATCAACCTGATTCCGTTCAATCCGTTCCCGAACTCGGGTTTCGTGCGCTCCCCGCGCCGGGTGATCGAGCGGTTCAGCGAGCTGCTCAACGCCTCCGGGATCGTCACGACCACGCGCAAGACGCGCGGGGACGAAATCGACGCCGCGTGCGGACAGCTGGCCGGAAAGATCCACGACCGCACCCGAAGGCCGGCGCGCCCGGAAGGGACGGGTTCTTGAATCGATCGCGGCACGCCGCGACGGTGCTCGCCGGTACCGCGGTGCTCTGCGGCTGCGCCGGAGGGCCGCTCTCGGGGGACTTGCCCGGGCAGACCGATAGCGGGGCCATCATCGGGGAAGTGGCCGGCGGCCGGGAGCGCGCGCGCATTCATACCGAGCTGGCCGGTGCCTACTATCAGCGGGGAAACCTCGGCGTGGCTCTCTCCGAAGCGCGCATCGCGATCGCGGCCGACTCGGCCTACGCGCCCGCTTACAACGTGCTGGGCCTCGTGTACGGCGACCTGCGCGAAAGAGACCTGGCGGAGGAGGCGTTCGAGCGCTCGCTGAGATTCAATCCCAACGATCCGGACACCAATCACAACTACGCGTGGTTTCTATGCGAAAACAAGCGCGAGGAAGAGGCGATCCGCTATTTCCTGATGGCGGTGCGCCATCCCCTTTACGCAACGCCGCAAAAGTCTTATGCGATGGCGGCGGTGTGTGCGATGCGCAAGAACAACGAACGCGACGCCTACGATTACCTCGACCGCGCGCTGCGGCTGGATCCGAATTACTATCCGGCCTTGATCAATTTTGCGCAGCTCAAGTACCGGCGCGGGGAACTCGACGGCGCGCGCAACCTGGTGGGTCGTTACAACAAGCTCGCCGAACCGACGGCGGAATCCTTGTGGCTTGCGCTGCGGATTGAACGCAAACTGGGAGACTCCTCATCGGTAACGAGCTACGCCAACCAGCTGCGTCGGCGGTTCCCCGGGTCGAAGGAATACCAGGAACTGCAGAAAGGGCGATTCGAATGAACGAGACGGCTGAATCCAGCGCGCCTTCCGCGAGCACCGGCCCCGGGCGGACGCTCGCTCAGCTGCGCGCCGAGCGCAAGCTGTCGATCGCCGACGTCGCGCAACGACTCAAGTACGGCGCGCGCCAGATCGAGGCGCTCGAAGCCGAGGAGTTCGACAAGCTGCCGGGCGCGACGTTCGTCCGCGGGATGGTGCGCGGCTACGCCAAGCTGCTCGAGACGGACGCGCAGCCCTTGCTCGTTGAGCTCGACCAGCGCTATGTCCCCGCGGAGATCGACCTCGATCTGCGCGACAAGGGCATCCCTTTCGTACATAGCGGCAAGCGCGGCACCCGAGCCTACCTGGCTCTCTCGGTCCTCGCCCTCATCGTCGTGGCCGGCGTACTCTACGAGTGGCGCGCGGGAGCTTTCCCTTGGGCGAGATTCGCGTCGAATACGCCTCCCCCGCAGAAGGAATCCAAGGCGCCTCCCGCGGAACGGCCCGCCGCGCCGCGCGCAGAAATGCAGGTTCCGGCGGCTCCGGCGGCGCCTTCGATCAGTGTGCCCGAGACCCCTGCCGCACAAGCGCAGCGGCCCTCGGGTGGCGCTGGGGGCGAAGGGCGGATTCGACTCGAGTTCGACCGTGAATCCTGGGTCGAGATCAGGGACCGGGACGGCAAGACCCTGATGTCGCAACTGAATCCTGCGGGGAGCCGCAGGGTGGTCCTGGGGCGGCGCCCCTTGTCTCTCGTCATCGGCAACGGCGCGGCCGTGCGCCTCATCTACAACGACAACCCCGTCGATCTGAAACCCTACATCCAGATCGAAGTCGCGCGACTGACGCTGGATTGAACGACCGATGACGAATATTTCCAGGCACAAGACGCGCCAGGTTCGCGTCGGACACGCGCTGATCGGAGGGGGTGCACCGGTGCTGGTGCAGTCTATGACGAATACCGATACCGCAGATCTCCAGAGCACTGCGACGCAGGTCGCCGAGCTTGCCCGCGCCGGTTCGGAAATCGTGCGCGTCACCGTCAACACCGCCGAGGCGGCGGCGCAGGTCCCGCGCATCCGCGAGCGCCTGGACGCCATGGGTTGCGACGCGCCCCTAGTGGGCGATTTCCATTTCAATGGGCACAAGCTGCTCGCCGAGCACCCCGACTGCGCGCGGGCGCTGGCAAAGTACCGGATCAACCCGGGCAATGTCGGGCGGGGTGCCAAGCGCGACGAGCAATTCGCGACCCTGATCGAGATGGCCTGCCGCTACGACAAGCCGGTGAGAATCGGCGTCAACTGGGGCAGCCTCGATCAGGAGTTGCTTGCGCGGCTCATGGACGAGAACGCGCGGGCACAGGAGCCCGTCGATTCCGACACGGTAACGCGGCAGGCGCTGGTCGCCTCGGCGCTCGAGTCCGCGGCGCGCGCTGAAAGCTTGGGTCTCGCCCGCGATCGCATCGTGCTCTCGTGCAAAGTGAGCGGCGTCCAGGATCTGATCGCCGTGTACCGGGAGCTTGCCCGCCGCTGCGACTATCCCCTGCACCTCGGGCTGACCGAGGCGGGGATGGGAACAAAAGGCATCGTGGCCTCCACCGCCGCGCTCGGGGTGTTGCTCCAGGAGGGCATCGGCGACACGATTCGCATCTCGCTCACTCCGGAGCCCGGCGGGGATCGCACGCGCGAAGTCACGGTCGCCCAGGAATTGCTTCAGACCATGGGTTTGCGCTCGTTCTCGCCGATGGTGATCGCTTGCCCGGGCTGCGGCCGCACCACCAGTACCTATTTCCAGGAACTCGCTGAAAAGATCCAACGCTATCTTCGGGAACAGATGCTCCAGTGGCGCGAGCGCTATCCCGGAGTCGAGGACATGCACGTCGCGGTCATGGGCTGCGTCGTCAACGGGCCCGGCGAAAGCAAGCACGCCAATATCGGCATCAGCCTCCCCGGGTCCGGTGAGCGCCCGGTCGCGCCGGTCTACGTGGATGGAGTGAAGACAGTGACTCTCAAGGGCGAGTCGATCGCTGAAGACTTCAAGCGTCTGGTGGACGACTACGTGGCTGCCACTTACGCGGGTGACAGCGCGGCGCGCGCACGGCTCGCCGCACCGGCAAAGAAGGGCCGGGGCGGCGATGGCGAAGCAGACAGCGACAACAAGACCATTCCCATCCGGGCAACTCACTAAATCTTTCAACGGCGGCTGGCGCCGCCGCCAAGAAGCTTCATGAACAAGAATATTCAGGCGATCCGCGGGATGAACGATATCCTGCCGGAGGAGGCGGAATTTTGGATTTTTCTCGATAGCGCAGTCGCCGGTCTGTTCGCCGGCTACGGCTACGGGAATATGCGCTTGCCCGTGGTCGAGGCGACTGCGCTTTTCAACCGCTCCATCGGCGAGGTCACCGACATCGTCGAGAGGGAGATGTACACCTTCCCCGACCGCAACGGCGACAGTCTCACGCTGCGCCCAGAGGCGACCGCGGGCATCGTGCGTGCGGCAATCGAACACAGCTTGCTCTACGATGGCCCGAAGAAAGTCTGGACCAGCGGTCCGATGTTCCGTTATGAGCGGCCACAGAAGGGACGATATCGGCAATTCCATCAGATCGACGTCGAGGCTCTTGGTTTCGCCGGGCCGGATGTCGATGCCGAGCAAATCGTCATGCTCGCCCGTTTGTGGAAGCAGCTCGGCATCGTCGATGTGGAACTGCATATCAACTCCATAGGCGACGCCGAAGCACGGGCGCGGCACCGAGTCGATTTGGTGAAGTACTTCGAAGCGCACCTGGATCAATTGGACGAAGACGCCCGCCGCCGCCTGCACTCCAATCCGCTGCGCACGCTGGACAGCAAGAATCCCCGTCTCCAGCATCTGTTAGAAGCCGCGCCGAAACTGGGCGACTATCTCGACGATGCCGCTCGTGAACACTTCGCAGCGCTGCAGGCGTTGCTCGACGCGGCCGGTATAGGCTTCGTGGTCGATCCGCGCCTGGTGCGCGGCTTCGATTACTACAATCGCACGGTGTTCGAGTGGATCACGACTCGCCTGGGATCGCAGGGAACGATAGCCGGCGGAGGGCGCTACGACGGGCTGATGGAGCAGCTGGGCGGCAAGGCCGCGCCGGCCTGTGGCTTCGCCGTGGGCGTGGAGCGCATCGTACTGCTGATGAAGGAATACCAATTCGTCGCCCCGGCTCGTCAGGCGGACGCATATATGGTCCACGCCGGTGACGGGACCGCTGCGCAGGCGCTGCGCCTCGCCGAGAACCTGCGCGATGCCGGTCTCATCGTGCTCATGCACGCCGGCGGCGGCACCTTCAAGACACAAATGAAGAAGGCCGACGCGAGTGGGGCGCGCTTTGCTATCATCATCGGCCCCGAAGAACTGGCTGCTGGTGAGGTCAGCCTGAAACCCCTGCGTGCGACCGACGCCCAAGTGCGGGTCGCACCCACACGCGTGGCCGGAATCATCCAACAGAGCGCTTGAGCGCTCGTCACAGGAACTGGGAAATCACATGGCGGCATACGATCTCGAAGAACAGGAGCAGCTCGCAGCTTTCAAAGCCTGGTGGAACGAGCACGGCGGCGCGATCCTTCTCGGCGCGACGCTCGTGCTCGCGGCCATCGGAGCATGGAACGGCTGGACGTGGTATCAGCGCTCGCAAGCGGCGCAAGCCGCGGTGCTGTACGACACGCTGCAGAAAGCGGCGCGAGCCAACGATCTGAAGACGACCGGTGAGACCGCGGGGACGATTCTGGAGAACTATCCGCGTAGCGCTTACGCTCCGCTCGCGGCGCTGGTTTCGGCCAAAGTCCAGTTTCAAGCGGGAGACCTGAAGACCGCGCGCGCGCAACTTCAATGGGTCATCGAGCACGCGAGGAGCGATGAGATACGCTCGATCGCCGCCTTGAGGCTGGCGAGCGTATTGCTCGACGACAATGAGCCCGACGCAGCGCTGAAAATCCTCGAAGCGAAGCCTCACCCGGGTTTCGAAGCCCTCTACGCCTCGCAGCGCGGGGACATTCTCGCTACGCAGAAGAAACGCTCCGAAGCGCGAGCCGCGTATAAGGCCGCGCTTGAA
>Ga0184619_10000327_pt1 | contig 16148 bp, 10 predicted proteins | sample PLM0_60_b1_FD_133146 | JGI IMG/M metagenome (GOLD analysis project Ga0184619, IMG submission 133146) | Groundwater sediment microbial communities from an aquifer in East River, Colorado, USA - PLM0_60_b1 | ecosystem: Environmental > Terrestrial > Soil > Riparian zone | place: USA: East River...
CACCATCTCGATGGCCTTGTCGCGCGAGAAATTTCGCAGCGAGTAGCTCGCCACGCCGAGCCTCAGGGAGGCCGGTGGAGGCTGTCGAGGTGGAGGAGGTTGGGGAGGCGGTGCGGGCTGGGGCGTGCCGAAGGCCGTCCCCACAAGGCCTGCGGCGCCTGCTGAGAGGAACGTCCGGCGCGATACTCCGGGGTCGGGCACGTCAATAGCCTGGGTTCTGCGTGTAGCAGCAGGTGGTGCCGTCCATCTGCGTCCGCGGGATCGGCCGCAGCGCGTGATACGGTTGGATGCTGGTCGACCCGACGGGGTCCATCCAGTTGTAGGCCTGCACGCGCGGCACGAGCGTGTGCGTCCGTACGAGATCGAACCACCGCATCATCTCACCCGCAAGCTCCCGCGCCCGCTCGTTCAGGATTTCGCCGAGGGTGAGCTGGGCGACGGTGAGCTCCATTTCCGCCTCGTGGCCGGGGATGGCGGCGCGCCGCCGCACGGCATTGATGTACGGGAGCGCCTCCGTCGCGCGCCCGTCCCGCAGCAGCGCCTCGGCCGCGATCAGGTACGTCTCGGCCAACCGGGCGACGAAGAAGTCGCGCGAGCCGCGCTCATCGTTCACGCTGAGTCGGAAGGGGTCGACGAACTTGTTCAGCGACGGGAAGATCCTGTTGCTGTATGTCCGTGGCGTGTAGACGCGGTACGGCTTGGTCCTCACCAGGACCGTGTCTGAGTCCGTCGCCGAGACGTAGACCGCGGTGTCGCCGAGCTGGAATTTCGGCACGCCCGAAGCATCCTTTGGGATGGTCGCCGCGTTATTGGCGTACCACACGCGGGTGAATTGACTCTCATAGCGCGAGTCCCTGGTACGATCGTACAGCCCCAAGAAAAAGGTGGTGGGCCGGAAGCGCTTGAACGGGCGGCCGTTGGCGATGTCGCGCTGCATGCCGGGCAGCACGTCGTACTCCATCAGGAAGTAGAGGTGCCCCTTGTTGCCGTTGCCGGTGGTGAGCGGATCGCTGGTGTACTGGACCGACCAGATGACCTCCGCGTTCTTCTCGTTGTGGAAGTCGAACAGGTCGGCGAACCGCGGCAGCAGCGCGTACTGACCCGAGTTGATGACCCGCTGTGCGTAGTCGGCGGCATTGGCGAAGTCGCCTGCCTGCCGTTTGGCGGCTTCGTCGGCGGCGGAGTCGGCGTCGCGCAGTCGGGTCAGGTAGACCTTGGCCAACAGGTGCTGCGCTGCGCCCCTGGTGGCGCGCCCGTAGTCCTTGGCCAGATACGGGAGATTCGCCTCGGCGAACTTCAGGTCGCTGATGATCGCCTCGTACACGCTGTCCACCGGCGCGCGCGCGGCTTCGCTGGTCGGGGTCGTCGTCGGTTCGAACTTGAGGGTGAGGGGCCCGTACATCTGCACCAGGTCGAAGTAGTACAGCGCCCGCAGAAGGCGCACCTCGGCCACGCGTTGCGTCTTGAGGCTCGAGTCCATCTGCACCGTCGGTGCCTGGGCGATCGCCGTGTTGGCCGTGTTGATCGCCCGATAGAAGTCAGTCCACGTGTCGCGGATGAAGTCGACGTCGGGGTTCAGCTGCGTCGTGTAGTCGTTGACGTACTTGTAGCTCCCGTCGGCGCCCTTGGTGTAGATGTCCGTCCCGAACTCGGTGAGCGTGAAGCCCCGCTCCTGCGCGTAGAAGGTCCGCAACGGCTCGTACGTGGCGTTGACCAGCGCCTGGAACACGTCGGGCGTCGGGTACGGCTGATTGGCCAGGCCGCTGATCAAGTCTTCGTTCAGGTCCATGCAGGCGGCCAGACCCAGCAACCCGGCGCTCAGCCCTGCGATCGTGCGTCTCGACATGCAGGCCTCCCGGCCTCTAGAAACCCAACGTGACGCCGGTCAACAGCGTCCGGTAGCCCGGCGTGGCGGCGGTCTCCGCGTATCCGGCGCTCGACCGCGTGCTCGTGCCGGTCCGTGACTCCGGGTCCAGTCCCCGGAAGCGCGTGAACAGGAACGGATCGAGGGCCGTCACGTAAAACCGCAGAGACCGGGCGTGCCACGACCCCCCGTGGACGCCGGGAAGGGTGTAGCCCAAGGTGATGCTGCGGACGCGGATAAACGACCCATCCTCGTAGCGCCGCGAGTCGCCGAACGGCGGATTCTCCTGATTGGCGGTGGGGCGGGACTCGAAATTCGAGGGGTGGGTCGGCGTCCAGTAATCCGTGACGAGGTTGTTATAGCGACCCTGCATCGTGCTCTGGCTCGTGCGGAACTGGTTGTTCGCCAAGAAGTCCACCCTGGCCACCGCCATGAGGGACAGGTCGAATCGCTTCCAGTCGAAGCGACTGGTCATGCTCCCCGTCCAAGCGGGGAAAGGCGTCCCGAGGATCACGCGGTCGTCGCCGTCGATCTTCCCGTTGCCATCGACGTCGGCGACGCGGATCTGTCCGGGGGCCGCACCGTACTTCTTGGCCAGGGCGGAGTCCTGGAGCTGCCAGATTCCCACGAACTTGTTGTCGTAATACACGTCGATGGGCTGCCCGATGAACCAACGGTTCAGGATATCGTTCACGCCACCATAGAGACTCACGATGCGGTTGCGGTTCGTGGCCCAGTTGACGTCCTGGCTCCAGCGCAGCCCGTGCCAGTTCTCGACCGGCACGAACGACAGCGCCACTTCCAAGCCGGTGTTGCGGGTCGCCCCGATGTTGCGGAGGATGCTGGTGTAGCCGTTGGTGGGTTGGATCTGCTGCTCCATGATCAGGTCCTTCGTGTCCGCCCGATAGTAGTCCACGGAACCCGAGAGGCGGCCGCGCAACGCGGTGAACTCCAGGCCGAGGTCCAGTTGGCCGGTGTTCTCCCACTTGAGGTCCGGGTTCGGCAACGTGCCGGGTCGGTATCCCAGCGCCGGGTTGTCGCCGAGCGAATACATCACGCGGGTCATGGATCCGAGTGTCTGATACGGGTCGATCGCCGTGTTGCCGACGTGCCCATAGCTCGCCCGCAGCTTCAAGTCGGAGAACAGGTTGGTGCGCCGGAGGAAGCCTTCTTCGCTCAGCCGCCACGCCAGCGCCACCGACGGGAACACGGCGTATTTGTGCCCGGGGGCGAGCCGCGACGAGCCGTCCACGCGTGTCGTCACAGTGAGGAGATAGCGGTCCTTCAGCGCGTAGTTCAGCCGGGCCATGTACGATTGCAAACCCCAAACCGTCAGGTCGCTGCCCATGCCGTCGACGTGGGTAGCGGACCCGATGTCGTAGAACTGCTGTCGCTCGTAGGGAAGGCCGGTGGCGTGCAGGGTGTCATTCTCGGTCCGCTGCTGCTGGATGCTGTACAGCAGGGTGAGATCGAGGCGGTGGTCGCTGCCCACGTTGCGGCGAAACGTGAGGATGTTGTCCAGCGTGTACGCGGTGGTGCGGTTGTCCCACAGCCCCGCGTCCGCGCCGCTGCCCTGCTTGGCCTGGGTCTCCGCCCCCTGGAACACGCCCCGCCGGTTCGAGCTCACGCTCCCGCCGAAGTTCACCCGCCAGGAGAGTGCATCCGTCAAGTGGTAGTCGGCGAACACCGTGCCGGACACCAGCGTGTTCGCCCGGTTGTCGACCCAGTTTTGTACGTCGGAGAGGGGGTTCACGCGCTGCCCGTCGGGCGTCGGCTTGAAGAGGAGCTTCCCCGTGCTGTCGTACGGCACGCCAAGGGGGTTGTTGCCGAGCGCCTCGCTGTAGACGCCGTCGCCTCTCCCCAGGTTCTGCTCCGTCCGGACCAGCCACCCTGAGCTTCCCACCTTGAGGCGCTCGTTCAACTCGTGGTTGAGGTTGAACCGCACAGACCGCCGCGTGAAGTCTTGACCCAACAAGATGCCTCGCTGAGTGAGCTGGCCCCCGCTCAACGCGAAGCGCGTCCGCTCGTCACCGCCCGCGATGCGGATCTCGTTGTTGACCTGCTGACCTTGCCGGAGCACCAGATCCTGCCAATTCGTGGAGCGCCCGGCCCTGATCGACTCCAGCTCGACCGGCAAGAAGAGCTGCGCATCGCCGGAATCGCAGGCCGCGACGCTGGTATCGCAATGATAGTTCCCGACCGTCCGGTTCGCGTCGCGCTTGAGCTGAGCGAACTGCTGGCCGTTCATCATCGGCACCCGGCTTCGCTCCTGCTGGACCCCGATGTAGCTGTCGTACGTGAAGGTCGTCGGTCCCGCGCTGCCCTGGCGCGTGGTGATGAGCACGACGCCGTTCGCGCCACGCGATCCGTAAATCGCCGTCGCCGAGGCGTCTTTCAACACCTCGATCGACTCGATGTCGTTCGGGTTCAGATCGCTCACCCCCGCCGCGGGAATCCCGTCCACCACGTACAGCGGATCGTTGCCGGCTTTGATGGAGCGCGCGCCGCGCACCCGGACCCTGACACCATCGCCCGGCTTCTGGCCGGTGGTCACGATGTCCACGCCTGCCACCCGCCCCTGGATAGCGTCGACGGCGTTCACCGTGGGCGTGGCTTTCAAGTCTGCGGCTGCGACGGATGAGATGGAACCCGTGATGTCTCTGCGGACCTGCGTGCCGTACCCGACGACGACGACTTCTTGCAGGGTGACCGGGAGCGGTTGCAGCCGGAAGTCTGCCGTGGTCGCCTGCCCGGCGGTGACTGCGACGTCCCCCAGCTCTGTAACGAGGTACCCGATGAGTTGAGCGCGAAGGCGGTACGTTCCGGACGGCACCCGGGCGATGGTGTAGCGGCCGTCGGCACCCGCGGTTGCACCGAGGGCCATCCCCTCGAGTGTCACGCGGACGTTCGGAAGGGGGGTTCCCGCTTCCGCTGCCGTCACCACGCCCGCGATGGTACCGGTTTCAGAGGGGGGCGCGCTCGGGCCTGTCTCTTGCGCGCGCGCGGCCTGGAGCGGTAGCAGCGCGCACAACGGCACAAAAAGCGAGAGGCAGAGGCCTCTCGGGGTGACGACGCTGCAGCGCTTCACATCGATCCTCTCGGTCGACGGAATTCCGGGTTCCACAGTGCGACCGCAAACGCCGTGCCCCTCCCGTGACGTCGATCACGCGGGCAACGCCCCGGCAAGTGATTCTGAGATCACGTCGCGACGAACGCTGGACTGTTCAATCGGGGCGTTCCTGCGATGCTCGCCTTCCACGGTTGTCGCGCGGCCGCGACGCGACCAGGCGCTCGCGAGGCGATCGCTCCGCAGTTCGGCGCCGCAGCGCAGCGCCGCCACATGCCGAGATGGCCACGCTGTCGCGCTTGCGCCCCGTGACGGATCGGCGGAGTTTCCCATTTCGACACCCGCCTGATGACTCCCTCCAAGGGCGGGCGCATGTCTTGCAACACCGCCTGCGGGCGGCCGAGATGACACAGACTGGACGAAGCGCGCAGGAGACAATCGATCGGCGCGAGGCGTTGCGCCGCGCCGCCGTCCTGCTGGGGGGCGCGCTGGCCGCTCCCACGGTGGTCGGCGTGTTGGCCGGCTGCGAGGCGGCGCGCGTTCCCGACGACGCATGGGTGCCCCGCGCGTTCACGCGACCGCAGGCGGACCTCGTGGCCGCCATCGCCGAGCACATTCTCCCCGAGACCGACACGCCGGGCGCCCGCACCGCCGGGGTGCACCGTTTTATCGACGCCATGCTGGCGGAGTCCTACGCGGCGCCGGAACGGAAGGGCTTTCTCGCGGGCCTGGCCGACGTCGACGCCCGTGCCGGCCGGATCTCGGGTCACCCGTTCCTGCAATGCACCGTCGCCGACCAGCGAGCGCTCCTGGAGGTGCTCGATCGCGAGGCCTTCGCCGCAGGCCCAGACCCGCTGGAGACGCCGTTCTTCCGCACCCTGAAGGAGCTGACGCTCGTCGGCTACTACACCTCCCAGACCGGCGCCACGCGGGAGCTGCACCACGCCCCGGTTCCGGGCCGCTATGACGGGTGCGTGCCGCTGGCGCAGGTCGGCCGGACGTGGGCCGTGTGACCCGGCGCGACGAGCCGTACGATGCGATCGTCGTCGGCTCAGGGATAACCGGTGGCTGGGCCGCCAAAGAGCTCTGCGAGAAGGGGCTCAAGACGCTCGTGCTCGAGCGCGGCCGCCACGTGGAGCACGGCAAGGACTACGTCACGGAGTGGCTGCAGCCCTGGCAGTTCGCGCACCGTGGACTCGGCGAGCAGGAGCTGTACGAGCGCGACTACCCGATCCAGAGCAAGAACTACGCGTTCGGGGAAGCGACCCGACACTTCTTCGTGAACGATCGGGAGCATCCCTACATCACACCCGAGGATCACCCGTTCCGCTGGATCCGCGGCTATCAGCTGGGCGGGCGGAGCCTGATCTGGGGACGGCTGTGCTGGCGCTGGAGCGATCTCGATTTCGCGGCCAACCTGCGCGACGGCCACGGCGTCGACTGGCCGGTCCGCTACCGCGACCTGGCGCCCTGGTACGGCTACGTCGAGCGCTTCGTCGGCGTGAGCGGTGAGCGGTTGGGCCTCACGCAGTTGCCGGATGGTGAGTTTCTCCCGCCCTGGGCGCTGAACTGCGCCGAGCACGTCGTGAAGCGCGGGATCGAGCGCGCGTTTCCCGGGCGTCACATGACCATCACCCGGGTCGCGAACCTGACCGAGCCGCACAACGGCCGCGGGCGCTGCCAGGCACGCAATCAGTGCGCCCGCGGCTGCAGCTACGGCGGCTACTTCTCGAGCCTGAGCGCGACGCTCCCGGCTGCGCAGCAAACCGGAAGGCTGACCGTCGTCACCGACGCGATCGTGCACAGCGTGATCTACGACGAACGCAAGGACCGCGTGGTGGGGGTGCGCGTCATCGATAGGAATACGAAACAGACGCGCGAATATGCCGGACGCCTCGTATTTCTCTGCGCGTCGACGCTCGGTACCGCCCAGATCCTCCTCAATTCCACCAGCCCGCGTTTTCCGACCGGGCTCGCCAATTCGAGCGGCGAGGTCGGCCACAACCTGATGGATCACATCTCGAAGGCCGGTGCCAGCGGCACCGTGCCCGGTCTCCTCGACAAGTACGTGTACGGCCGGCGGCCGACCGGGACGTACATCCCGCGTTTCCGCAACGTGGATGGCAAGGGAGACGCGAAGTTGGGATTCATCCGCGGTTACGGAATTCAGGCGGGCGCCGGTCGCGACGGGTGGGCGCGCGGCGCGCTGCTGCCCGGGCTGGGAGCGGACCTGAAGCAGCAGCTGCGGGAGCCGGGCCCGTGGCAGATGACCATGCAGGGATACGGCGAGTGCCTGCCGCGTCACGAGAACTACGTCGATCTCGACCCCGCGCGCACGGACCAGTGGGGCGTCCCGCTGCTGCGCGTGCATTGCGCGTGGAGCGAGAACGAGCGCGCGATCCGGGAAGACGTGAAAACCCAGGCCGCCGAGATGCTCGCGGCCGCTGGGTGCAAAGACGTCGAGACGTACGACCACGACGGCCCGCCGGGATTCAGCGTGCACGAGATGGGGACGGCGCGTATGGGCAAGGACCCCAAGACGTCCGTGCTCAACGCCCACAACCAGGCGCATGACGTGCCCAATCTCTTCGTCACCGACGGCGCCTGCATGGCCAGCTCTGGCTGTGTGAATCCTTCGTTGACCTACATGGCCCTCACCGCGCGCGCGGTGGACCATGCCGTGGGCGAGCTGACGCGCGGGAACCTGTGAGCACGCGCGCCGCGCAGGCGCGGGTCGCCGCGACGTCGTTCCTCGCGCTGTTCGCGATCGTCGGCATCGCGCTCTACGGCCTGCCGTTCTTCTACGACTACATGGTGCGCGACTTCGGCTGGTCGCGCGCCCAAGTCACCTCCGGAAACGCCATCTCGAAGCTCATTGTCGGGCCGCTGTTCGGCTTCTTCGCCGGCTGGATGGTGGACCGGTTCGGCCCGCGGCGCTTGATGGTGGCGGGGATCCTGATGGCGGGCGTCGCGCTCGCGGGGCTCGGCGCGATCCACACGCTGGCGGGCTTCTACGTCTTCTATCTCTTCAACGCGCTCGGCAACGTGTGCGGCGGCCCGCTCCCGAACCAGGTGCTCTTGTCGCGCTGGTTCACGGCGGCGCGCGGCCGCGCGATGGGGTTCGCGTACCTGGGGATCGGAGTCGGCGGCGCGCTGGTGCCGTTCCTGGCGGTGTGGCTCACGCGGGCGGTGGGGTGGCAGGGCGCGCTGCAAGCCCTGGGCGTCCTGATCGTCATCGCCGCATTACCGCTGGCGCTGTTCGTCCGGGAATCGCCCGACGGATCGGCCTCCACTACCTCCACCACCTCCACCATCCTCCACCATCCTCCCATCGGTGCCATTTTCCGTGCGCCCGCCTTCTATCTCCTCCTCGCGGGCAGTATGTGCTCGATCGCCGCCGTGGGCGGCACCAACCAGCACTTGAAGCTCTTCCTGAGTCTCGATCACGGCTTCACGCAGGGCGCGGCCGCGCAGGTCGCTTCACTGGTGCTCGCCTCGAGCCTGGTCGGCCGGCTGGGGATGGGGTGGCTGGCGGACCGGTTCCCGAAGAAGTACGTGATGCTGTTGATCTATGCGCTGGTCGCGTCGGCGATCCCGCTTCTCTTCCTGACGGGGACGCCGGGGGGAGGGGCGATCTACCTGTTTGCCGTCGTCTTCGGCATCGGCTTGGGCGGCGAGTACATGCTGATCCCGCTCATGGCCGCGGAGCTGTTCGGCGTGCGTGTGCTCGGCCGCGTCATGGGCGTCGTGCTCACCGCCGACGGCGTCGCCGAAGCCGTCGCGCCGGTGCTCGTCGGGCGGATGCGCGACGTGAGCGCGACCTACGGAAGCGGCTTCGTGGTGCTGATCGGCTTCGCGCTCGCGGGCGCGGTTGCGATCTCGTTCCTGCCGCGTCCAAGGCAGACGACGCCCATGGCGCGTTTCCCCGCTGTGGAAACCGCCTGATGGCTCTCCGACCGATCGGCGTCATCATGAACGGCGTGACGGGGCGTATGGGACTGAACCAGCACCTCGTTCGGTCCATCCTCGCGATCCGGGAGCAGGGCGGGGTGCCGTTGCCCGGCGGCGACCGTCTCGTTCCGGATCCGATCCTCGTCGGCCGCAGCGAGCCGAAGCTTCGGGAGATCGCGGCTGCCCATGGCTTGACACGCGTCTCGACGGACTTGAACGGCTGCCTCGCAAACCCGGCGGACGAGATCTACTTCGACGCCACCGTGACGAGCCTGCGGGTCGCCCATGTGCGGCGGGCGATCGCGGCGGGGAAGCACGTGTACTGCGAGAAGCCTCTCGCCGCCACCACGGCGGAGGCGGTCGAGCTTGCGAGGTTGGCCAGCCATGGCGGAGTGAAGCACGGAGTCGTTCAGGACAAGTTGTTCCTCCCCGGCATCCGGAAGCTCAAGGGGCTGGTGGACGGCGGCTTTTTCGGCCGCATCCTCAGCGTGCGGGGGGAATTCGGATACTGGGTATTCGAGGGCGACGGTCCACCCGCCCAGCGTCCCTCGTGGAACTATCGCAAGGAAGATGGCGGCGGCATCATCCTCGACATGTTCGCCCACTGGCGCTACCTGCTCGATCACACGTTCGGACCGGTCACGGCCGTGCAGTGCACCGGCGCACAGCACATCGCGGAGCGGGTGGACGAGCGAGGCCGGCGGTACGCGGCGACGGCGGACGACGCCGCGTACGCCACGTTCGCGCTCGACGGTCCGGCGGGCGAGATCATCGCACAGTTCAATTCGTCGTGGGCGGTGCGCGTCTACCGCGACGATCTGCTGCAGCTCCAGGTCGACGGGACGCAGGGGAGCGCCATCGCGACGTTGCGCGACTGCAGGATCCAGCGTCGCGCCGACACGCCGCGCGCGGTGTGGAATCCCGACGTGCCCAATCCCCTCGACTTCCACGCGGCGTGGCAGGACGTGCCCGACGAGGAGGGGGGGCCGTTCGACAACGCGTTCAAGGCGCAGTGGGAGCGGTTCCTGCTGCACGTCGCGGCGGACGCGCCGTTCCCCCACGATTTCTGCGAAGGGGCGAAGGGGGTGCAGCTCGCGGAGCTGGCGCTGCAGTCGTGGGCGGAAAGACGCTGGGTCGACGTGCCGAAGCTCACCGCCTGGCGCGCCAAGGGCTGAGGCCATGCCACCCGTCATACGCCTGCCCGTCGCCGACGGCAGCGTCGCACCGTACGCGATGCGCGAGCCGGTTGCGTGGAACCTGCCCACGGGACCGATCCGCAGCCGCGTGGCCTATGCGGCGGCCCACGTGGTGTGCGACCCGCTCGCCGACCGCGATCCGCTGTCGCATGCGCCCCTCGATTGGGAGGCCACGCTCGCCTACCGCTGCCACCTGTGGTCTCTCGGGTTGGCCGTCGCCGAGGCGATGGACACCGCCCAACGCGGCATGGGGCTCGACTGGCCCGCGGCGCGCGAGCTGATCCGCCGGTCGCTCGCGGAAGCGCGCGCGACGGCGGGTGCGATCGCCTGCGGTGCGGGCACCGACCAGCTCGCGGCGGCGGACGCCGTCACCCTGGCCGACGTGGAGCGGGCCTACGAGGAGCAGGTCGGCTACGTGGAAGGGGAGGGGGGACGGGTGATCCTGATGGCGAGCCGGGCGCTGGCGCGCGCGGCGCGCAGGCCCGACGACTACGCCCGGGTCTATGGGACCGTCCTCCGGCAAGTGAGCCGGCCCGTCATCCTGCATTGGCTGGGCGACATGTTCGATCCGCAGCTCGCCGGCTATTGGGGCGCGCGCGACGTCGACGAGGCCATGAACGCCTGCCTCGCCATCATCTGCGAGCACCGCCTCAAGATCGACGGCATCAAAGTGTCGCTGCTGGACGCGGAGCGCGAAATCGCGATGCGTGGTCGGCTCCCGGACGGCGTGCGCATGTATACCGGCGACGACCTCAACTACGAGCAGCTGATTCTCGGCGACGGGGGCGACCCCCGTGGTCACAGCGATGCGCTGCTCGGCATTTTCGACGCGATCGCGCCCGCCGCCTCGGCCGCCCTGCAGGCGCTCGACCGGGGTGACGTGCCGGCCTATCACGCCGCGCTCGCGCCCACCGTGCCGCTCTCGCGCCACATCTTCCGGGCCCCGACTCATGCGTACAAGACCGGCATCGTGTTCCTGGCCTACCTGAACGGCCACCAGCGGCACTTCCGGATGATCGGTGGCGCGGAGAGCTGGCGCTCCGTGCCGCACCTCGTCGAGCTGTTCCGGCTCGCGGACCGAGCCGGGTTGCTTGCGGACCCGGACCGCGCGGCGGATCGGATGCGGCGCGTGCTCGCGCTCGCGGGGGTCGAGTGAGTCGCGGTACACTGACCCCGGGCGCAAGCCCGGGGGTCACGGGGTCTCCGGGGTCACTGCCGATCTCCCGGCTCAGCTTCAACCAGATCACCGCGGAGCGGGCGAGCCTCAAGGAGGTCGTCGATGCCTGCGCCCGGCACGGCGTGCCCTACGTCGCGGTGTGGCGTCACAAGCTCGCCGAGGTCGGCGTGCAGGCGGCGGCGTGCCTGGTCCGCGACGCGGGAGTCGCGGTATCGAGCGTGTGCCGTGGGGGGATGTTCCCTGCCGCCACACACGTCGAACGGGAGGCGCGAATCGAGGACAATCGGCGCGCGGTCGACGAGGCGGCGGCGCTCGGCGCGGAGGTGCTCGTGCTGGTGTGCGGGGCGGCGCCCGACAAGGATATCGCCGCCGCGCGCCGCATGGTCGCGGATGGCATCGCCGAGCTGGTCCCCTACGCCCGGGAGCGCGGCGTGCGGCTCGGCATCGAGCCGATGCACCCGGGGTTCGCCGCGGAGCGCTCCTGTATCACGACGCTGCGCGAAGCGCGCCGCCTTGCCGAGCGCTTCGACCTGTCCACGGTCGGTGTCGTGGCCGACGTCTACCACATCTGGTGGGACCCGGAGCTGTACGACCAGTTGGCGCGCACCGCGGGGCGGATCGTCGGCTTCCACGTCTCCGACTGGCTCGTGCCCGTGCACGACGTCTTGATGAATCGCGGGATGATGGGCGACGGCGTGATCGAGCTGTGCCGCATCCGCACTGCCGTCGAGCGGTCGGGATACGCCGGGCCGATCGAGGTCGAGATCTTCAACGAGGCCGTGTGGGACACGCCGCTCGACAGCCTCTTACCGCTGACGAAGGAGCGGTACCTCGCGTGCGTATAGCTCCTGGAGGGGTCATGAGAACGATGAGTCGCTCGTACTGTGCCGTGGCGGCGCTCGGCTGCGCGGTGCTCGTCTGCGCCCGTCAGCTCGCCGGTCAGACGATCCGCATCGACACCGACGGCATCGCCGGTGTGGTCACGGGTCCGAACGGGCCGGAAGCCGGTGTCTGGGTGATCGCCGAGACGCATGACCTGCCGACGAAGTTCGTCCGCATCGTCGTGACCGACGATCGGGGGCGTTACCTGGTCCCCGATCTTCCGAAGGCGACGTACGCCGTCTGGGTGCGCGGCTACGGGCTCGTCGATTCACCGAAGGTTCAAGCCGCGCCGGGGAGGGTCGTGAACCTGACCGCGGCGCCGGCACCCAATCGGCGCGCGGCCGCGGAGTACTACCCGGCCGGCTACTGGTTTTCCCTGATGCACGTGCCCGACAAGAGCGAGTTTACCGCGACCGCGGCCGCCTCCGACCCGAACGGCATGTCGCCGAACGTGAAGAGCCAGGCCGAGTGGCTCAGGATCATCAAGTCGGGCGGGTGCTGGTCCTGTCATCAGCTGGGCAGCAAGGGCACGCGGGAGATCCCCCCGTCGCTCGGCCCGTTCCCGTCCTCGGCGGTCGCGTGGGAGCGGCGGCTGCAATCGGGGCAGGCCGGCGTCCAGATGATGGGGACGCTGAGTCAGCTGGGCGCGCAACGCGCCCTCGCGATGTTCGCGGACTGGACGGACCGGATCGCCGCGGGTGAAGTGCCCGGGCCGCCGCCCCGGCCCCGGGGCGTGGAGCGCAACGTGGTGATCACCGAGTGGGACTGGGCGGACCCCAAGGCATATCTCCACGACGAGGTCTCGACCGATCGGCGGCATCCGACGGCCAACGCCAACGGCTCGATCTACGGGTCACTCGAGTTGAGCGCCGACTATCTGCCCGTGTTGGAGCCGGCGCGCAACGACGCCAGCCGCGTCCCGCTGACGGTGCGCGATCCCGGCACGGCGCCGGCCGCCGGGTCGCAGCTGGCGCAACCGTCGCCCTACTGGGGCAGCGAGGTCATCTGGACCAGCAAGGCCAACGTGCACAATCCGATGTTCGATGAGCGCGGTCGCGTGTGGCTCACGGCCACGGTGCGGCCGTCCGACAACCCCGACTTCTGCAAAGCGGGGTCGAGCCATCCCTCGGCGCGGCTGTTTCCGCTGGCGCGCTCCGGCCGTCAGCTCGCGGTCTACGATCCCACGAATCGAAAGCTCACGCACATCAGCACGTGTTTCAGTACGCACCACCTGATGTTCGCGGAAGACGCGAACCGCACGCTGTGGACCTCGGGCGGCGGCCCGGCGGTGGGTTGGTTGAACACGAGGCTGTTCGACCAAACCGGCGACGAGGAGAAGTCGCAGGGCTGGACGGCGTTGATCCTCGACGCGAACGGCAACGGCAAGCGGGACACGTACGTGGAGCCGGACCAACCAGTCGATCCCGGCAAGGACAAGCGGATTTCGGCCGGCTTGTACGCTGTCGCCCCGGCGCCCGATGGCTCGATCTGGGGGACATCGCTGGGCTTCCCGGGCGCCGTGGTGCGACTGAACCCGGGACCCAATCCGCCCGAAACGGCGCTGGCGGAATTGTACGAGCTCCCGCTCGACAAATCGGGGAGACCCGTCGAGGGGTTTTCACCTCGAGGCGGAGACGTGGACCGGGACGGCGTCTACTGGACGGCGCTCGCGAGCGGACATCTCGCGAGCTTCGACCGCCGGAAGTGCACAGGCCCGCTCAACGGGCCCACCGCGACGGGCCAGCATTGTCCCGAGGGTTGGACGTTCTATCCGGAGCCCCTGCCGCAGCTCCAGGGCGTGACGACGCCCGGCAGCGCCGAGGCGAGCTACTACACGTGGGTCGATCAGTTCGGCGTGCTGGGCCTGGGCGCGAACGTGCCGATCAATACCGGCAACGGATCGGAAGGGTTGCTCGTGCTGAAGGACGGGAAATGGATCGTGCTGCGCGTCCCCTATCCGCTGGGGTTCTACACGAAATGGATGGACGGGCGCATCGACGACCCGGACGGCGGATGGAAGGGGCGGGGGCTATGGGCGACGGTGAGCACGCGCGCGCCGTTCCACATGGAAGGTGGCAAAGGCACGACGAGCAAGGTCCTGCACTTCCAGCTGCGCCCCGACCCGCTCGCCCGCTGAAGGGAGGAGCCATGCGGAAGGTCTGGATTGCGGGTCTGCTGCTCGCGCCGTTGCTACCGGGCGCTGCGGATCTCCCCACGAACTACGTGGCCGGCAAGTTGATCCAGCTGAACGACAACGGCGCATGGTCCTGGTTCATGGACGAGCGGGCCATCGTCGACGACGGCAAGCTCATCGTGGGATCGGTCCGCGCCGTGGGAGACTATCGCAACGACCGCGCCCCCGACTGGGGCAACGTGGAAGTGTCGGTCTGCGACCTCGCCTCGGGCGCCACCCAACGGACCGTGCTGCATCGCCATCTGCAGCAGGACGACCACGACAATCCATCGTTTCTAGCTTTGCCTGACGGGCGCTATCTCGCCGTCTACACGCAGCATGGTGTGGAGCAGCGCATCTACTACCGGTTTTCCGAGCCGCGCAATCCGTTGGCATGGGGGCCCGCGTCGACCTTCGACACGCCGGGAAACCCCGCGGCCCCGCTGCGCGGCAACAACGTCACGTACTCGAATCTGTTTCGGCTCTCATCGGGCCGGATCATGAACTTTTTCCGGGGCGTCGATCTCGACCCCAACTACATGTACTCGGATGACACCGGCCGCACCTGGCGTTACGGCGGCCGCCTGGCGCACGGCAAGGACGGCTACAGCCCCTATCTCAAGTACGCCTTCGACGGCATGAACACGATCCACTTCGTCATGACGGAAGATCACCCCCGCAACTACGACAACAGCCTGTATCACGGCTTCGTGCGCGACGGCGTCGTGTACCTCTCGGACGGCACCCGCCGCGGCAAGCTCAGCGAGACCACGGACGTGGAGGTCAACGCGTGGGACTTGACCAAGGTATTTCAGGGCGATCCTGACAACGTGGCTTGGATGAGCGACCTCGAGCTCGATCGAGCCCAGCGGCCGTACGTCATCTTCACGGTTCAAAAGGACGGTCGCGGGCTCCCGCGTGGCCAAGGCGGGATGGACCACCGCTTCGACTATGGACGCTGGGACGGATCGCAATGGCGGGTGCACGAAATCGCCTATGCGGGGACGCGACTCTACCCCGGAGAGGACGACTACACGGGACTCGCCGCTCTCGATCCCAACGACCCCGACGTCGTCTACATCTCGACCGACGCGGACCCCGTCACCGGTAAACCGCTCGTGAGCACGGCCGACAACCTGCGCCACCATGAGCTGTTCCGGGGCAGGACGCCGGACGGCGGCGCGACCTGGAACTGGGAGCCCATCACGGCGAACTCGAGCGTGGACAACCTGCGGCCCGTCGTGCCGCAGTGGAAGGACTCCCGCACGGCGCTCGTGTGGATGCGGGGCACGTACAAGAGCAACCATGGCGAGTGGACGACGGCCGTGGTCGCGACCGTCCTGAGGGCGCCGGGGTCGTGACGCCGTGATCGGGCAATTTGGCGCGCGACTTGCGAACGCATCACAGGTGCCGCCGGGCCCCGCGACAAGGGGGCTCGACCTGCGAGAGCGTGTTAACGTCGTCGCCGCCGTTGGGTCGGGGCGATTTAGTTCGATAAACGAACAAGATACGCAGACGCGTCTGGGGCAGCCCCCAGGAGCTATCGGTGCTGAATTTCCTCCGTCTGAGTCGGGGAGTCTCGCCCGCCGCTGTTGAGTACCCGCAGCACGTGTTGCCTTGTCGCACCTCCCGACGGAGCGCCACCCTGGCGCTTTTCGGGCTCCTATCGGTGCAGGTCGGCCGCGCCCAGGACCCGCAAGCCGCTCCGCAGGCTCAATCCGTAAGCGGCACGGTCAGGAGCTCCGTCAGCGGACTGCCCCTGCCGCTCGTGGATGTGAGAGTTAGGGGCAGCAAGGTGCGGACGGTTACCAACTCCGATGGACGCTTTGCGTTGAGCC
>Ga0184619_10000329_pt1 | contig 16123 bp, 12 predicted proteins | sample PLM0_60_b1_FD_133146 | JGI IMG/M metagenome (GOLD analysis project Ga0184619, IMG submission 133146) | Groundwater sediment microbial communities from an aquifer in East River, Colorado, USA - PLM0_60_b1 | ecosystem: Environmental > Terrestrial > Soil > Riparian zone | place: USA: East River...
CGCCAACGGCTTGGCTTGCCACTGGACAAGCGCCTCGTACTGTTCGTCGGTAATCCTGGCGACGCAAGAAAGCGATACACGCTGTCGCAAAAAGCCGTTGCGCTTCTCGATCCCACATTAACTGCCGAATTAGTTGTAGCTTTTCGTGTGCCCCATTCCAATATACCGCTTTATATGAACGCATGTGACGCACTTATTTTCACGTCCTTGCTGGAGGGATCGCCTAATGCGGTTAAGGAAGCGCTGGCCAGCAATTTACCAGTGGTTTCCGTTGCTGTCGGAGATGTACCAGAGCGACTAAGGGGCTTAGACGGGTGTGTAGTGTGCGCTGACGACAGGCCCGAGACAATTGCCTTCGAATTATCTCGAGTATTACAGCGACCGGAACGGACGAATAGCCGCGATGGTGTGCTCGACCTGGATGAGCGAGTATTGACTCAGCGTTTGATAGGCATCTACGAGGCCATTTTGCGAAAGGCACCAAAGTGCATTCAAGTTCATGCGGACTCTGTTGAGGTCGAGAATGGTCCACAATATCCAAACAGCCAAGTAGGCGATATTAGTAGGATTTAAGGTAGCCTCCACAGAACCTTAGTAAAAGGACACAGCAATGCTGAAACGTTTGTTACGATGGCTAGTTTGTCCGCTTTGCCATAACGAGTTAAACCTCGTAACGAAAGATTCCGAGAGGAGGGCTCTCTCGAATGATGATCGGGTAGTTCTCGAAGCCGTTGCTCCGATCGAGGATCTAGATGAGGTTGAGCTCGATGTGACAACAGGAGCTTTAGCCTGTGAGAAATGTCGCATCTACTATCCGGTACACAACGCGATACCGAGGATGCTGACTTACACCACTGAGGTAGCACACCTTCATGCCCAGCAAAATGCGGCGTGGCTTGGCACGCATTTGCCCGGGTTTACTCTACCTAACAACGATTCGCCTCCTGGTGAAGCAGGGGTTTTGCGCAATTTTTCAACAGAATGGATTGGGTATGAATGGAGTGGTGACAAGTACTGGAATGTTTCCACAGAGATCGCGTTGAAAACCAAGCGCTATGAGCTGGGTCTGGCCAAACATAGCGTCAAACACCGTCTTGTCCTGGAGGCTGGCATCGGCATTGGTGGAACTGCTGATGGTTTGTCCAGGACCGAAGACTGCGAGATAGTGGGGATGGACCTGTCTTATGCGGTTGATCAAGCGCGATGCTATTTTGGCCAGAATCCACGCCTTCATATAGTTCAAGCCTCAGTATTTCTACCACCTTTCCGACCCGGAACATTTGACAGCGTCTATAGTCACGGCGTGTTGCATCACACATACTCGACGCGGGCCGCATTTAGCCACATTGCGACATTGCCGAAAGCGACAAATGGGATGCTTTATGTATGGCTTTATTCACACGCACAAGAGCGAGCGACGCCTCTGCGGCATATTTTGATGGCCATCGAGCGTGTGTGCCGTCCTGTCTTAGCGAAATTGCCAAGTTCTGTACAGACGGCTTTGCTTTTACCAGCAGTGCCTCTCTACATTCTGTATCAAAACCTATACATTCGGGCTCGGCTTGGGCGAAGATTTGCTGCGAGTTATGGCTGGAATGAAGCCCTGCATGCCGCACGAGATCGCTTAACCCCCCCGTTCGCTTATCGCCACAGCTATGAGGAGGTAATCGAATGGTTTCAAGATGAGATGTATGAGCACTTGGAACTACTTCGTGATGAAAAGCCACCCGAGGGCGTACCCCCCACATACCCATTGAATGTCGGCATCCGAGGGTTTCGTAAGCGAGCGATGCAAACCAGCCAGGTAGGTGCGACTTGATGGCTTGCTGCCCCGATGTGCCCCTAAAGAAACCACTCTTGGACAAGGAGGTGGAGGAGCTGCATTGCACCTTCCAACCAAAACAACTTGTGCCGTTCTGGTACCGATCACCCTATCCCGGACGAGATTAGTTCATCGCGGATTCGTGTAGCGCTGGCCAAAATTGTATGCTGAAGGGAGCTATTCACGTTCACAGCACCTACTCCGACGGAGAGTTTACGCTCGCCGAGTTGCGCGAACTCTACATTGCCGCTGGCTGTAACTTCCTGTGCATGACCGATCACGCTGAGGCGTTCGACGCTGATAGCCTCACGACTTACACACTGGAGTGCCGGTCGCTTTCGGATGATCGCATCCGTCTAATCGCAGGACTTGAATACTCCTGCGATCGTCGCATGCACGTTTTGGGACTCGGAGCCACTTCGCCTGCAAATAGCAAAGACCCGCAGCAAGTCATCCGACATATAAAACGCGAAGGCGGCATATCGGTAATCGCGCACCCGATGGATTCTTCTTTTGAGTGGATCGAGTCGTTCGACGAGCTTCCGCACGGCATCGAGGCATGGAATTCGAAATATGATGGTCGCTATGCGCCGCGACCCAACACCTTTCATTTGCTCAATCGGCTGCGACGGCGGCAACCGCAAATGCACGCGTTTTATGGGCAGGACATGCACTACAAGAAACAGTATCGCGGGCTCTTCAATATTGTGCAGTGTCAGACCGCCGCGCGCGAGGAGATACTGACTTCACTGGCGCATGGTGACTATGCCGGCATCAAAGGCGATCTTGAGATGCCCTCGAGCGGTGGATTGCCCGCAGAATTGCTCGCGCGCTTTGGTAAAGTGCACCAACATTCTGATCGCATGCGCCGGTTGATCAAAGAGGCCGAAAAAATGGCCATCGATTTTGGCGCGCCTCTGCCTGCGACCGTCAAGGCGCAACTGCGGAGGATCTTATGAGATGCGGCGTCTGTTGTAACAGCTAAGGACCATCCCATTATTAATGATTTCCTGCGCAAGCTGGCTTTAGAAAAATGACCATGGACCACGCTGCTTTAATCAGGGAGGCCTCTCCTCAAGAGGTACTTGATTGGGATGAGCTGGTCATGCGCTTTGATAATCACCGGATCGCTCATAAGCAAGCCTGGATTCGCTCGCTTGAGGCCTGCGTGACAGGCAAACCCTTGTACCTGGTTTACGAGAAAGGGAGAGAAATAGTCGGCTGCTTGCCAGGATTTCTGGTTACTATCGGTCTCTGGCGTCTGTTCGGATCGCCGCTCCCCGGGTGGCAGACCATTAGCATGGGACCAACGTTTGATGGGAATCGAATCTCAACCCACGAGATCATTTCACTCCTGGTCCCGTTCCTGCAGAAACGCCATCGCGCACGTTATATCGAGTTAACGAGCAAAGACCTTGACCATCAGAGTATGGAAGCTCTTAGATTTCGGGGCCAGCCAATAGCGACTTATCGTGCTCGGTTGTATCCCGACGATGAGAATAGAATGCTGACGGCGCTCAAGGATAGCGCCCGTCGTAACGTGCGTAGAGCAACAAGGCTGGGACTAAATGTCAAGTTTGAAGACGAGGAAGTATTCGTCGATGAGATCTACGATCAGATTAAAGAAGTATTTACGCGCGGCAACAACACTGTGCCCTTCAGCAAAAAACGCGTTCTGGAATACTTCCGCCACTTGAAGGCGGCAGGCAATCTTCTGGCGACATCGGTGTACCTGCCAAACGACGGAATCAGTATTGCCACCGGACTTTTCACAATGGAAGGAAAGGAATTACTGCTATGGCAATGGGCCCACCGCACCCAGTACCGCTGGTATAGACCCACGGAGCTCATGACGTGGACGGTAATGAAGAAGGCCATAGAAGCCGGCTGCGATACATTCGATATGAACGGAGAGGGTGAATTCAAAGCGAAATTTGGGGCTGAACTTGATACCAGTGAGTACCGATGGGTTTGGAGCCGCTATAAGTGGTTTACTTATCTGCGTGATTGGGCGGAGAAGTGTTACAGGTGGTATACCGGAGTGCGCTAAAGCTTCTACGGAGTTGGAGGAGTGATGCTTTAATGAGCCTTTGTTCGTCGAAAGGTTTCCAAGCCTGACGGAAATGATCGTGGTTAGCAAAATTCGTCCTACGACAATATGAGTGTTCGTTTAAGAAAAGCATTTGCCTGCGTTTTGGGAGATATGGATCTCGTCCGTCCGCTCGGGCTCGCCGCCATCCCTTGCGCCGTGATGGCGCCTCCTGGCGCGCCAGCTCGATTCTCGCGCTTTACGCGTGTGGTCCTCGACTGGGTCGATCCCTGGGAGCAGGCGGAAAAGCTCGTAGAGATGCTGGTTCGCTTCGGCCTTGAGCAGCGCGAACCTCCGGTGTTGTTCTACGAGGAAGATGGAGACCTACTGCTCGTGTCGCGCTATAGAGAGCGCTTGTCACAGGCCTTTCGCTTCATCATCCCTGACGCTACTCTAGTGGAAGATTTGGTCGATAAGGCCCGATTTCAGACGTTAGCGGAACGATTTGCTCTTCCACTGCCGCCGATGCAACGCCTCTATCCAGTGGAGGGCTCGAAACCTGCGGATCTGAATCTATGCTTTCCGCTCATTATCAAGCCACTGACGCGCCGGCCTAATCAGTGGGCGCCTATCGGCGGCTCAAGTAAGGCAGTGCAGGTCAATACACCCGAGGCATTGCAGGACCTGTGGCCGCGCCTGGTCGCGGCAAAGATAAACCTTCTGGCACAACAGATGATCCCCGGACCGGAAAGCTGCATTGAAAGCTATCATGTCTACGTAGACATGGAGGGCGATATTGTCGCCGAATTCACGGGGCGAAAGATCCGCACCTATCCAGAGAAGTATGGCGATAGCACTGCTCTGATTATTACCAACACTGAGGATGTAGCGGCATTAGGTCGTGAACTGGTGCGCCGTCTGGAGCTGCGCGGGGTCGCGAAATTCGACTTCAAGCGCGGACCAGATGGCAGGCTCTATCTTCTAGAGATCAACCCGCGTTTCAATCTATGGCATCACCCGGCTGCCCTTGCGGGTGTCAATATCCCCGCTCTGGTTTATGGCGATCTTACGGGATTGCCCAGACCCGTCTTCTCGCATGCCCGTTCCGGAATCACATGGTGTCGAATGTGGCAAGACGTTATAGCGGCCAAAGCATGGGGGGTGCCTCTTACAAAATGGCTGCCCTGGGCACTCAACTGCGAAGCGAAGCGGGCAATGGCGTGGGATGATCCTATGCCCTTTGCATGCGGTGTGTTATTTCGTGCGCTTTCCTGGAATCCTCTCTCTCGTACGTCTTGAAGCAGTTATTCTCCCACTTAAGCCAGACATATCAATCAACCAACATGTTCTTTAGTGCTTACATTGGAACTGATGCCGGTTTGTCACCTTGGGAGGATGCACTTAGAGCGCACGCCGCCTGGTTGGGTCTAAGATGGAAAATCGAATCGCGTCGCCTCGGTGAACGCACATACGTGTCATTCGGATGGCTCGATCAGAAACCACCAGACGTGACGCGACATCTAAAGCAGATAGGGAACCACCTCGTGGCGAGAACTTCCGGCGACGTCTCATCAATGGACTACTCCGTCCGGGTTAGCGACATCCTTGACGGTATGGTTCATAACGGCCATTCCAACGACATAAGAATAATAGTGCCGGTAAATAATGGTGGACTGACGATCGTGATTCCGCCTACTACGCCGGAACCGTTTTATTATACGAGGATTTCTCAGGGTTTCGTATTCGGAGATGACGTTCGGCTTTTCCGAAACTTGATGGAAATCGAACTCGATGAACGTGCTATCTTTGGAATTTTCCAATATGGTGCTATCCCACCGCCACTAACTATCTATCGGAATGTACATCGAATACCTAACGGACACATGTTTGAATTGCCTGCAAACTTGTCCGAACCAACCTGTACTCCATTCTTCCAACCTACTGACCGTCTGCGCGAGAATGGCGGGACATTCAATCCGGAAATAAGAGTTCAGGAAGCCTTAAATGAGGTACTGGCCCGAACTCCTTCGTCGACAGCCTTGTACTTCAGTGGGGGTGTGGATTCGGCCCTGCTGGCTTCACAACTAGTTCGGTTGGGCCGAACCGACATACAACTCATTAACTATTCTTTTGGCACGCACGATCAGGAAGGCTGCCTGGCGCGGCAAATGGCAAAGCACCTTGGCCTAAAATACCACCAGGTAACGCATGACACCGGCAAGGTGTCAGAATTGCTGAACCGCCTGGGAAGGGACTACTCATTTCCTTTCGGCGATTTCTCCACTATTCCCACGAATATTTTGGTACAGGAATCGCTGGTGCCGGGAGATGATCCACTTACAGTAATGGAAGGAACTGGCGCTGACGGGGCTTTTGGATTAGCAGCCGCCTACTCGCGATGGAAATGGATCTATGCAGTTCCATGTCCGATGCGGCGTATGACAGATTCCGCTTACGGCGGTCTAAACCTATGGAAGCGTAACACGAGAACAGAGCGACTCGCGCGTTTCGTGCGCAAGAGCGTACATATGTCATTGGGACATGCAGTCGTTGCCCAAAATGCGCTCGAAGGAATTGCATATTCAACGCCCGATTACATTCGCGCGGATCTTGAGCAGGCGATCAGGACTAAGTTAGAAGTGCTGAGCGCAGGAGCAGAGCCGAAAGAAAGACTTAGTCTTCTCGACCTCGTATGGGTGTGTGCCGGGGTAATGGCCGCAAAATCTTTTGACCCTCTCCGCATTAGGGGTATTCAACCTTTCTATCCTTATCTGGAATTTCCAATGGTATCGTTGAGCACATCACTATCCTGGGATGAGAAATGCGAGGCGGGAGAAGCAAAGGCTCCGCTGAAGAAGCTATTGGCGCGCAGCGTTCCAGAAGAGTGGGTATATCGTCCCAAGAGCGGGTTCACCCCGCCGTATAAAGAGATATTTGGCTCCAAGCCATTCCAGGATTTTCTGCACGACGTAGTGCTCTCGCCCAGGAACCCGCTAATTGCTTTCTGCCGAATCGAAAATGTTACAACGATGATCGAACGGGCGAGACATCATCAATCGCTCAGCATCGGAGCATGTGATTTCCTGTGGGCGCTGACCTTCAGTTCTGGATGGTTAGACCAATTACCGAAGCAAGGAATTTCGATGAAGCCTCCGAACTCAGAAGGTAATCTCATAAACCAGTCCATCCTAGTTAGAAGGAATCCGGAAAGTATGTTCCTGCAAGGATTTTCGAAGACCTCTCTAACAGGATAGGCAAAAGCCCCAGTTCTCCGAAACGAAAAATGCGCAGCCCAATTGTCAGTATCCAAATCCTAGGACCTCAATTTCAATACAACAATGCAAAAGGCCTCCAATCATGACTACAAGTACAATATCTATCCCATTCGTTAGTATTATCCTGCCCATTCGCAACGAAGCCAAGTTCATCGCCAGCAGCCTTTCGGCGGTGCTTAACCAGGATTATCCTTCAGAACGATTGGAGATCATTGTGGCCGATGGAATGTCCGCTGACGGTACGCGCAAGATTGTCGAGTCGTTTCAGGATATTTATCCGACCGTGCGCCTGATTGATAATCTTGGCCAGATTGTACCTACTGGTCTCAATGCGGCGATTGCGGAGGCGCGGGGCGACATAATCGTGCGCGTGGATGGCCATTGTCGAATAGCCCCGGATTATGTTCGCAACTGCGTTAAGCATCTTCAGAATGATGGGGTTGATGGCGTTGGTGGACCTCTGATGACTGTGGGCGAAACCGCTATGGCCAGTGCCATAGCCGAAGCCATGAGCTCCCGTTTTGGCGTCGGCGACTCTAACTTTCGCACTGTTACCGACAAAACCATGCTAACCGATACAGTTGCGTTCCCAACTTACACTCGCGCGATCATGGAAAGAGGAGGTGTCTTTGATGAGGAGCTAGTCCGTAATCAAGACGATGAGTATAACTATCGTTTGCGCGAAATTGGGGCAAAGATTTTGCTCGCGGCTGATGTGCGGTCCACATACTACAGCCGCAGTTCACTCAAATCACTTTGGCGCCAATACTTCCAATATGGTTACTGGAAGGTACGAGTAATGCAGAAGCATCCACGGCAGATGCGGTTGCGGCACTTCGTTCCTTTTCTCTTTGTCCTTTGTTCAGTGATTTCTTTATTGATTTTACCGCTTTCTGCCTGGGGCAAATTGCTTGGGTCGGTGGTGCTCGGTTCCTACGTCTTTGCAGATTTAGTAACCTCGATTCTGATAGCAAGCCGAAAAGGTTGGCAATTGTTACCGCTTTTGCTGGCGACCTTTCCGACGCTACACTTGGCCTATGGACTTGGCTTCCTGGTCGGACTGCTCAAATTCAGCAACCGATGGCTAGATCGTGAAGGTAGTTGCGCCGCTTCTGACAGACAGCTCATCCGTCCACAGCGCGTTTGAACATGCGAGAGTTGCTTCCCCCGGGAGTTGGGAGCTTGCGACTTGCCTGGAAACAATGCCCCCGCTTCGTACTTATTTTCTTCCCGTATTACTCAAAAAGCCATGAACAAATTGCAGGTACCTTTCTTTCGGCCAGACCTTAGAGAGCAGGAGATTCAGGAAGTTGTTGCAACTCTGCGCTCGGGGTGGCTGACTACGGGCTCCAGGGTCCATCGTTTTGAGCAGGAGTTTGGCGCTGCTCTGGGGACGCGCCACTCCATAGCCGTCAACTCCTGTACTGCTGCGCTACATTTAGCAGTGGAAGCACTCGGTCTAAAACCAGGCGAGGCAGTCCTGGTCCCAACAATGACCTTTGCTGCCACCGCCGAGGTTATTCGCTATCAGGGAGCGATACCCATCCTGGTCGACTGTGATCCAGTTACCACCAATATGGATCTCGATGATGCTGCGCGCAAAGTCGCTAGATTGAGATCGGGTAGATTACTTGATGGATTTTCAGAGGACACCCCGGTAGTAGGAATAATGCCTGTACACGTTGGTGGAATGATGATGAACATTGAAGAGGTTAAGCGCTTTGCTTCTGATCGCGATCTCTGGATTGTCGAGGATGCTGCCCACGCTTTTCCTGCTTCCTGGAGGCGAAGTTCAGACGAGCCATGGCAACGCTGCGGCGAAGGGACCGCAACGATAACGTGCTTTTCATTCTATGCCAACAAGACTATTACTACTGGGGAAGGTGGCATGGCTGTAACGGATGATGCTCGGTTGGCTGAACGTGTGAGATTGATGTCTCTTCATGGGCTTTCTCACGACGCGTGGGGGAGGTATTCAGGAAATGGGAACTGGGACTACAGCATTATCGCACCCGGTTACAAGTATAACCTCACAGACATTGCTGCTGCGATTGGCATCCATCAATTGGCCCGAGCCGAGGAAATGCGTCGAGCGCGGGAGGCTATCGCCTCTCGCTACCTGGAAGCATTGGCAGATGTAGAAGAAATCGAGTTACCGCCGCAGTATCCAAACCGAATCCATGCCTGGCATCTGTTCCCGATAAAGTTGCGGTTGAATAGACTGGCTGTGACTCGCAATCTGTTCGTCGAAAAACTCAAATCGCATGGTATAGGTTTTTCGGTGCACTGGCGCCCGCTCCACCTCCATCCTTATTACCAGCAAGCCATGCAGTGGCGGCCGGAGGACTGTCCGGTAGCTACCAGCGTGTGGCAAACACTCGTCAGCCTCCCCATATTTTCGGGGATGCTGGACGATGAGCTGGACTATGTGATTCGTACGGTCAAAGATTTGTGCTCGTCGTCGGCATACAAATCTATTCGCCGCACCGCATAGCAGCGGTTTTGCCTTGCTGCATCTCCTCCCGTCTTCACAGTTTTGTCATTCATAGTATCCGATTAAGAATTCCGTATAATCGCCGCCATGAGAATTGGATGGATCGGCTCCCACCTTGAAGGCATACCGGCGCTGCGCGGTGTGCTTGAGCGCGGCTTCCCGCTGGAATCTGTAATAACTTTGAAGCCGGAAGCAGGCACCCGGAGAAGCGGGGCAGTTGATTACTCGCCCTTATCCGCAGAGTACGACGTTCCCCTTTATCAGATTGCAAATATTAATGATGACCAAGCATTGAGTTTGTTGGAAGAGTTGTCCCTGGATCTGGTGTTTGTGATTGGCTGGAGCCAAATAATTCGCCCGGAAGCTCTCAAGCTGGCCAGAGTTGGAATGATTGGGGCGCACGCATCGCTTCTACCTCACAATCGCGGAAGGGCTCCCATAAACTGGGCCTTAATTAAAGGGGAGAAACGAACAGGTAATTCATTGATCTGGCTTACTGACAGTGTTGATGCCGGCGACGTTATAGATCAAATGGTTATTCCCGTGACTCACTACGACACCTGCGCATCGCTTTACGAAAAAGTAGCAGAAACCAATAGAGAGATGATTCTCCGTGCACTCCCGAAGATCCTCGCCGGAGAACGTCCGGGAAGGTCCCAACCCCAGAACGGCGCATCCACCTTGCCGGGCCGCCGACCTCAAGATGGTCTTCTCAACTGGTCCTTGAGTAATACCGAGGTATATGACTTTGTGCGCGCGCTCACCAGGCCTTACCCAGGTGCCTTTAGCTGGCTGGATGGGAAACAATGGTTTATCTGGCATTGCTCACTATTGCCGGACATTGGTTCTATTGATGCTCTTCCGGGACAGGTGGTAGGGCCCGTTTATAGTCCTGTAGAGGGCGCATGTGGACAGGTGGTCGCGTGCGGAAAGGGGGCGGTCGTGCTTCTTGAGATGGAAGATAATAAGGGGCAGACTTTGAGGGGAAGCAGGTTGAGCGATCAGCCGTGGAAAGGAAAGATCTGGACAAATGGACAATAGGGTCTTGGTTGTAGCGGCACATCCGGATGATGAACTGTTGGGCTGCGGGGGAACTATCGCCCTACATACCAGAGCGGGGGATGCTGTAACCACTTTAATCGCCTGCGAGGGAGAATCGCTGCGTTATGGCCAGGAAGGTGTTGGGCAAGGCGCCCATATCAAATCCGCAGCCCGTATGCTTGGCGTTGAAGACACTCGACTGCTGAAATTTAGTGACCAGCGTTTAGACACGCACACCCTCACCGATATAATTGGGCCTCTGGAGAAAATAGTCCGCGAGGTCCGTCCGACAACTATCTATTGTCAGCATGGAGGCGATATCAATCGTGACCACCAACTTCTGTTTAAGGCGCTATTGGTTGCCACTCGCCCAACCGTGCAGTACATCCAGTCGATCTACGCATTTGATACGGCAAGCAGCACAGAGTGGGCCTATCCGCGAACATTCATACCAGACACGTGGGTTGATATTACTAACACGCTCGCAGTGAAGCTGGAAGCAATGGCTTGCTACAAGAGCGAGCTGCGCGACTATCCTCACCCACGTTCACTACGAGGTCTCGAATACAGGGCGAAAACATGGGGCAATCAGAGTTGTTTGGACGCCGCCGAAGTGTTCATGACGGTCAGGAGGGTAATGCGAAATGGGCAGACGCCTGATTGAGCCGTTTGAAGTTGCGTTATGTCAACAGCAAAGCAGCAGTACGTCCATCTTGTATATACATTACCTCGATGTAATAATTCGCGCTGGCGATCCCTCTTCGGTTCAGAGGAGCATAGGAAGGGTATTGTTAGGCTAAACCATGAATCGAATTAAGAAGGCATTGCTTCCATGTGCCCTCAGTCAAATCATTCTCCTCTCCATCGTGTGGTTCGTAAATTCCACTCCGGCTCAGCAATCTACTGCGCCACAGTCTGCCGTCCAACAATCTGAGCTCTACGTGTGTCCCATGCATCCGGACGTGCAATCGAAGACTCCGGGGAAATGCCCAAAGTGTGGGATGACGCTTTTGAGGCGCGCTCAGCAACCTGCTGCGCCACCGCCTGCCGTCCAGCAATCTGAAATCTACGTGTGTCCCATGCATCCGGATGTGCAATCGAAAACTCCGGGGAAATGCCCAAAGTGTGGGATGACGCTTTTGAGGCAGCCCCCGGGTATAGCTGGTCAGTATGAAGTTGTGCTCAAAGCAACACCGGCAGTAATCAAACCGGGTGAGATGGTGAAGCTGAATTTCACCATTTTTCATCCTAAAAGTCAGGAACAAGCCAAGCAGTTCAATATTGTCCATGAGAAGATATTTCACTTGTTCATCGTCAGCCAGGATTTAGGGCAATTCCAGCACATTCATCCAATTCAGCAACCAGATGGAAGCTTCGTTGTCGAAACTGTTCTGCCGAAACCGGGAGCCTACAAGGCCTACTGCGATTTCTTCCCAGTGGGCGGGACTCCTCAGGTCATTCGCAAGAGTCTGACCACAGCCGGCTTCAGTGATAAATCCATCTCATCCCAAGCGAATCTCATGCCTGATCAGGAGCTTACGAGATCGGTGGACGGAATCCGCTTCGAACTGACAACTAAGCCCTTCGATCTGGTTAGCGGGAAGTTAACATATTTAAAGTATCACCTCGTGTATGAGACGACCGGTCAACCAGTCACTGATTTGCAGCCCTACCTGGGTGCGTGGGGACATACTTTTATCCTGAGTGAAGACCTGACTGACTCTCTGCACGCGCACCCAGAGAGTACGATTCCTGAGGGCATTGATCGTTCCAGGTTGATTAGCGGCTCTGACATCACGTTTGAGACTTTCTTCAGGCGGCCAGGCCGCTACCGTATTTGGTCACAATTTCAGCATGAGAATAAGGTAAGCACTGTTTCGTTCACGGTTAATGTTTCGCCGCTTGACAAGGTTGCGAAGTGGAACGGCAATAGTTGGTCCGGTTTGCCGGGTACAACGGGTATCGACATGAATCGCACCGTTCATGCTATAGCGGTGAGCGGAACCGACGTATATGTTGGAGGCGACTTCACCTCGATTGGCGGCATAAGCGCGTACAAAATAGCTAAATGGGACGGTCACACTTGGTCTGCCCTCGGAAATGGAATTGATAATGGAATTGTCTATGCGATAGCAGTGAGCGGAAGTGATGTATATGTTGGAGGCACTTTCACTGCCGCAAGCGGCATGAAGGTTAATCGAATAGCTAAATGGGATGGGCACAGTTGGTCAGCTCTAAGCAGCGGTATAAATGCTTGCAGAGATCCTTACTGCTCACCAACCGTGTATGCGTTAGCCGCCAGTGGAAGCAATATATATGTGGGCGGTCAATTCGCCAGCGCCGGTGAAATCGCTGCTGACGGAATTGCCAAATGGAACGGCAGCAGTTGGTCTTCGGTGGGTAATGGGGTGCGCGCTGGAGCTCGTGATGGCCTTGTCATGGCGTTGGCGTTGAATAGAAGCGATCTCTATGCAGGGGGCAAATTCATCACCGCAGGTGAAGTGAATGCACACAACATTGCCAAATGGAATGGCAGCACCTGGTCTGCGATGGGTAGCGGGATTCATGGTGACATGGAGAGAGTCAGGACGATTGCAATCAATGGCAGTGACGTGTATGTAGGCGGCGCGTTCTCCACAGCGGGCGGAGTAAGCGTGCATAATATTGCCAGATGGAATGGCAGCGATTGGTCTGCGTTCGGAATCAATCCGGAGGAGGTTTACGCGATAGCGGTGACTGGGATTGATATCTACGTCAGTGGGAGCTCCTTCAACATTCCGGGCGAAACGATAATGAGAGGTATTGTGAAGTGGAACGGCAAGAATTGGTCCGCTTTGGGTAAAGGCATCGCCTTAATCCCTGTTTTGGCGATAAGAGTGAGCGGGCACGACGTCTATGTTGGAGGCGGGTGATAGCCGCGCGGCCGATACCTGCTCTAAAATTCGACCAGACGAGTCTCAGGGAAACATTATGCAGAGGGATTTTCCACTAACCCCAAGTCCGAAGTCTCTAGTTGTGACTGGTTCTAGACAGGGGAGAGTTGCGGATGCAGTTGTATCATCAGTTGCCCTTATCTTGTTGAGCCCACTCTTTGTGATAGTGGCGATAGGAATTTGGCTCTCCAGCCCAGGTCCCATAATGCACGCAGCGAAACGGGTAGGGCTTGGAGGAAGAATATTCAATATGTACAAATTTCGCACAATGCATATCGATCAAGGCGCACTTTCAAAGCCAATCACAGCGAAGGATGACTCGCGTGTCTTTAGTTTAGGCGCATGGTTACGCCGCTTGAAAATAGATGAACTGCCTCAACTGCTTCACATACTCAAGGGAGAGATGTCGATAGTTGGTCCCCGACCCGAGGATCCAAAGATTGTAAATAAATACTACGGTTCAACCGATTTTGAAACGTTATCAATCTTGCCCGGTCTTGCGAGTCCCGGCAGCATTTACAACTACACGCATGGCGAAGATATCCTCGACGGGAATGACGTGGAAGAAAGCTATGCTGCGCGGGTACTCCCCGTAAAATTGGGCCTTGATATTGTCTATGTTCGTGAGGCATCACCTGTCTATTACCTTAGAATTGTTGTTCGGGCAATATGGGTCATACTTTTAGTGGCTCTTGGGAGACACCATTTCCCGGATCCACCCGAGATGAGGAAAGCAGTTCAACTTGGACTGATTCCCAAATCGCTTTGACAAAGCACATAGGGCTGTGTAAAAAGAGTTCGTCTCTTCCACAGCCCTAAGGTGCTCTCTTCAGGCTACAAATCGCAGCCTCACCAACCCGCAAAAAAGCCCAGCTAGCTTTCAAAGCTTGCGAATCAGAAATGCTCCAAACTCTGGAGCAGTATGGGTCGGGATACGCTCCACAGTTCCAACCGGAACCGCCATCTGCGTCAAGTTCATTGGCAAGCTGATCGGGGTCCCATCATATATCCCAGTCACCACAGGCGCTCCAAAGTAGTTCTGTGCATCTCGCGCTTCATACAAATCTCCTACCTGTAACCCTAGACTCGATATATCGACGCTAACAGAATTATTCAGGTCCCAGTTGTATACGAGGATGTTCCCGCAACCTGCTTCGTAACTGTTAGGGCGAACGAATACTTTGACGCCGGTGGGACGAAGGGAAAGGTTCTGAACTAGCGCGCTGTTTCTATCCAGACCTGCGAGGGTTCTCCAAGTTGCGAAACTCAGCCCGGTACGGTTATTGAAAGTGAACATTAGTCCGCCGAGTAGGCCGTTGATGTAAGTGTTATTGTCCCATATGTAGGAAGAGGTAGTTTCGCGAGACTGCATCTGCAGATTAACACTGGTCATTGGTGTGTAGATGGTGTTCCCCTGCAGCTCAACATAGTCCCACCACTGGACCTTCATGGGCACCTTACTAGCAATATAGTTGTCCTTCACCACTGCATCTTTATTATTTTGGTCTGTCTGCCCCAGCCTTATTCCTTTTGACTTATTCGGCACGAGATCGGGCGGATCATAGACATAGTTAGAGATTACGCTGATGCGCTCAGCAGATACACCTGTTTCCGCGCCCACTAGAATGTTGGTGCTGTTTACATCATCCAAGGTGATTGCACCATTATTGAAAACAGCATTGCCTTCAATGTGAATGCCTTTTTGCTGGCTTTCAATGGAATCAACTGAGTAGGACTGTATGCCAAGCGCAGCGTTATCTAAGATGAGGTTGTCCATGACCAACTTGGTATCCAGGTTATTGCCGATGTATATGCCATGGCCAAACGCGTTGTTGCCGTTGTAGTAGATAAGATTGCCATAGATTTCCGTCCGGTTCTCCTTGTCATAAATACCGGAATCGTTGTCGTGAATGATGCAGTTGATGATTTTGCAATCGGTGGCCCCCGGAGTGACGTGAATGCCAGGACCTCGCCATGAATGGACCGTTCTGGTGTACGGGCTTATTCGATTGCGGTCTGGGTAGGAGTTCATTATCTCTAATCCCCAAAGCGTTACATACGATCCGTACAATTCCAGCGCGGCTCTTTCAGTCGAATTGGTTCCGCCCCGATCGATGATGGCTCGCTCGCCGGGATAGTTTCTGACCGTAATTCGGGCGGACGAGGTACCTGCAAGCATGCAGTTGAACCCGTTGGTGGCGGCCCCGTTATAAACACCCCCGCGCAAGAAGATGGTAGCGCCGGGCTCTACCGCATTCGGCTGGTTCAGAGCCGTTTGCAGGTCCCAAGGCTGACTGATGCTGCCGTCACCGCTCGGCCCTCCGTTGGGTGCAACATAGAAAGTTGTGGCCGGTGACGGAGTTGGCGATGGAACGGGGGTTGGAGTCGGGGTCGGCGTTGGTTCCGGCGTAGGAGTCGGTGTTGGCTCTGGCGTGGGAGTCGGTGTTGGCTCTGGCGTGGGAGTCGGTGTTGGCTCTGGCGTGGGAGTGGGCGTCGGCGGAGGGGTTGGGGTGGGTGTCGGTGTCGGCG
>Ga0184619_10000330_pt1 | contig 16107 bp, 13 predicted proteins | sample PLM0_60_b1_FD_133146 | JGI IMG/M metagenome (GOLD analysis project Ga0184619, IMG submission 133146) | Groundwater sediment microbial communities from an aquifer in East River, Colorado, USA - PLM0_60_b1 | ecosystem: Environmental > Terrestrial > Soil > Riparian zone | place: USA: East River...
CTGGACGCCGCGGCAGTTGATGCCCCGGATAAATTTTTGAGCGACCTCGTCGTGCGCTCGTACTATCCGGCTGCGCCAGCCCAGAAAGCTTAGTTTGTCGATGAAACGACCTTTAGTCGCGGCTCTGATCATTGGTTTCCTCGTCGCCGGAATCATCGGTGCGCTGCACGCGAGCGGGCTGTTGCTGCGTTTGGAACTGGTGACCGCGGAACTCGCCCCGCACTACCGCACGACCACGAGATTGGTTGCCGGCAAATGGCAATATGTTTTCATCGTGATCTTGTCGCTCGGTGTCGCCGGGCTCACTTTGACAAGCTCGCGGCGCGGGCGGGTGGGATGGTTGGTTCTGGCGTTGGTGATCGAGCTGTTGGGCCTTTGCTGGATTTGCTCGCTCTATCGGACATTTTTTCAGCCGCTGCCTTCGATCCTTGCGGTTGTGCTCGCTTTCGTCGTTGCCGAGCGATTTGTCGCAATTTCCAGGCGCGGCCGGTCTAACCTCGCCAGATCGTTTTTCACGGGCCGATTGTCGAACGAGAAAGTTCATCGTGTGATCGCCGGGGAAATCCCACTCGATACCAAAGCCAGGAGCTGCGAAGCCACCGTGGTCGTTTGCGATATCGCCAATAAGTACGACCTGGCCGAGGATTCTGAGCCTGCGGCTTTTGCCGAGACCGCGGAAAAATTCATTCGTCGCACGACCGAGCTTCTTCTGGAAGCGGGCGGTTATATTGAGGCGGCTGATGGCGCAGGCGTGATCGCCATTTTCGGCTTTCCCGATGGCAATGCCGAGCATGCGGACAAAGCGGTGCGCGTCACGCTCGGTTTGGTGCAGGCCTTTCGCGATTCGCGCCGGCAGAATAACGGAGAACTTTTCGGAAACTGCGATGTGCATCTCGGCGTTAGCTCCGGCGTCATGATTGTGGCGCCACTGAAGGATGGCGAGCACCCGGGACTATTGACCAGCGGTGAGCCGGTCGAGCTCGCGCGCAGGTTCTGCCTCGCGAATCGGTTTTATGGGTCCCACATCTTGATCGGCCCACGCACCTTTGACCTCGCGAGCAAGGCAATCGTCGCGCGACCGATCGATTTTCTCAGTGGGGTAAACACACAAGAGAGGCATGAGATTTACGAGCCCCTTTGGCTGGCGAGCGAAGCCAAGCCAGAGCATTTCGCCCGACGCGACTCTTTCTGGAATGGGGTCGTGCTTTATCGAGAAAAGCGCTGGGCCGAGGCGTACACGGAGTTCCAAAAAGCGCGCGGCCCAGACACGGAGGACGATGCGCCGCTGCAATGGTATCTGCGCCGGCTGGAGGCGCTCGCTCTGCATTTAATGGAAACGCCCTCCGATTGAACCAGCGCGCGTTTTGACAAGGACCGAATACCCGGCCGCGCTCCGGGATTTGATTGCGCAACTGCGGCAAATGCCGGGGATTGGGCCTCGCTCGGCGGAACGGATTGCGCTTTGGATCGTGCAGGCGCGCGGAGATCAACCGGAGCAGATCGCGCGAGCTGTTACCGCCACCCGGCACGCCATTCATCCGTGCAAACTGTGCGGTTATTTTACCACGGAGGAAATTTGCGAGATCTGCCGAGATCCCTCGCGTGCGGCCGACCAACTCTGCGTCGTCGAACAGTCGACCGATATCCTGCCGTTGGAAAAAACGAACGCGTTTCGCGGGCGCTATCACTCGTTAGGCGGAAAAATTTCGCCGCTCGATCATGTCGGTCCGGAGGATTTGCGCATCAAGGAATTGCTCGATCGGATCGGGAAGGAAAAATTTTCTGAGATCATCTTTGCCCTGGCCGCCGATGTCGAAGGCGAAGCCACCACGAATTATCTGGTCGATCTTCTGAAGGGAAAACCGATCACGCTCACGCGCATCGCCCGCGGGTTGCCCGCCGGCGGCGGCCTCGAATCGGCCGACGAATTGACTTTGTACCAAGCGTTGTCGGGCCGAACCAAATTATAGCGGCGGTGCATGACCGTCGGTCGAATTGATTTATGCGATCTCGTAGAGCGCCGCTACAGTCCGCTGCAACGCTTTAACTTTTCAACACTTCAACGTTGCATTAACTTTCCCGAAATGTCCTGCGTGAAAATCGATCCCGCGCTGCACCAGGCGCAGAAGCCGCCGTGGATCAAGGTGCGCCTGCCGTCGAATCCTGTTTTCTTTTCCACCAAGGCGCTCATCTCCGATCTGCGTTTGCACACCGTTTGCGAAAGCGCGCAATGCCCGAACCGGTGGGAATGCTGGAGCCAGGGCACTGCGACGATGATGATCGCCGGCGATCGTTGCACGCGCGCCTGCGGATTTTGCGCCGTGACAACGGCGAAACCGTTCGCACTCGAAGGAGATGAACCCCAACGTGTCGCAGAAGCGGTGCGGCGGATGAAATTAAGGCACGTTGTTATTACCGCGGTGGCGCGCGACGATCTCAAAGATGGCGGCGCGAATCATTTCGCCCGCACCATCACGGCGATTCGGGAAATGGATCCGTCGGTGATTGTCGAAGTACTGGTGCCCGATTTTCATGCGCAAGATTGGTGCATCCAGATCGTGCTCGATGCCGGGCCCGACGTTTACAATCACAACATGGAAACAGTCGAGCGCTTGACTCCGCTCGTGCGCTCGCGCGCTAAGTATCGCACGTCGCTTCGCGTCCTGAAGCGCGCGAAGGAATTGTCGCCAAAAGTTGTGACGAAAAGTGGCGTCATGCTCGGTCTCGGCGAAAAGGAAACGGAGCTTTTTCAAACGCTGGACGATTTGCGCGACGTCGGGTGCGAAGTTTTAACAATGGGTCAATATCTTCGCCCCACGCCGAAACATCTGCCGGTTGTCGAATACGTCACGCCGGCGCAATTCGATTATTACGGCGACATCGCCCGCGCAAAAGGATTTTTGCACGTCGCCTCCGGCCCGCTCGTCCGCAGCTCTTATCATGCGGCCGACTTCCATCCGGTCGTCCGATGACGATGGAAAACGCGGGCGCGCGCGTGCAAGATCGACCATCCATTGCGGTGGTCATCCCGGCCTATCGCGAAGAGAAACATATCGGCGACGTCGTTCGCCGAACGCGTCAACAGCTCGATCACGTGCTCGTCGTCGATGATGGCTCCAACGATCAGACGGCGGCGCGCGCGCGTGAAGCCGGCGCAGAAGTAATTGTTCATCCGCAAAATCGTGGCAAAGGCGAGGCGATCAAGACCGGGCTTCGTCACTGGCTGGATCGGCAATTCACTTGGGCGCTCATCCTCGACGCCGATGGCCAGCACCTTCCCGAGGAAATCGATCGTTTTGTCAGCGCTACATCCACAATCGATGCGCAAATGTTCATCGGGACGCGCATGAACGATCTCTCCGGCATGCCGCTGCTGCGCCGCATCGTCAATCGTTACATGAGCAAACGAATTAGCCGCATCTGTGGACAAGAAATTCCCGACACGCAATGCGGCTTCCGCATGTTGCATCGGCAATTGATTCCAGAAGTGCTCGCCGGTGCGAACCGCTTCGATTACGAAACCGAGATGCTCATCTTTGCGAGCCGCAAAGGCTATCGGATCGAATCAATTCCCATCAGCACCGTTTACTGCGATGAAGTCAGCAGCATCCATCCCATCCACGATACGATTCGCTTTTTCAAACTGATGCGGCGGTATCGGAGATTGTGATCGCAGACTCTAGGTAGCGCACGCGTCTCGCGTTGCGCGGCTGTAGTCGCCTCGCTCTGTCGAGGCGCCCGCGTGTCCATCCACTTACGGCGACAGAGCGGGTGGCTACCGCTCACAACTACTCTTTTTGCGCCGTTTCTTTTTTTGGTAGGCGCTTGAGCAACGTGATCTGCTTGATGCGCGCGGAATCGGACGGGCTCCAGGTCGCGACGTCCGGGTCGTCTTTGAACGCGTTGTGCACGATGCGCCGTTCGTAAGAATTCATCGGCTCGAGCTGGAGGGAACGGCCGGTGATGCGAACGCGTTCCGCCAGTTCGCGGACGCGCTGGACGATGCGGTCTTCGCGCATCGAGCGGTAAAGCTCGCAATCGACAATCACTTTGGGCGCTTCCTTGTCTTTCGTCTGCAACAGCCGATTCAGGAGAAACTGGATGGCTTCGAGTGTTTCGCCGTCCCGCCCGATCAAGCGCCGGCTTTCCTCGGTGTAAATTTGCAGCGTCAAGTTGCCGCCTTCACTCCGAGTTTCCTCGATTTGCACGACGAAACCGAGATAGCCGAGCATGGTGTCGAGCAATTCTTTCGCCGTCATCATCGGTTCTTGCGCGCTCGTTTTGCGGCGGGGGCGACTTTTTCGAGCGTAGGCATCGGTTGGTTTTTGTTCTGATAAAATTGCAAGATACTGAAAAGATTCTGGGTCGTGTAATACAATGCCAGAGCTGCCGCAAAATTGTAGCAGATAAATAAGAAGATGAGAGGCGTGAACATCATCACCCGGCGTTGGGTGGCGTCGCCCGTCTTGGGGGTCATCTGCATGAGCCAGATTTGCGTCGCGGCCATGCAGAGCGGAATGATGTTGACCGGCCAGCCGAGCAACGGCAGGTGCGCGACCGTGTCTGGTTGCGAAAGATCGCGCACCCAGAGGAATTTTGCGTTTCGCAATTCCACCGCCTGGCCGAGCATTTTGAAGAGACCGAAAAATATCGGGATTTGAATCACCATCGGCAAACAGCCGCCGACTGGATTGATGCCGTACTCCTTGTAAAGCTTCATCACCTCCTGGTTCATCCGCGTCGGGTCATCTTTGTATTTCTCGCGCAGCTCCTGCATTTTCGGCGAAAGCCCGGCCATCTGCCGCATGGAACGGTTGGCTCTGTTTTGAATTGGCCAGAGCACAAGCTTGATGATGGTGGTGAGAGCAAGAATGGCGGCGGCATAATTTCCCAGCATGCCGTGCAGCAAGTTCATGAAGTTCAAGAGAAACTGGCAGACCAGCTTGAACATCCCGAAGTCCATAACTTCGGCCTCGTTGTGCTCAAGTTGCGCCAGGCGATGATAGAGCTTCGGCCCCGTGTAGAGTTCAAAGCGTACGCTGTAAGTTTGTCCGGGTTGTAATTGAAAGCCGGGCATGCCCAGCGCGCCTTCGATCCCGAAGGCCTTTTGTTCCGGCCAGCGCGCGATGTCGAAACGGCGGCCCCACGCGCTGGTCGCCTTGGCGGTGAGAGGGGCGAGCAGGGTCGTAAAAAATTGATTGCTCACTGCAATCCATTCCGCGCCCGGGACGCTTCCCTGGTAAAAAGGTTGCGCCGCACGTTGACCCAAGCCGAAAATTCCGCCACCACCTCCGAACCAGCCAACGTCGATGCCTTTCGCTTTTCCATCGATGCACCAAACGAGTCGAGTATAAGAAGGATAATCCTTCGGATGAATCGGAGCAGCGGAGCCGAGCGCGACAAAATAGCCATTGTTCACGTAGGGCTCGGGACCGCCATTCTGAAGATCGACATCCATCTCGGCGACGAAGTTGTCCTTTGTTTCCGCGGACTTCGGGAAGAAAAACTTCTTCCGAATCGTAACTTGCTCGGGCGTGGTGCGCTCGAACTGCACTGTGGCATTCGACTCATGCGACGCGGTGAATTCAGGAACGGCGGGCGCCGAAGGCTGCTCGATGATCGCGCCGATCGGCGCGCACGCTGCCGAATTCAAGACAACGCGCTCGCCCTTTTCCGCGACATGATTGAGCAAGACGGCCTCTTTGATTCCGCCCCCGCGGTTCGTTAGGCGCAGTTCAACGTCCGAATTGCGCAGGGTCTCGATTTGCTCGGGGAAGCTCGGGATTGGTTCCGCGATCTTCGGTGTGATCTCCGGAGCGGCGGTCGCGAGCGGAGATGCGGACGCGTTAGCGGCGGTCGTTGGAGTTGGAGAAAATTGCGCCGGAGCGTTTGCAGGCGCAGGCTTCCGCTGCGTCTGCTTTGCCAGATAGACCTCCCACAGCACGAGTCCGATCACGCAAAGCGCAACGGCAATCCATGCGGTTCGATCCATAATTGGCGCCGGGGCGGCTATTCACAAATGCAATGCTCGCTCGAGTAAGATTCAGCGTCGCGCTTCCGCGGCGGAACCGGATCGCGGCCGGAACCGCCCCAGGGTTGGCAACGCGCCAGTCGCTTCAATCCCAACCAGCTTCCGCGAGACCAGCCATGCGCTTCCACCGCTTCCAAAAAATATGCCGAACAGGTCGGCTCGAATCGGCAACCGGAACCAGGCCCGCCAATCAAGGAGAGGACTGGCGAGAGCGTGCATTGATAAACGCGAATGAAAACACGGAGCAAGCGGAGCATCAGGGCGCTAGAATAGAAGCGCGCTTTGCCAGACGCAACCATTCATCTTTCAACGCGCAATAACTGGCGCGCGTGGCATCGGGCCGGGCGATGAGCACAATCCAAAAATCTTCTCGCAGATCATGCTGATGCTTGCGTAGGATCTCGCGCAGGCGGCGCCGCACACGATTGCGCGCGACTGCGCCGCCGATTTTGCGCGACGTAACGAATCCGGCGCGAAACGGGCCGGCATTTTCCACCGCGAGCACGCCCAGCATCAGCAACTTCCCGCGTTGGGCACAGCCGTTTTGTTTCACGCGTTCGAATTCCGACGCGCGTGTTAACCGCCGAACTTTCGGAAACGATAAACTTTTCGCCGGCACGTTGATTGTCGATCGTAATGCTGATGGTGGATCGAGCAGTCCTTGCTCGATGCTAAAATTAGGCGGCCAAGCCGCAATTAAATAACATCGCCCCGGCAGCTGCCGGGCCGATCCACCCTGGCCGCCGATCGTCGAATATTTTCAGTACAGCAGAAGTCTTCCCGCGGCCGGTCCGCGGGAAGACTTCTTTGCAAGAGCCAAGCTCGCTCCGAAAAAATTACGGAGAGGGCGAAGTCGTTACATTAACGTTCGTGTTCGTTTCCGTCTTCGTCTCAGGAGCTGGAGATTCTTTTATGATCGTTGTATTGCTCTCTTTCTTTTCCGCGGGCGGATTCGTGACAGTGGTCTCTTTTTGTTCACAGGCCGCGAGCAACGCGGCGCCAGCTAGAATGCAGATGTATTTCTTCATATGTGGATGTCTGACGGATTAACTCCGTAAATTATTTACGGAGTTGGGGACGGCGAAGTAGTCGTGGTGGTTGCTTCTACCGGAGTCGTCGTCGTTGTCGCCTCGGGCGAAGTTGTTGCGGCCGGAGCGGTGGTTTCAGTTTTTTGCTCACAGGCCGCGAGCAGCGCGGCGCCAGCCAAAATGCAGATGTATTTGTTCATAGTAGTAATTGGAAAGGGCATATTGCGTTAAATCATCAATCGGGGCAAGGACGCTTTTTGGTCTTGGGATTTCGCGATTAAAAACAATCCGCCCCTGGCCGCAGTCTAAAGCGGCGGTTCATATTTTAAGCCGTGCGCCTCCGCTACCGCCCGGCAGGTTAATTTTCCGTCGCGCGTGTTGATTCCGCCAATCAGGGCCGGTTGTTTCTTGCACGCACCTTCGAGGCCGAAATCGGCGAGCAGCTCGATATAACCATAAGTGATGTTCGTGAGCGCCTGCGTGGCCGTGCGCGCGTAAGCCGCCGGCATATTGGCCACGCAATAATGAGTGACGTCTTCTTCGATATAGACTGGATCGAGATGCGTGGTCGGCCGCGAAGTTTCCGCGCAGCCGCCTTGGTCAATGGAAATATCGACGAGCACGCTGCCCGGTTTCATTTTTTTCAACATCGCGCGCGTGATCAATTTCGGGGCCTTCGCGCCCGGTAAGAGCACGGCGCCGATTAAAAGATCGATAGCAGGCATCAGCGCGTGCAGGTTCGCTTCGTTTGAATAAAGCGTGCGCGTATTTCCCATTGTAAGATCGAGAAATCGCATTCGCTCGACATCGACGTCGAGAATCGTCACGTCCGCGCCCAGACCGGTCGCCATGCGAGCGGCATTGATTCCAGAAGTTCCGCCGCCGAGCACCATGACTCGCCCAGGCAGAACGCCAGGCACGCCGCCCAGCAGCACACCGCTGCCGCCATTGTGTTTCGCCAGAAAATACGCGCCCATCACCACCGACATGCGACCAGCGATCTCGCTCATCGGCTCGAGCAAAGGCAGTCGATTTCCAATTTGAATTGTTTCGTAAGCGATGCCGATCACGCCAGATTTCAGCACCGCCTCAGTGAGCGGTTTGCTCGCCGCCAGATGAAGATATGTGAAAAGAATCTGGCCTTTGCGCAGAAATGAAAATTCAGCCGGGAGCGGCTCTTTTACTTTCACGATTAGATCGGCGCGCGCAAAAACCTCCTTTGTTGCATCGACCCTCTCCGCGCCGGCCTTGATGTATTCCTCGTCGGGATAACCGGAGCCGAGGCCGGCGTTTTTTTCCACGAGCACGGAATGTCCGCGACGAATGAGTTGATTCGCGGCCGAAGGCAGCAACGCGACGCGCCGTTCCTGCTCTTTAATCTCCTTCGGGACGCCGATGATCATTTCTTATGAAGTGATTAGTGAAAGGTGATTAGTGATAAGTAAAGACTGATGCGCGCGACAAGCTTCTTTCCTAATCACTTATGACCGATCACTAATCACTAATTTAGTGACGGATCGTCCGGCGCCGCCGCCAGCATCCTATACCAGGGCCCGAGACCGCGCATGATCTCGAACCAAAGTTTCGGTAAACGATCGGGCTTGAGCACGGAGCGACTGGGCTTTTGCAGCAGCCAGGCTTTCTGTTCCATCTCGGCCTCGAGCTGTCCCGCCTCCCAGCCTGCGTACCCCACAAACGCGCAGATCGAGAGAGGATTTTGGCCAGCCCGCTCGCTCGCTTCCTCCAAACCCACATTGTGATTGAGCTTGAGCCCTTCACCCTTGTGCCATTCGAACGCCGCAAACATCAGTTGATTTTTCCCGACCGGCCCGCCGAGGAAAACAGGCACTCCGGCAAGACCTTCGGGCGGCGTCTCGCTCACCAGATCGGCGACCTGTTTGTCGAGCGGGCGATTAATGATTACACCCAGCGCGCCATCGTTCGGATCGTGCGCGGAGATGAAAAGCACCGCACGCCGAAAATTCGGATCGAGCATATTTGGATGAGCGACGAGCAATAAACCGGCGAGACTCCGCGGCGTTTCGCCGCCCAGATTACGCATGCAAAACTAGAACGCTCGAAGTGAGTTTACGCAAGTTTAGGTTGTGTTTCATCTCTTCGTATCGCTGAGCGGCAAACGCAGCGAGCACGAAAGATCGGCGACAACTTCTTTGCAAATCCCGCACCCCGTCGCATAAGTTCATGCAAAATTTTGTTGCGACCACCCGTAAGCTCGATTACTAGCAACGCAGTTTTCCACGATTGTTCTGGGGGGAACAGCCGCCCTTCACGCCCATCGGGCGTGGGGGGCGGTACTTTTTTGGAGCGAAAAAGGAAACGTCCAACGCTGAACGTCCAACTTTCAATGTCGAATGCAGCGGTGCGCGGCCGAGTTGCCTGGCCAATTGCTGTAACGCTGGTCGTGCTGATCGTCGCGGCAATCACTCTGATTATTTTCCTGCGGATCGAGAGCTGGCCTGCGCGAACGGCCGCGCAAAGCACCGTGGGGCTGGAGAAATTGGGCCGGGACGTGCGGGCCGCTTTCATCGACATCGCGCATTTGCAACCGCGAATCACGATCAACAATCGCGTTTATCTCGAAGAAACCACGCCCATGAGCGAACTCGTCATTGTCTCCCGTAGGATCGAAGTCGAACACGAGTTCTTGCATACCTGGGCGGGAAGCTCGAAGCGCGTAAAGCTGCACGGCATGTTTGCGGTCAAAGCCGGTTTCGATTTGCGCCAGGACCTGGCCGTCGATGTCCGGCCGGATGAAATCGTCGTCCAGCTTCCGCACGCTCAGCTTCTCGGCGTTGAGCAGGATGCGGTGGACGTCCTCGCGTTTGAAAATGGTTTTTGGAATCGGATCTCTGCAAACGATCTGCAAAGCGAATTGTCGATCTTACCTCAACTGGCCCGCCAGAAAGCGGCAGAAAGCAATTTGCCGGCGGAAGCCGAACGCGCGTTGCAGCAGCAACTCAACCAGCGCATTCACGCGCCCCAACCGCTCAGACTGGTTTTCACAGGCGCGATGAAGAAGGATTAGTGATATGCGATAAGCGGCGAGTGAGCACCCATCACTCGTCACGTTGAATCGATGCCGTTCAAGAATCGACTCATACTGGCCAGCCTGCTCATCCTTCTCACGAGCCCCCTTGCGATTTGGTTCGCGCCATTTGCCGTTTCCGATGGACTTCGTTTCTGGATCTGGTGGAAAGCGCGGGAGCAAAAACTCACCGTCAAGGTCAACAAGATCGACGCGCCGTTTTTGCGCCCGGTGGTGATGCACGGATTCCACCTGACCAGCGCGCCCAACGCTGCATTTCACATCGACGTGAGCGCTGCGCGGGCAACAGTGAATTTGAATCTCAAAGCCATTTTACTGCGCGGGGGCGGGCGCGCGATCCGAACTCTCGCAGTCGAAGGGCTGCGGGCCGAGCTGCGCCGCAACAATGCAACGGGCACAACGCTAACGGAGAGCGGCTGGGCGACGTTGCAAGAGTTGCTTCCGGACAGTCTCAATCTTGGGCCCTTCGATTTGCGCGTCGAAGATGGGCCCACCGTGATTTTGCTGCGCAGCGTCTCACTATCCGCCAGCCAAATCGAAGCCGGCCGCTTCAGCGCGGACGAGTTCACGATTGCATCGCCGTGGTTTCGCCAAACTTTTTCGCACCTGCGCGGCGCAACCAACTGGCAGGATAACCGCTTGATGCTCGGCGGCCTCAGCCTGACGCGCGGCCTCGACGTTCCATCGCTCACAACAGATTTGTCGCATCTCGACAGACAACGCGTCGGAGTCGAGTTCGACGCCGACGTGTTCGGCGGAAAAATTCGTGCGAGCATTTCAAATGAGTGGCGCTCTCGTCGACCAAATTGGAACCTGGTGGGATCGGCAACCGACATTTCGCTCGCGCAAACCTCGGAAGCGCTCGGATTCAAGGATCGCGTGGGCGGCCTGGTTCGTGCCTGCAAGTTCACTTTTCGGGGCAACCCGCGCAACCCGGCGCGCGCGACCGCGTCGCTGTGGACGGAGTTGGCCGGGCTCACCTGGCGTGAGCGCGCCGCCGACGTGATCATGCTCGGCGCCGCGCTCTACAATCGACAGATCGAACTTCAACAGCTCTACGTGAAGCAAAATATGAATCAGTTCACGTTTAGCGGCGAGGCTTCTTTTCCGACTAACTCATCGGATTGGCTCCGGCCGGATTTTCGCGGCGACATTTCTGCTTCGATCAGTAATCTCGGCGATTTTGCCAGTCTGTTTGGCGCCAATCCCGGTGACTTCGCGGGAGAGATCGCGGTCGAGGGAACCATGAACGCTCGCGATCGCAAGATTGGCGGGCATCTCATGCTGAACGGCGCAGCAGTCAAGATTTTCAAAACGTCGATCGATACCTTGAGCGCAAAGCTGAATTTGAAAGCGACGGAGATCGAGGTCGAGCAGTTGGAATTGAAGCGCCAGAGTGACTTCATCCACGCGCAAGGTACGGTGGACACCGTGGCCGATCATCGTTATACTGGCACACTTTCCGCCGCGCTTGCCAACATCGCCGATTACGCGCAGGCGCTTCCGGCTTCATCGCGCGCCGCCCTGCGCGAAGGAGCCATTACACTCGATTGGTCAGGCAACGGCAATGCCAACTCACACTCCGGTGACTTTCATATCAATGGCCGCGGGATTCGGGTCACTGTCCCTAACGAGTTAGCGCCATTCGATGCCCAACTCGATGGCGCCTATTCGCCGGACAATCTTTTCTTCCGGCAATTACACCTCGCAAATGAGCATGCGTCTCTCACGGGATTTGCCACCATCGCGTCCAAGTATGTACAACTGCAAGCGCTCGCTTTCGACTTGAACGGCAAGCCAACGTTACGTGGCAATTTTTTCCTTCCGCTTTCGCTCTCGAAAATCTTCCAGGGAAGCAGCCTGCTCGACGCGCTTGATGCCGGGCAAAAGGCCGATCTCGATCTTGCGATCGAGCCAACCGATCTTGCGCAACTTTTCAGGACGCTCACCGGACACGTGACCATGAGCGGGACTTTCGCCGCGCGATTATCCATCTTCGGCGGTTTGGATGCATTGCAAGGCTGGTCCGAGATGCATCTGCGCGATTTTGCCATGGCGAACGATCCGGCGCGTCTCTCGAGCGACGCGCAGACGCGATTCGTTTCCGGAATGATGACGACAAAAGCCGGTTTTTTTTTCCGTGGCAGCGATCCAATCTCGCTCGATCTTAGTTCGCAAATTTATCTGGGTCAGGAACGAAGTCGCGCGGCGCTCGAACCGATCTCGGCAAACATCGATTTCCCGGCGATCTTCCTCGTGCAACTGCCGCGCTACTTGTCACACGATTTGTTTCGCGATGGAATCTTGAGCGGTAAGATGTCGATCTCTGAAACGCTTCGGCACCCGAAGATTTCGGGCGATTTGCAACTGATAAACGGAAAATTGACCGGCACACCGCTGCATGCGACCGCGGCTTCCGGCCGCCTCGTTTTCAACGGCAAGACCGCGTCTCTCGATTTCGCGAACGTCAGCACGAACGACGTCGATCTTTCTGTCCGTGGAGACGTTGATTTCAGCGATCCGGAAGCGGTCGCCATAAAAGTATCCGGGATTCAATTCATTGTTGATTTGACTCCGCGCGCGGAGATCGATTGCATTGCTGGAATAAATCTTATGCCTGCTCCGCAAACTGAAGCCGCCTTTCCAATAATCGACCATCTCGATTTCAGGGGCAGCGCGTTCCGATCAGATTGGACAGTTACATTGAGCGAAAGCATCAAGGGCCTTTCGTTTGGTGCGCTAGACAAGAGTGATGCAACTCGAACATTTCAGTTCTGTCGTGGCGCGGACCCGGATGAGGAAATGTTAGTGCTCGGATGTGAGCCGCGACCGCACCTTTCCCCAACCGTGCGCCCGCAAAAACGGGTCAAGTATCGTTAAGTCGCAGTTGGATCGACAGCAATCTTACGGCGCTCGGACTTGGTCGTTACCAGCCAGCGCGCGAGTTTTTCCTCGAGCTCGCGCGTCAGATCGACACGGAAATCTGCGCCGGCATCGACGCGCAACGGATTGCCCGCCGGCTGATCGAAAAGCAGTTGCACGCGACGATCTCCGGGCGAGCTGGCGAGAATTTCGCGCACTTCACGCAGTTCGTCTTTTGTGGTCGCTGGAGAAAACTGCAAAAGCACAGCCGGCTCTTCCAATGGAGGTGTCGATCTTTCATTCGCGCTACCGTTAGGTTTCTCCGCCGGCAGTACTTTCACTTTCTGTGCCGTGGCGCGAAGCGAATCGCCGCGCGTATCGACCGTTCCCTCAATTTCAACGACGCGACCGGGCGCAAGCGCATCCGAAACTTTCATGTAAACATCATTCCAAACGACCACTTCGAGCGTCGCGGTTAGGTCTTCAATCCAAACAATGGCGAATGGCTTGCCCTCTTTTCGGGTGAATTTCTTGTCGATCTGCGCGATCGCACCCGCGGCTCGGAATTGGGCGCGATCATCCAGTTCGCCTAACGAAGCGATCGTTCGATAATTTTTCGCCGCGAAGAGATCGGCATAAGCGTCGAGCGGATGTCCGGTGACATAGAAACCGAGCAATTCTTTTTCGTAGGAAAGCTTTTCGTGATCGCTCCATGGCGCGACCGATCTTTTTCTTGTCGATGTTATCGGCGCCGCGATTTCATCGAACAAAGAGACTTGTCCCGCCGCCCGATCGCGATGCGCGGCCGCGGACGAGACGAGCGCTTCATCGATGCAGGCAAAAAGTTCCGCGCGCTCGCGACCAAGAAAATCGAACGCGCCGGATTTAATCAGGCTCTCGAGCATTTTTCGATTTGCGATGCGCGAGCCAAGCCGCCCGCAAAAATCTTGCAGCGAAGTGAAATCCCCTCCGCGCTCCCGTTCGCGGATCGACATCTCCATCGCGCTCTCGCCGACATGCTTGATCGCAGCGAGGCCGTAGCGGATCGCCATGGCAGCGCGAGCGTCCTTGGAATTCGCAAGCGGGACGCTTGCGCTACTCTCGGGAATGAATTTCAATCCACTCTTGTTCACATCCGGCGGCAAAATCGAAATTCCCATGCGCTTGCATTCGCCGACGAAGACAGAAATTTTTTCCGTGTCGTTAATTTCGTTGCTCAACAAACCGGCCATGAATTCGACCGGATAATGCGCTTTCAAATAAGCCGTCTGATAACTGATCACGCCGTAGGCGGCGCTATGGCTCTTGTTGAATCCGTAACCGGCAAATTTTTCGAGCAAATCGAAAATCGCATTCGCCTTTTTCTCCGGGATTTTGTTTGTGTGTGCGCAACCGTCAATGAAGTTCTTTCTCTCCTTCGACATCTTCTCCTTATCTTTTTTGCCCATGGCGCGCCGGAGAAGGTCGGCCTGGCCGAGTGTGTAACCCGCGAGTTTGCTTGCCGCCGCCATCACTTGCTCCTGATAAATCATGACGCCGTAAGTGTCGGCGCAGATTTCCTTAAGCAGTGGATGCAGATATTTGATCGGCGTGATGCCCTTTTTCGCTTTCACGAATTCCGGGATCAACTCCATCGGGCCCGGCCGGTAGAGCGCAATTAACGCGATGATGTCGTCGAGCTTTTTCACATCGAATTGCTTCGCCAAACTGGTCATGCCGCCGGATTCCATTTGGAAAAGGCCGATTGTTTCGCCGCGGTTACAGAGGGCGAAGGCAGCGGCATCGTCGAGCGGAATCTTCTTCAGCGAGAAATCCGGCTCGCGTTTGTGAATGAGCGTCTTGGTTTCCTCGATCGCGGTGAGTGTTTTCAGCCCGAGGAAATCCATTTTGAGCAAGCCGAGATCGTTGAGCGGCCCCATCGGATACTGGCTGACGATGTCGTTGCCTTTCACGTCGCGGCAAAGCGGGATGTAATCGGACAGATCGCGATCGCCGATCACGACACCGGCCGCGTGCACGCCGGCGTTACGCGACAAGCCCTCCAGGATTTTTGCGTATTCGAAAAGCTGACGCGTGGCTGCCTCGCTCGCGACTGCTCTTTTCAGCTCCGGATTTTTTTCCACCGCTGAATCGAGAGTGATATTCAACTCGTTCGGGATCATCTTTGCGATGCGATCGGCATCCCGGTAGCTCAGTCCCATGACGCGGCCGACATCGCGCACCACGCTTTTCGCTTTCAGTTTTCCGAAAGTGATGATCTGCGCGACGCGGCGCTCGCCATATTTTTGCCGTACGTATTCGAGGACTTCGCCGCGGCGCGCTTCGCAAAAATCGACATCGATATCCGGCGGCGAGACCCGGTCCGGATTCAGGAAACGCTCGAAAAGAAGTCCGTATTGCAGCGGATCAATGTCGGTGATGCCGAGAACGTAAGCGACCATCGAACCTGCGGCCGAACCGCGCCCTGGCCCGACTGGAATGCCGCGCTCTTTGGCGAAATGAATGAAATCCCAAACAATGAGCAGATAACTGACGAAGCCGGTTTTCTCGAGGACATCGAGCTCATAATCGAGGCGCTTGATTAATTCCGGATCGTTCGCGGCGCGTTCGCCGTAACGTTCGCCCAGACCCTTGTAACAAAGCTCGCGCAAATAACCATTTCTCGTTTTTCCCGGCGGCACCGGATACTCCGGGTATTTCGACCGCCCGAATTCAAGATCGAGATGACAACGTTCGCCAATCTCGAGCGTGTTCGCGATCGCTTCCGGAAAATCACGAAACAGTTCGCTCATCTCCGCAGGCGACTTGAAGTAAAGCTCGGGCTCGTAGCGCAGCCGGTTCTCGTCCTGCACCATCTTCGCGGTGCCGATGCAGAGCATCACGTCGTGCGCCGCATGATCGCTTCTTCGCAAAAAATGCACATCGTTCGCCGCGACCAGCCGGAGCGCGAACTCGTTTGCCAGTTGCGGCAGCACGCGATTGCATTTGTGTTGCGCTTCCATCCCGTGGTCGTGCAGCTCGATAAAAAAGTTCTCCGCGCCCAGGATGTCGCGATACTCGGCCGCGGCTTGTCTTGCCTTGGCCATGTTGTCCGCCTGGATTGCCGAATTAATTTCGCC
>Ga0184619_10000331_pt1 | contig 16094 bp, 12 predicted proteins | sample PLM0_60_b1_FD_133146 | JGI IMG/M metagenome (GOLD analysis project Ga0184619, IMG submission 133146) | Groundwater sediment microbial communities from an aquifer in East River, Colorado, USA - PLM0_60_b1 | ecosystem: Environmental > Terrestrial > Soil > Riparian zone | place: USA: East River...
AGGATTGAGCTTCGTCACGAAGACGTACGGATCGAAGCCGCCGGGAAAGGCTGACTCGAAGGCCCCCGTTGTCGTCGGAAAGCCGGGATTGTTCGTGCCGCCCGTCACGTAGGCGTTGCCGTCGGCATCCACGGCGATTGCGCTGGTCCCGTCAAACCAACCGCCGCCGCCGAGGTAGGTCGAGTAGGCGAGCACTACCGGATCGATGACAAGAGGGCGCGTCGTGTCGTAAGCGGCGAGCTGGAATCCGACCCGCTTGCCGGGCTTGATCACGTAGCGTCCGTCGATTTCGCGCCGCACCCCGTCGATCTCCTGGTAGATGACGGGTTTGTTCTGGCGAATGTCTCCGCGGGCCGCGTGCAGCACGAGATCGCCTTCAGCGTCGATCTCTAGCTTGTCGGCGCCCTTGAAGCTGAGAACGATCTTTTGCGGATCCGCTCCGGGTGCGACGACGAAGTCGTATTCGAGCTGGCGCTGGTTGCCGTAGTAGACGAGATCGATCCCGGGATAGACGTTCTGGTAACGGACCTTTGCGTAGGTCGGCACGTCGGTGCGCCACTTCGCCGGATCTCTTCCGATGAAGTAGTTCGTCTTTCCCGGTTGTTCCTCGATCCCGCTGACGATGGGCTGGCGCGCCGCGCCCACCAAGCTCATGCGCAGCGCGAGAGACCTTTCCTGCGTCTTCGCGCTGTGCGCATCTCGTTTGACATCCGCATTGGGCTTGGAGAGCACCAGCACCGCTTCGTTTGCGGTCAGATAGAGGTTGTAGCCGGGACCGCGCGAGAGGAAGCGCACGTCCTTGTGCGTCTGGCCGCGGTTCGCTTCGAAGTGCAGCGGCAGCTTGCCGTAACTCTCGCTCACGCGAGCGTTCGTGGCCGCAACTGCGGGCAAGGTAAACCCGAGGATGGACGTGAACAGCACGAGCATGCCGCGAGACGGGATCGACGCGGAGTCGTCGTGCATGGCCAGCCTCCTATTTCGGATGGACCCACAGCCGGGCGGCGATGCGGCGAAGCGCGCGCTCCCCGGCAGCACGCAACGCTCTGAACGTGCCTGTTAGGATGCCGAGGATTTATGACGCCCGGGGGCTGCGCGCCGGCGCGGCGTGTGATCCGTCCGGCAGGGCGGCCGCAACGGGGAACAGAGCTCTTTCCGGCGCGTTGACGCGCCGGCTTACTTCGCGTCCTTCCTCGCCTTCAGATACCAGTCGAGGATCTCCTCGCCGTTCCAGTGCAGCACACCCTTGTACTTGGCTAGGGTGTCGTATACCTGCTCGAGGTACTTGATGCGGAACGGTTGGCCGCTGATGTAGGGATGGATGGCGATCGCCATGATCTTCGCGCGCCCGGCGCCTTCCTTGTAGAGGCGCTCGAAGCAGTCGATGCACTTTTGCGTCCAGTACGCCGCCTCGTGGTGCTGCACGATCATCATCGGGATGTCGTTGCACTCGACGGTGTAAGGCAGCGTGACGAGCGGCCCGTTCGCGGTCGAGATTTCCGTGGGCTCGTCGTCGTAGACCCAGTCGCCGATGTACTTGACGCCCGCCGCCGTGAGGTGCTCGGGCGTGTCGTAGGTTTCGGTGAGCCCGGGCCCCAGCCAGCCCACCGGCCGCTTGCCGGTGAACTGCTCGATCGTGTCGAGCGAGCGAGCGATCATTCCCGGCTGATCTTTTTCGTTGTGGATCGGTCCCTGCTCGAAGGAGTGGCCCATAAACTCCCAGCCCGCGTCCTTGCACGCCTGCGCGACGCGCGGGTAATCCACGCACACGCGCGCGTTGATCGCCACGGTCGGCCGGATCTTCAAGCGCTGGTAGAGCGCGTGAAAACGCCAGAAGCCCACGCGCATTCCGTACTCGTGCCAGCTCCAGTTCGGCACGTCCGGGAGAAGCGAGACGCCGGTCGGCGCAGGCAGCACTTGCCGCGCCATCGGCTTGGAAATGTCCCAGACTTCCAGATTGACGATAGTCCAGACGACAATGCGCTTGCCGGCGGGAAGCCTGAGCTTCGGCCGGTCGACGATCGCAGAATACTTGACGCGGTCGCGGGGGATGGTCATTTGCGCTTCTTCGCCTTCTTCCTCTTGCCAGGTTTTGCCTTCGATGCGGAAGACTTTGCCTTGGGCGCTCCGGGCAGCTCCAGCCGCAGCATGCGGATGGCGTTGCCGAAATAGACTTTGCGCCGGTCGTCGTCCTTCAACTTCAGTGAATCGATCGTCTTGATGATCTCGCGCACGAAAAGCGGGCCGCCCTCCGGATCGAAGGGGCAGTCGGTGCCGAAGAGCACGTGATCCGCGCCGAAGAAATCCAGGCCGCAGCGCGTGGCGGAGGCCGAGCCGTTCACCGAGGTGTCCGCGTAGAACATCCTGAAGTAATCGACCGGGCGCTTGGCCATGCGCTTGAGGATCAGCGTGTAGTCCTCGTCCGAGGTCCGCGTCCCCAGCTGGTCCATCCCGTAGCCGATCCTCGCGTCGAAGAACGGCGCCATCGCGCCCAGGTGGTGCGTGATGATCTTGAGATTGGGCAGCTTCTCCATCATCCCGGAAAACACGAGCCGCGCCATAAAAACGCTCGTCTCGTAGGGCCAGCCGAACAGCCAGTAGATCTCGTACTTGGATTTGCTCTCGCTGGCGTAGTCGGCGAATTTCGCGGTGCGCGTCGGGTGCACCCAGACCGGCAGGTCGTACTGGTTCGCCATGCGCTCGAAGATCGGAAGAAACTCCGGCTCATCGAGCGGCCGGCCGTTCACGTTGGTGAAGATCTGGATGCCCTTCGCGCCGAGCTTCTCGATCGCGCGCTCCATCTCGCGCAGCGCCTCGGGGACGTTGTTCATCGGGAGCGAGGCGACGAAGGCGGGGAAACGGTCCGGGTGCGCGGCGACGATCTCCGCCATGCCGTCGTTCGCCAGGCGCGCGAGCTCGGGCGACTGGTCGCGCGGCGCGAGGAACTCGATCGCCGGGAGCGACAGGGTGAGGATCTGCTTGTACCCCGGAAAGCGCTCCATCATGCGCAGGCGCGCCTCCAGGTCCCACAGCACCGGGATGTGCAGCCAGCGCTTGATCTGCGCGGCGAGCGCGGGGTTCTGCTCCGCGATCGCCTTCATCCGCCCGAAAAATGCCTGCGGAAAGATGTGCGGGAAGATGTCGAGCTTGAGATTCATGAGGATTCCGGAATTCGGGAGCAAGGGATTGTGCCTGAAATCCGTCCGCCCCAGATTGCGCCTAGGCCCCGCCCTCGAGCCGGTCGATGAAGCTCGCCATCGCCTCGAGCACCACGCCGGGCTGGTCGCGGTGCGGGGAGTGCCGGCAGTCGGCGAGGCGCAGCAGCTCGATCGGACCGCCGATCTGCCTCGCAATCGCCTCGAGCTGCGCCATCGTCCCGTACTCGTCGTCGAAACCCTGGATCGCGAGCACCGGGCAATGTATCCGCGGCAGGACCTCCTCGATGTTCCAGCTCCTGAAGTCCGGATGCAGCCAGATGTCGTTCCATCCCCGGAACGTCTTCGCCGCGTCGGCATGATAGCGGCCGAGCTTCTGCACGAAGTCGGTGTCCTCGAAGGCGCTCTTCGCCTCCGCGATGCTCTTGACGCTGACCTCCTCGACGAACACGTGCGGCGCCATAACGACGAGGCCTTTCACCGTGTCGCGCACCCCGGCGTAGATAAGGGCGATCGAACCGCCGTCGGAATGGCCCACGAGAACCGGGTCGCCGACGCCGAGCCGCTCGAGCAGCTCGGGCAGGACCTCGAGCGCCTCGACGTGCATGTAGTCGACCGCGCGCGGTCCGTGCAGCACCTCGGATTGTCCGTAGCCGTAGCGCGAGTAGACCACCGCGGTGCAGCCGGTCGCCGCGGCCGCCTTCTGCGGGAAATCCCGCCACATCGCGACCGAGCCCAGGCCCTCGTGAAGAAAGACCAGAGTCGGCGCATCCCGATTCGCGCCGGGAATTTTCTGAACTTCGAGCTTGCGGCCTTGAACGGTGACGAAGGAATGATCGGCTTTCTCGGACAAACTCGGCTTTCTTCCGTTCTCTGCGGACCCCGCAAGTTTAGCGAAACCGCGCCGGCTCTTGCTATAGCCTGAGCGGCTTCCAATACCCGGTCAGCTCGAGATAACCGCGCCCGGCCTCCTTCTCCCCCTGCCGTGCGCGCACCGCACCTTCCCAGTAGACGGTGCCGGTGCTCGCGCGCGCGTCGAGCTCCTGGTCCTCCATCAGCGGCTCGATCTCCAGGGTCAGGGCGCCGGCCTCGACGCGCACCGCAACCGGATACTCGGTCCCGGTCCGCGGCGAGCGCCAGCGCCTGAGCGGCTCGAAGCGGACCTCTCCCGGCTTGAAGCTGCGCACGCGGCCGTCGGCGCCCCGCAAGGTTCCGCCCGCCCAGAAACTGCCGCCGTCCCTCGAGCGTATCCGGAAAGCCATAAGCGCACCGCCGTCGGCCAGATTGATTCCGATCCAGTCCCAGCCCACCGCCTCCTCGGCCAGAGCCTCGCTCGACCACTCGTGATCGAGCCAGGCTTCGCCCGAGACCTCCAGCTCGCGGCCGCCGATGACGACGCTGCCCGTGACCGCGAGATGAGGAAGGCTGTAGTAGTAGCTCGCCTGCGCCGGGTTCGGCCCCTTGCGGCTGAAGCCGCGCTCGCCCTGGAGCAGCACCGCCTGTTTCGCATCGAACCGGAGGCGGTAGCGGAAATCGCGCGCCGCGACCTCCGCCTCGTAGCCGCTCCCGGTTTGCTTGAGCGACCAGTCTTCGATCGCGACCTCGGTGCGCCCCTCTTCGGACTGGGCGAGACCGAAGCCCGCGCGCGCGGCGCGCTGGTCGTGCAGCAGCCCGCCGGCCGCCGGATCGGCGAGCGCCGCATGCGCGAAGAGCAGCTGCCGCGGCGCGAACCGGCTCGAAACGTCTTCGGCGACGCGCGGCCGGTTGCGGAAAAAAGTGATCTGCACGCCGAGCTCCTTGCCGCCGGCGGCTTTGAGCCAGCCGGTGATGTACCACCATTCGCTGCGGAACTGCGGATGGCTGCCGTGGTCGCGCGGGAACTGCAGCGCCACGCCCTGGCGCACCGGCGGATACTCGCCCTGCCCGTGGACGAAGACGGGGAACAAGGCGAGCACCAGCGCGAGCGCGAATCTCACCAGTCCTCCTTCACCGCCCGCACCGCTTCCCCGCTCATCGCCTGTCTCCCGCTCGCGATCGCCGTGAATGTCGCCAGCACGAGCATCACCGCCACGAATTCGGCCAGGAGCTGCCAGGGCAGGTGCAGCTCCATCCCCCAGTGGAACGAATGGCGATTGACGACATGGATGAGCACCAGGCTGATCACCCAGCCGAGCGTGAGGCCCACCGCAAGACCCAGAGCGCTCACCAAGAGCCCCTGCGCGGCGAGCATGGAGCCGATCTGTCGCCGCGTCATTCCGATGTGGCGCAGCACGCCGAACTCGCGCCGCCGCGCGAGCACCAGCGCGCCGAAGCTCGAGGAGAGTCCGAAGAGGCCGATGACAACGGCCACCGCCTCGAGCGCATAGGTCACCGCGAAAGTGCGGTCGAAGATCTTGAGCGAGGCTTCGCGGATCTCTCCGGGGCCGGCGATCTCGAGGTTCGTGCCGCCCGCGACGCGCCCCTGGATCTCGCGCGTCACGCTCGCCGGGTCCGCTCCCGGCGCGAGCCACAGCGCCGCATCGTCGGCGTAGGCGTCGCCGGTATGGCGCAGGTACTCGTAGCGCTCGATCAGCACCGCGCCCTGCTGGCGCGCGTAGTCGCGCCAGATGCCGGCGACGGTGAAGCGCGCGCGCCGCCCGCCGAGCGGGATCTCGATGACGGCGCCCGCCCGCCACCCGTACAGATCGGAGGCGACTTCGCTCACCCATGCCGCGGGCGGGTCGCCCGCTTTGAGAGCGTGCGCCGCACCCAGGAGCGGCGGCACCCTGCCCTCGGCTTCGACCGCGCGCGCGAGGAGCGTGAGCGGCGGCCTGTCCGGGGCGACGAGCAGGCGCTGGCTGCGCAGAAACTCGACGCGGCGGACTCCGGGCAGGGTCGCGATCGCCTGCTGGTCGGAGGGCGAAAGGAAGGCGGTGTCGGAGCCGAGTCCCGCGCGCAAATAGAGATCCGCGGGAAGCACGCGCTCCAGCCACTCGTCGAGGGACTGCCGGAAGGAGGCGACCATGATCGCCATCGACACCATGAGGCTCACGCTGGCAACGATCGCGGCGAGGCTCACCCCCGCCTGCCCCGGAGCGCCGCGAAGCTGAGCGAGCCCGAGGCGCGCCGATACCGGCCCGAGGAGCGGCGCGACGCGAAACCCGAGCACCGCGATGCGCGGCATCAGCATCACCGTGCCGATCAAGAGGAGCGCGATGGCGCCATAGCCGAACAAGGGCAGCCCGTTTACGGGTCCCGCCTGCGTGAGGGCCGCGCCGGCGAGCAGCACCGCGAGTCCCGGCCACACCGGCTGCAGCCGCCGGAACGCGCGCTCTTCATCGCCCGCCTTCAAGGCGGGCGCGGGCTCCGCGCCGGCCGCTTCCAGGGCCGGCGCGAGGCTGCCGAGCACCGCCGCGAGAATCCCGAGCGAGAAGAACAGCGCGAGCGCCGGCCAGTCGAGCACGAGCGAAGGCGCGAGGCCCCGGAAATATCCGCCCCCCAGCTCCGCGCCGAAGCGTTCGAGCACGAAGCCGGCGCCCGCATGGCCGAGCGCAATTCCGGCGAGCGCCCCCATCGCGCCGACGATCGCGGCCTCCGCGAGGAGCATCGCGACCAGCTCCCGCCGCGTCATGCCCAGAACGCGAAGCAGCGCGAGCTGCGCGCGCCGGCGCACCACGGCGAGAGCCTGCGCCGAGAAAACGAGCAGCCCGCCGGTAAAAAGCGCCACCAGCGCCAGCACGTTGAGGTTGACGCGGTAGGCGCGCGACAGCGCGCCGCTTCGATCGACGTCGGCGTCCGGCCGCTCGACCAGAGTGCCGGGCGGCAACGCCGCGCGCAGGCGCCCCGCGAGGCGCTCCGCATCGGCCCCCGGGCGCAGCCGCAGGTCGACGCGGTTCAGGAAACCCGAGCGCAGGAAGATCGCCTGCGCCGCACCGATGTCGATGATCGCAAATCGCTGCCGGCGAGCCTCGCCCAGCACTCCGGCGACCTGCAGCGAAAGCACGCGCAGACCCACCTGGACGGAAAGCGCGTCGCCTTTCTTAAGGCCGAGGGACTGAGAGGCTGCGGCGGAGAGAAAAATCCGGTCCGGGCGCAGAAAATCCAGCCGCTCGCCCCAATCCCCGGCCGCGAGGAAGGGCTGGATGCGGGCGGCGCGAAAGAGATCGAGCCCCAGCATCCTGAGCGAGTCGCGGCGCCCCGGGAGCCGCGCCTCCACCTCGAGCACGGGGCTCGCCACCGCCACTTCGGGCAGCCTTGCGAGGCGCGGGTACAGCGACTCGTCGAACCCGGCGCGGGAGCCGCGCACCGCGAGATCGGCCTCTCCGGAAAGCGTCTGCACGGCGGCGGCGAATTCGTTGATGGCCGCCTGGTTGATGAGCTGCACGGCGTAGCCGAGAGCGACGCCGAGCGCGATGGCGAGCACCGACAGGGCGAGCCTGCCCTTGTGCTGCGAGAGCGGCGCGAGCAGGAGGCTGCGGCGGACCGCGTTGCGGCTCATTGCGCCATGTTAGCGCGCGCGGGATCAACCGCGGCTCGGCGGGTTCTGGTTGATCAGGATCCAGTACATCCCGAGCTGGGTGACCGCGCTCGCGAAGGCGGAGAAGTCGACCGGCTTGCGCACGTAGCTGTTCGCGCCCGACTGGTAGCTTCGCAGCATGTCCTCGTCCTCGCTCGACGAGGTGAGGACGACCACCGGGATGAGCTTGGTGCGCGGGTCGGCGCGTATCCGGTGCAGCACGTCGATGCCGTCGAGCTTGGGAAGCTTGAGATCGAGCAGGACCACGGCGGGCATCGTCGGCGGCTCGCGCCCCGCGTGCCGGCCCGTGCAGAACAGAAAGTCGACCGCTTCCTGGCCGTCCCGCGCGACGAAGACGCTGTTGGCGATGTTGGCCTTTCGCAGCGCGCGCAAGGTCAGCTCCTCGTCGTTCGGGTTGTCTTCGACGAGCAGGATCATCTTTTCCATTGTGTTCTCCCGGCGCCCCGGCTGCGCCTTCAGTTGAATTTCGGGGCGGACGGCTCGAGCGCGCCGCCCGCCAGAAGCAGCGCCATCGCCTCGGGTTGAACGGCGGGGGAAAAGAGATATCCCTGGGCCTGATCGCAACGGTGCATGCGCAGGAACTCCAGCTGCTCCACGGTCTCGACTCCTTCCGCGATCACCCGCACGCCGAGCGAATGGGCGAGCGAGATCACCGTCTGGGCGATTGCCGCGTCCTGTCTGTGCCGGTGGACCTGGCTCACGAACGCCCGGTCGATCTTAAGGCAATCGATCGGCAAGCGCGAGAGATAGCTCAGGCTCGAATAGCCCATGCCGAAATCGTCGACGGCGATCTGCACGCCCAGCTCCTTCAGGCCCTTGAGAACGGCGACCGTCCGGTCGCGGCTCTCGACCAGCACGCCTTCGGTGAGCTCGAGCTCGAGATTGCGCGGCTCGAGCTTCGACGCGCGCAAGGCGCGCTCGACGGCATGAACGAAACCGGGGCTGCGGAACTGCCGCGCCGAGACGTTCACGGCGAGCCGCAGCTCGGCAAACCCGGCGTCCCCCCAGATACGGATCTGCCGACCGCTCTCCGCGAGCGCGAACTCCCCGAGCGGATGGATGAGGTCGGAGTCCTCCGCGACGGGGACGAACTGGCCGGGGGGGATCCATCCGCGCTGCGCGTGGTTCCAGCGCATCAGCGCTTCGACCCCGACGATGCGCCCGTCGGCGAGCACGACCTGAGGCTGGTAGTGCATCTCCAATTGGTTCTTCTCCAGCGCGAGCCTCAGCTCGTTTTCCAGTTCGACCCGCTCGGCGGCCTGCCGGGTCATGGCGGAGGCGTAGAACTGGAAGCCGTTGCGGCCGTCGGCCTTGACGCGGTGCATCGCCGCGTCGGCATTGCGCAGCAGCATGTCGAAATCTTCGCCGTCGCGCGGATAGATGCTCGCCCCGATGCTGAGCGTGACGTGGAGGTCGCGTCCCTCGGGCCGGAACGGCGGCTGCATCGCCTCGCGGATCTTGCGCGCCACGGAGAGAACGTCGTCCGGACGCGCGAGATCGGTCGCGAGCACCGCAAAGGCGTCTCCACCGAGACGCGCCACGGTGTCGCCTTCGCGCACGGCGCTCTTCAGGCGGTCGGCGACCATTCGCAGCAGCGCATCGCCGGCGCCGTGGCTGTAGCTCTCGTTGACCAGCTTGAAGCGATCCAGGTTCAGGACCAGCAGCGCCGCAGGCCGGCTCGCGCGCCGGGCGTGCGCGACCGCCTGCAAGGTGCGATCGCCGAGCAGGTCGCGGTTCGGCAGGCCGGTCAGCGGATCGTAGTTCGCCATATACTGCAGGCGCGCCTCGTAGGTTTTCCGCTCGCGTATGTCGCGCGCGATCGTCGAGAAGAAGCGCAGTGCTCCGTCCGGTCCGCGGTGAGCGATGGTCACCTGCGAAACGGGGATCTCCGTTCCGTCGGCGCCCAGGATCGCCGTTTCGCCGTTCCACACGCCTGCGCGCGAAGCGACCGGCGTTCCTTCGCGCTCGATCAGCTCGCGCGCCCATGCAGGATAGATCTCGCCCACCGACCTGCCCACGCCTCCCGATTCCGGCGCTCCGATCAATTTGCGCCCGGCGGCGTTCAGATAGGTGATCGTTCCCGCGGGATCGGTCATGCAGACGTAGTCGCTGGTCGCCTCGAGGATCTGCACCATGCGCGCGCGCTCCTCCTCCGCGACGCGGACGCGCTCGCGCTCCCCCGCCTCGGACAGGGCGCGTCTGACGACCGTGCTGAGCCGCCGCAGGTTGTTCTTCAGGACATAATCGGTCGCGCCGAGCCGGATCGCCTCGATCGCCCGCTCCTCGCCGATCGTGCCCGACAGGAAGATGAACGGAACGCCCGGGGCGAGCTCCTTCGCCAGGCGCAGCGCGTCGACCCCGTCGAAGCGCGGCATCGAGAAATCGGAAAGAATCGCGTGCGGTTTCGACGAGCCCAGGGCCCGCTTCAGATCCTCTTCGAGGTCGACTCGGTCCCACGAGACCTCGAACCCGCCCTGCTCGAGCGAGCGCAGCGCAAGGTCGACGTCGACTTCCGAGTCCTCGACGAACAGCACCTGGATCGGAGTCCTATCCATGGGCTTTTTTCCCGACCGGCGGGGCATCGGCGGGCTCCTCCGCGGCGAGCGCCAGCGTGAAGAAGAAGACGGCGCCCTTGCCGACTTCCGCTTCGGCCCAGATGCGCCCGCCGTGCCGGTGCACGATGCGCTGCACGGTCGCAAGCCCGATGCCGGTGCCGGCGTACTCGGTTGCGGAATGCAGGCGCTGAAACGCGCCGAACAGCTTGTCGGCATAGGCCATGTCGAAGCCCGCGCCGTTGTCGCGGACAAAAAAGGTCGTGCGCCCGCGATCCTTCAGGGCGCCGATTTCGATGCGGGGTTTCGCCGCCTTCGCGGTGAACTTCCACGCGTTTCCGATGAGGTTCTCGAGGACGACTCGCACGAGGTGCGGATCCGCCTCGGCGCCTATCCCCTCCCAGATGGAGACTTCCACCGCGCGACTGGGCTCGCGCTGCTGCAGTTCAGCCGCCACCTGCTGCGCGACCTGGCCAAGGTCCACCGTCCGGCGCTCGAGCGTCCCGCGCGACACGCGGGCGAGGTTGAGCAGATCCTCGATCAGCTGCGCCATGTGCTGCGTCGAGGCGCGTATTCGCGACAGGTAACGCTTGGCGTCGCCCGGAAGGTGCTCGGGAAAATCCTCGATCAGCGCCTGGCCGAACCCGTCGATCGCGCGCAGCGGCGCGCGCAGGTCGTGGGACACCGAATAGGAGAATGACTCGAGCTCCCGGTTGGCCGTCTCCAGCTGCGCGGTGCGCTCGCGCACCCTGTTCTCGAGCTCCGTATTGAGGCGCAGGATCTCCCGCTCGGCGCGGCTGCGCTCCTCCGCCTCCTGCGCGAGCTTCGCGTTCGACGCCTCCAGCTCCCTAGTGCGCCGATCGATCTCCGTCAGCATGTCGTTGAACGAGTCGACCAGCGTTCCCACCTCGTCGGCGCTCATCTTCACGGCGCGGCGGGAATAGTCGCGCTGCCCGACCACCTCGCGGGCGACCTGGGCGATCGCGAGGATCGGCCGCGTGACGATGTTCTGTATCCACGAGGACATGAGCAGCGCGACCAGCATCGCGGCGATCAGTACGACCGTCGCGATCCCGAGGTAATCGTAGACCCGGTCGAAGAGCTCGTAGTCGGCGCGCAAGTACACCGTCCCGAGGATTTCTCCGTCGCTCACGATGCGCTTGAACAGAACCAGGTCCCTCGAGTCGACGCGCGCGCTGTCGGGCTCGGGCAGCTTGGGAAATGCGCGCGCGTCGTCCTTTCGCGCATAGGTCGCGAAGAGCGCCCCGCGCGCGTTGTAGACGGCGGCGGAGCTCACGAGCGGCCGGAAGCGCAGCAGGCTCAGATTTTCCTTCGCCACCCTGGTATCGTCGAATGCCAGCGCCGGAGCGATCGTGCGTCCGAGCAGCTCCGCCTGGGTGGTCATGTCCGACACCAGGAACCGGTGGTAGGCGCTCAAGTCGTAGCCGATGATTGCGGCCAGGGCGACGATCAGAGCCACCAGCGTGGTGACGAGCACCATCCCGAGCAGCTTTTGCCGCAATGAGCGCAGAGAGGGCAGCTTCACGACGATTTCGACACGACTTTGCGCGCGACTCCGAGCAGGCGCGCGCTGATCTTCAGGTTGCTCGAATCGGAGGGGGGCGGCGCAATGTCGAAACGGACCTTGTCCTCGACCACTACGAAATTGATCATGCTGCCGAGATCGAGCCCTTCTTCCGACTCGGTGACCGTGAGCAAGGCCTGACCTCTGGCCGCGGCCAGGATTTCGGCGAGGCGGCCGCCGTCGGCCCGGCCGACGAAGAGGACGTGCAGGTCCGCGATCGGGTCGCCCGGCCGGAGCCTGCGCACGCGCACCGGCCGGCCGTGGACGTTGCGGCCCGCGACGATCTGCACCAGTTCCTCGGCGAGCGCATCGGCGCCCATCACGCCGATCGTCACCGGGCTGTCCGTGCGGGCGAAGCTCCCGCTCGGCCACTCGATGTAGCTGCCGAACTTGTAGAGGAACGCCGCCTTGACGCGGTACTCGTCCGCCTGAGCGTCGGCTTGCGCCGGACGCGGGCCCGCGACCGCCGCTGCGATCCCGATGCAAAGAGCGAAGATGCGCAGCAAGCCCATCACCAGCCGCCGGTCGATCCCGGAGAATTTCCATCCCGAGCGTCCGCTCACTGGGTCCATTTGAGCTTCACATACCCGCCGCGCGCCATTTCGCTGGCCGTGGCCGAGTTTCCGAATTCCACGTGGCCGGAATCGAGGAGGTTCTGGCCGACGACCGAAAGCTCGAGCTCGCGCCGCAACCGCCATGCGATACGCATGTCGAACGCGGTATAGGCCGGAACCCTCGGATTGGGCAACGCGCTCACATATCGGACCCGAATGTCGAGGTCCGTGCTGTCGGGGAGATCGAGCGACGAGCGCAGCATGAACTGGCGCTTCGGATCGTTGCCCGCGGCGCTCACGTTGCCGTCCCCGCTGTCCGGCTTGAGGCTCAGACGCTGTCTCAGGAAAAACGCTCCCGCGCTCAAGCGCCAGTTTCTCGCCGCCTGATAGCTGCCCCAGGCTTCGAGTCCGTTGGCGGTGCCCTCCATCTTGTTGCCGAGAACGGAAGTGGTCGCGGAAACGGGTTCAACGCTGCGCAGCTTGTCGTAGATGTTGCGGAATACGGAAATCGAATAGATCGCCTGCGGCAAGGGCTGGTCCCGGTAGCCGAGCTCGAAGACCTTGACCACCTCGGACACGAAATCCGGACCGCCCGCGAGCTGCGTGGGACCGGCGGTCACGAAAAAGTCGCGGTCGATGCGCGAGGGCGCTCGCAGGGCACGCGACACCGCGCTCCACACCAGGCGCTGCGGCTGGAGCTTCCAGGCGATCCTCGCCGACGGCAGGGGCTCGGTGCCGGTGTAGGTGTTGTTCTCGAACTTGGCCCCGAGCGTGAGACGCAGGTTCTCTTCCAGCGCGATCTCGTCCTGCGCAAACACGTTCGCCCAGCGCAGGCCGCGATTGGCGGGCAGGAAGGCGAGAAAGGCGCCGTTGCCGACGCGGTCGTCTCCGTGCCGGTAGCCGCCGCCCCACGTCAGCCTGTGCGCGCCGATCGCCCGCAGGCCGTGCTGGAATTCGACGTCGAAAATGTTCAGACGCTCCGCGAACGTTCCCGGGATATCGCGCTCGGTGTGCTCGAAATAGGATTGAACCTGCAGCTGCCCCCATCCGGCGAGGTCGCGGTTCCAGCGGCCGAGCAGATTGTTTCCCGAGATGCTCGTATCGTCGCCGATCGCCTGGTCGAGCGAGCCCCGGTAGGCGTCGCCCTGCAGAGTGAACCCGTTCGCCGCGGTCCCCCAATCGGTCCGAAAGCCGACCTGCCCCTTGCCCCAGCCGTCGCTCGCGGTGGCGCCGTTGGTTGTGGACGTGTTGAACACGTCGAAAAACCTGCCGTAGACGCGGTACGCTCCGGCCGAGCCCATCGCGCCGCCGTAGCGCGCGCCATAGCCGCGCTCGAGGCCGCCCGCGCGTCCGTACGCGAACGCGCCCTGGGTATCGGAGGCGCGCCGCGTGATCACGTTGATCACCCCGCTCACGGCGTTTGCGCCCCACAAGGTCGCCCCGGGGCCGCTGATCACCTCGATGCGCTCGACGTCTTCCAGCATCACGTCCTGGGCATCCCAGAATACGCCAGAGAAAAGCGGCGTGTACACGATGCGGCCGTCGATCAGCACGAGAAGCTTGTTGCCGATCGCGTTGGGTTGGTTGAAGCCGCGCGCGCTGATGGCGTACGAGCTTGCGCTCACGCGCGCGACCTCGAGGTTGGGCGCGAGCCTCAGGGCCTCCGCAAGGCGGGTCGCGCCCGAGCGGCGGATGTCCTCGCCCGTGATCACGAAAATCGCTGCGGGAGCATCCGAGAGCCGCTCGGCGTGCCGCGACACCGAGGTGACCTGGATGTTGCCCAGTTCTTCGATGCTCAGATCCGCGAGGTCCGCCACGCGCATGAGCTGCGCGCCGACCGCCGCCGAGGCAAGGAAGAGGACGTTGAACGCGAGCGCGCGCCGCGCCAGGATCGAGCAAGTGCTTGAAATTTCAGTGCGGAACAACCTCCCAGCCCCTTATTGCTGCTTCGACGATTCGAGCCTAAGCAGACGGGTGAGCGGCGTCCATCGGGGAAACCCAACACATCGTGTCAGGAAAACCCGATAAATTAGACGAATCAGCTGATTAGTCCGTGCCTCATCGAGAACTTCACGAGCTCGACGGTATCGCGGACCTTGAGCTTCTTCATGATGCGCGCGCGATAGGTTTCCACCGTCTTGGGCGAAAGCGACAGGGCCTGCGCGATCGCGGCGTTGGTGCGCCCCTCGACGACCAGCTGCAGCACGTCCCTCTCGCGCAAGGAGAGGCTGTCGAGCGGGCTGACGTTCGCGCCCTCGCGAAGGTAGTCGTCGATCACCGTCTCGGTGATCCGATGGCTCAGGTAGCGCTTGCCGGCCCGCAGCGCGCGGATCGCCTCCACCACTTCCTCGCCCGCGGATTCCTTCAGGACGTAGCCCTGCGCGCCCGCCTGCAAGGCGCGGTAGATGTGCTCCGCGCTCAGATACATGGAGAGGATCAGCACGCGCGTCTCCGGACATTTCTCGACGATGCGACGCGTCGCCTCCACGCCGTCGAGCTCCGGCATCGCGATGTCCATGATCACGATGTCCGGGCGCAGTCGCAGCGCCTCGGCGACCGCCTCGCGACCGTTGCCCGCGACCGCAACCACCTGCAGGTCGCCCGTTTCGAGCAAGGCCCGAAGACCGTCGCGGACGACCGCGTGATCGTCGGCAAGCAGTACCGTAACGGTCATGTCACACCCTCTCTCAGACGTGGTATTCCACGAGCACCTGCACGCCCGTACGGAGCCCGGCCTTCAGCGAGAATTGGGCCCCGACGGCCTCGGCGCGCTCGCGCATGATCAGCAGCCCCCAGCCGGCCTCGCGGTTGGATCTCTCGATTCGCTTCGGATCGAAGCCGATGCCATTGTCGCGCACCGACAAGGTCGCCAAGCCGTTGGCGCGCCGGATCGCGATCTCGACGCGTTTCGCGTTCGAGTGCTTGGCGACGTTGTTGAGCGCCTCCTGGGCGATCCGGAACATGGCGAGGTCCACCGGCTTCGGCAAATCGGCGGCGGGAGCATCGCCCTCGAAAGCGACGTGAATTCCCGTTCTGCGCGAAAATCCCGTGGCGAGCGAGCGCAAGGCGGCCGGAAGCCCGTAGTCGTCCAGCGCGTGGGGCCGGAGTTCCGCCATGACGTTGCGCATCGCGTCGACCGTGCCTTCGACGAGCGAGCCGCATTCCTCGAGGCGTCGGGCGAGCTCGGGCTTCGACCCCGCGGGCAGGCCGCTCGCGACGATGCTCAGGTTGATGCCGAGCGCGGTGAGATTCTGCCCGACCCGGTCGTGCAATTCTCTTGCAAGGAGTCTGCGTTCGGCCTCCTGGACCTCGACTAGGCGCCGCGAGGTGACTTTCAGGCGGTCGGCGTAGCTGTGGAGGTCTTCCTCGGCGCGTTTGCGCTCGGTGACGTCGTGAGTGATCTCGGAGAAGCCGCGCGATTTTCCGGTCTCGTCGAGCAGGGGCGTGACGATGACGTGCGCCCAGAACTGCGATCCGTTCTTGCGCACCCGCCAGCCCTCGCTTTCGTAGCGCCCCTGCGTCGAGGCAAACTGGAGTTGCATTCCTGGATCGCCCCGGGCGGCGTTATCGGGCGGGAAAAAGCAGGAGTAATGCTTGCCGATGATCTCTTCGGCGCGATATCCCTGGATGCGCTCCGCCCCGAGGTTCCAGCTGGTGACGAAGCCGTTCATGTCCAGGATGTAGATGGCGTAATCGCGGACGTTCTCCACCATCATGCGGAACCGCTCCTGGCTC
>Ga0184619_10000332_pt1 | contig 16093 bp, 11 predicted proteins | sample PLM0_60_b1_FD_133146 | JGI IMG/M metagenome (GOLD analysis project Ga0184619, IMG submission 133146) | Groundwater sediment microbial communities from an aquifer in East River, Colorado, USA - PLM0_60_b1 | ecosystem: Environmental > Terrestrial > Soil > Riparian zone | place: USA: East River...
CAACTGCTGATGGCCCGGAGGCGTTCGGCACATTTACACTTTCGCGTCCGAATAAAGGTTGGCCGCTGGGGAAATATCGCGTCGAGTTGTATGCAGGCGATCAGCTCGCCGATACGCTGAAGTTCACCATCGCGGCGGCGAAATAAAAAAGTTCGCTTCACACATCGGCTAGGACTGATTTTTGTTCTGGGGAGCACACGCGCCTCGCGTGTTGTCTCCGGCGCCTCGCCGGAGATTTCCCAGCTGTAGGGGACGCTGTTAGTGTCCCGTTTTCGGGAAGCAGACTGCTTCCCCTACAGATTAATCATCATTGCCACAGTTCACGAAAATAAGCGGCGACATTTGGTTTGAAATAAAAATACCAGGCCGAGACGCAACCGAGCACGCTGGCATTGATGATCGCCCGCCACATGATTGCGCGATGGATTAAGTTCATCCATCCGACGGCGATCGCGTAAACACTAATCAAGATCGACATCGTCATCACGAGATGACGCGACCACGGTTTTCGCGCGGCAAATCCGTAAGCGATGGATGCCATCAGGACTCCGATGACCGCGACGAGCGGCGCAGCGATGTGCAGCCATTCGCTGCGCGTGACTCGCTCGCTGCCCATGATCTGTGGCCCAACGTCGCAAATCGCGAGCAAGATTGACAGGAACATTCCCGCGGATGCCAAAGCTGCAAAGATTCGGATTGCAAACGGTTGCTTTAACTTAGTCACGGGAAAGTAGCTATGCACTGATCGCGCGCTTCTCCAGTTCTTTGCTGCTCGGCTGCTATCGCCGGTAAAACAAGTCCGCCCGCCAGGACGAACCAGCGGCCGGATCGCAAAACTTCCGTCGTGTTGTCGAACTCACAGGTGCATCGACTGACTTCGCGGATGACGTTGCCGCGGGGAAGGTTTACAATGGCGTTGCGTTGAGGCGGGCCGACGATGACGCGAGAGGCGCCAAGAGTGACGGCAACATTGACAATCGTTTCGGCGGCCCTAGGCTTCGACCGATATGAGGCGGCCAAGGAATCGCCCTCCTACGAAGGATTTATATCATTATGAAAACGAAATTTGCGGTTCTTACAGTGGCTCTCCTGTCTGTTTGCATGCTGATCCGGCCAAGCGCCATGGCGATCGGGTTCTCGATCGACGTGGGTGATCGGCCGTATTACACCTATGGTCCGAGCTATTGGGACGGTGGCTACGAATGGGTGTGGGTACCCGGGTATTGGGGGGAACACCATCGCCGATGGATGCATGGGCATTATGAGCGCCGTGGCGAGTGGCATCGCGAACATGCCCGGGAGCATCACCACGATCATGACCACCATGGTGATGAACACCACCACGACGACCACGATCACTAGAATAAGCCCGTAGCAAGCCTCGAATAAACCTTCCTTTGGAGCCGCTGGCTGCAGCCGTTCCCTGAGCATCAGGCAGGTTTACGCGTAAACGAGCAGATAAGGCGGCGAAGCCGCACATCAAATAACATCGCCCGACGAAGCGGTCGATCCACCATCAGCCGCGCGCGACCGACGAGCCGAATGATTACGGAGCGATCGCGCGCAGATAACGTTGCGCCGATCGGGCGATTGCGCCTTTCGCATCCGATAAGACGTTTGCCTTCCACCATCCGCCGTAGATTTGCTCGAACGAAAACGGTTCGATCGCGTCGACAATGCGCGAGATGGCGGCCGGCCCAAGCGGAATCAGATTCGGGTAGCTGCGCATGAAGCTAACGTAACGGCGGTCCTGCACCACGGTAACGATGTCGCCCGTGAGCAACGCGCCTTTACCATTCTCGGCTGCGGGGCAATGCAGCACAGTGCCGCCGTCGAAGTGTCCGCCGCAGTTGATCAGGGTGAGGCTGTCCCACAGCGGCTGAGTCGTTCCTTCCCAAAACTGAATGCGTGAACTTTCGCGCATGACCCATTTGCGGTCGGCGGCGTGCAAGAATATTTGCGCGCCAAAACGTTCGCTCCATTCGACCATCGACGAGTAAAAATGCGGATGGGAAATCGCAATCGCACGAATGCCGCCGCGCTCATTCACTGCCGCGATCGTTTTGGCGTCCAGCAGTGAAATGCAATCCCAGAGCAGATTTCCGCCGGGCGATTGCAAGAGCAGCGCGCGTTGGCCGATGGCAAATTCCGGCTCGGTCCCGATGCCGAGAAGTTGCGGCGCTTCGTTTTCGAACCGGTTCTGATGATCCGTGGCCAAGCGCTCGAGCGTGGTCCACTCCTGGCCATCATGCCGAATGAATTGCCGCTCATCTTCACAAATCGGGCAGCGCGATGGCGGCTGCCCGGTCGCGCGACACTGCGTTCCGCATTGCACGCAGATAAAGTTTTCCATCGCGGTTCATGTTTGTAGCGGCGATGTCTGATCATCGCAACAATCGGTGGATCGGCCTGGCAACTGCCGGGGCGATACTAAGATAATGCGGCTTCGCCGCCTGAATTAACATCGAGCAAGGGACTGCTCGATCCACCATGCGAAGCCGACGGGTTTTTTGTAGGGCCAGCACTCCGCTTGCCCGCATCGATTCGGCAGGCGATGCGCCCGCCCTACAATTCTGCAATCAGTGCGCTAAAATCGATGAACGCGTGGCGTTGCGAATAATGATCCAAAGTATAAGTCCGAGTGACATAAGTTTAATCCTTGTGCCGAATTGATCCGGCCCCGGTGATGTGTTTTTCGATCGTCGGCGGATTTCCGGAATAAGTGACTTTGCCCGCGCCGGTGATCGAGACCTTCAAGGTGTCGCTCACCGCAATGTCGGCGTTAGCTGCTCCAGTGGTTGAAATTTCCGCGGTCTTTGTTTGCAACGATCTTGCGTTCAGCTCGCTTGCGCCGGTCATATCGGCGAGCAATTCGTCCACAGTTCCATCGAGCGTGACGCGCGCGGCGCCGGTTGATTCAACAGCGAATTTCGCGCCGGAGAGTTGACTGGCGGTCAGTCGTGTCACGCCGGTGAGTTTTGCCGCGGAGCGAGTCGGACTCGAAACGACAATTTTGACGCCGTGCGTCGGCCAGATGCGATCGTGCGAATGCAAGTGAAGGCGATTGTCGATGGCACGATTCTCAATGTACGGAAGAAGATTTTCGTCGGTCGTGATGCTGAGCGCGGGCGCGCCACTGCGCCATTCGATCTGGAACGCGCCATCCGCTTCGATCTCTGAAAAGGCGGTGACGGTGCGTTGATCGGTGGTGATGTGGCCGTTGCCTCGAATGCCCGGCCATCCGCAGCCGGTGACGAGAACGACGAACGTCGCGAGAACTGAAATCGTGATTCTATTCATGAATGTTTGCGCCTCTTCTGATTCGATGCAGCACATGGCCGTTTCGGATTCAAAAAAATCTCTGCGGCCCGAATAATTCAAGAGATCGGTGATTTCTGACTCCTTGCCGCCTGTTGCCGGAGGGGGCTCCATGATTGCATCATCGAGCTGAGTTTAGAAATTCGCGCTCCCGAATGTCAAACTCGCTCTTCCCCTTGGGATCAGCCTTCGCGCGTGACCTCACTGGCTTTTTTGTCTTCACGCAAACCGAGGAAAACCGGCTGACGCAATTTCCCATCGCGGGTCCACTCGGCGAATTTGATCTGACAAACGAAAGTCGGATTTACCCAGTGCATTTTCCGCATCATCGAAGGCGTGATGCCTTGCACCCATTGGCCGTTGTGCTTCGATGGAAGATCGGCAAACGGGCAATCGTCGCGCGCTTCTTCCCGGAACTTCTTATGCAACATCGACAGTGATTTCGATGTGAAACCTGAACCGACTTTGCCAGCGAAGAGAAGGCGTTTTTCTTTGTAGTAACCAACTAGAATCGCGCCGAAATGTTTCCGCGATCCGCCCGGTGGCGTATAACCACCGATGACGAACTCCTCTTCGTTCACGCATTTGAGCTTGATCCAGGCGCCGCTGCGCCGCCCCGGTTCATAAACGGAATCGCGCTGCTTGCCGACAATTCCCTCCAAGCCGCGGCATTTAACTTCCTTGAGCAACGCCTGCGCGTCCCCGCCAATTTCGCCGGAGAAACGAATTGGTTCCCCTGCATCCGCGCAAAGCTGTTCGAGAAATTTTTGTCGTTGCTCCAGCGGCAGCGAGATCAAACTTTTGCCTTTAAGCTGAAGTAAATCAAAAACGTAAAAATAAATCGGCGATTTTTTTTCCTCTTCGCCAGTCGGACGGACTCGTGCCGTGACGAGCGTCTCGCGCGCTTGCAAAAGTTGAAATGACGACCGGCCTTCCTCATCGAGCGCAACCACTTCGCCATCGATCACACATTCGGCCACCGGCAAATTTTTTACGGCAGCGACAATTTCCGGAAAGCGCGCGCCGAGATCGTTTCCGTTCCGCGACATCAAGCGCACTTCATTGTCGATCTTGACTGCGATCGCACGGATGCCGTCGAACTTCAGCTCGTAAACCCAATCGCCGCTGGGCGGCGGCTTCTCTAGTGTGCGCGGTTTCATCGGCTCGATGAAGCGCGCTTTGGCTGATGGTAGGCCTCTTAGCTGCGAGCCGAACCAAGCCGACGCTCGTCTTCTCGCGCGGGGTTCATCACCGCTTTTCTCGCGGACTTTTTTTTTATGAGATGCCGATCCTGGCTGCGAATCCGGACGAATTTTCGGGTGAGCTCGATCCGATTCCCACTCGGCGTCTCGATCTTTCGCGATCTGCTTCATGGTGCGGCCGCTTTTGACCGATTGATCGTCGCGCTTTTTCGAAATTGGCTTTGCGCTCGATCCCGCTTTTAGAATCAGCCATTGATTTTTCCCTTCGCCGCCGCGAATTCGAATGAGCGCCCATTCGCCTTTTGCTTTCTCGCCATCGAGCACCAGATGCAGTTTGCCCTCACGCAGTGATTGCAGCGGCTGCTCACCGTAAACGTAGTATGTTCCCCGGTCCCAAACCATCACTGTCCCGCCGCCGTAGTTTCCGCGCGGAATCACTCCCTCGAAGTTTTCGTATTCGATGGGGTGATCTTCCACTTCCACCGCGAGATGTTTTTCACCCTGTTTCCAGGGAAGTCCTTTCGGGATCGCCCACGACTTGAGAACACCGTCCATTTGCAGCCGAAAATCGTAATGCAAACGGCTGGCATCATGTTTCTGAATGACGAAGCGCGAGGCGCCCGGCAACTTTTGCGGTCGCGGCTTGCCGCCTTTTGGCTCGGATGTGCGCGCAAAGTTGCGCTTCCGTTTGTACTGCGTCAACCCCATCAATCTTGATTTTAGCGACGGTCATAGACCGCCGCCACAGGATAAACGAAAATACGATCGCGCGAATTTTACGCTTCCGCCGGAAGCGGCTCGCCCACCAGGTAGCGCGTGAAGCGCCGGATGACAATGTTCTCGCCAAGCTCCGCGATTTTTGCACTGAGGAGCTCTTTGATTGTTTGGTCGGGATTTTTTATGAAGCCTTGCTCGAGCAAACACACCGTGCTGTAAAACTTGTCGAGTTTCCCATCGACAATTTTATTCACCACATTGGCGGGCTTGCCTTTGACTTGGCGCTCATAAATCGCCTTTTCGGAATCGATTATCTTCGCTGGCACTTCTTCCCGGGTCACGTAAAGCGGATGGGCAGCGGCAATGTGCAGGGTGATGTCTTTTACGAACTCGCGAAAATTTCCGTTTTTCGCGACGAAATCCGTTTCGCAATTCACCTCCACCAGCACGCCCACCTTGCCTTGCAAGTGAATGTAAGAAGCCACGATGCCTTCCTTGGTTGCGCGCGAGGTCTTTTTACTGGCGGTGGCGATGCCTTTGGTCCGCAAAATTGCCTCCGCCTTTCCGAGATCACCGCCGCTCTCCGCCAGAGCGCGCTTGCAATCCATCATGCCGGCGTTGGTCTTTTCGCGAAGCTGCTTAACGAGTTGTGGACTAATTTCCATCCGCAATTGAACGTTGGGTGTTCGATATTGAGTACGTTGGACGTTTCCTAAGCGGAAACGCCAGCCATCTCGACTTGCTCGCGAATCCGCGCTTCGCTGCTTGCCGAAACGATGGCATCGACCAGCTTTTGCAGAATCACGCGAATGGCGCGAATCGCGTCGTCGTTTCCCGCGATTGGATAATCGACCATTTCGGGATCGGCGTTGGTATCGACAATCGCGACAACTGGAATCCCAAGCCGACGTGCCTCATTCACTGCATTTTGCTCGCGGTTCGTGTCGATCACGACCATTGCATCGGGCAACTGCGACATCTCAAGAATTCCATCAAGGTTGCGTCGAAGTTTTGCGGCTTCGCGGTTGAGCGCGGCCAGCTCCTGTTTGCCCATTTTCTTGTATTCGGGCGATTGCTCAATCTGCTCAATGTACTTCAAGCGTCCAATGCTCTTGCGAATGGTCGAGAGATTGGTGAGCGTGCCGCCGAGCCAGCGCTGATTGACATAAAATTGGCCGCAAGCCAGGGCGGCTTCCTTGACCGCTTCTTGCGCCTGCTTCTTGCAGCCCACGAACAAAATCTTGCCACCACGCCGCGTGACTTCCTGGAGAAACTCCGTGGCGCGTCGAAGCTGGAGAACGGTCTCGTCCAGATTAATGATGTAGATCTGATTGCGCTTCTCGAAAATGAATGGCTTCATCTTTGGGTTCCAGCGCTTGGTCTGGTGTCCGAAATGCACGCCTGCCTCCAATAATTCGGGCACTAATTCTGTTGTATCTGCCATAGAAAAATCGCACCGGCGAAATGCCGCAACGGGACGAGGAAGATGCTACACCGTGCGGCAAAGGCAAACGGAATATTAGAAGCAAACGTCCAACCGGCCTTCGCCCGGGACGGGCTACGCCGTGGCGAGCGCTCAACTCCGAAGGCTTTCGCGAGCAGGCTGTTCAACATCCAATGTCAAACTAAGAGATCGACAATCGCGAGACCGAGAATCACAACACTTCGTCCCATTTCATCGGAAGACGAAGAATTTCAGCGCGAGGCTTTCTCCCCTTTGTCGGCGTAGCGCGCGAGCAACCAGCACAAATCGGAAAGGCGGTTGAGGTAGCGCAAAATTTCCGGATTAAAATCCTTTTTATCGACAATCAGCATCGCGACGCGTCGCTCGGCGCGCCGGCACGTGGTTCGCGCAAAATCGAGCGCCGCGGAAACGGTTGTCGCCCCGGGGACCACCCAATCCTGCGGATAAAGCGATTTGTCTTTTTCAAGATCGACAATCACCCCAGCGATCCGATCAACCATCGCAGCACTCGTCAATTTGAATCCATCTTTGATATAACGATCGAGGTCTTCGCGCGCAGTCGCCAGCTCGCCCATTACGACGATCAGATCTTTTTGCGCCGCGAGAATTTGTTCCGAAAGAAACTTGTCGCCACAAATGGATCGCGCGAGACCGAGCGCGGCGTTCAGCTCATCGACGCAACCACAGGCATCCACCCGCGGATCGGCCTTCGACACGCGCCGGCCATACATGAGCGAGGTTTCGCCTTTATCGCCGGTTTTGGTTACGATCGACATCAGCAGCGGCCGGAGTATTGGAGCGATGGAGTAAAGGAGTAATGGCTCTCGGTAGCGCCCATCACTCCATTACTCCATTACTCCAGCGCGCTTAGCCAACTGCCGGCTGCACTTCCGGCTCTTCGACGACCGCCGCGCCGATCGGTTCCCCTTTTTCCACAAGTTTAATTTCGCGATGCGCCGGGAACCCGGTGCCCGCTGGAATCAAGTGACCCATGATTACGTTCTCCTTGAATCCGCGCAGACGATCGACCTTGCCGAGCGTGGCCGCTTCGGTGAGCACGCGCGTCGTATCCTGGAAGGATGCCGCTGAAATAAAACTGTCGGTCTCGAGTGAAGCCTTGGTAATGCCGAGGAGCACCGGTGTGGCTTCGGCCGGTTTGCCGCCTTGCTCCACCACGCGCTCGTTCTCCGCTTCAAAGTTGAGCCGATCGACTTGATCGCCCCAAAGCAACGAAGTGTCGCCCGGGTCGGTGATTTTCACTTTGCGCAACATTTGGCGCACGATGATCTCGATGTGTTTGTCGTTAATCTCCACGCCTTGGAGCCGATAAACTTCCTGCACTTCGTTGACCAAATGCTCCTGCAAATCCTGCGGCCCGCAGACTTCGAGAATTTCATGCGGCACCACGGGACCTTCGGTCATTTGCTGGCCTTTCTTCACGAAATCGCCTTTGAAAACGATAATGTGCTTCGTGAGCGGAATGAGATGCTCTTCCTCGGAACCAGTTTCGGGATGCTTCAAAATTAAGCGGCGTTTGCCACGAACAGTTCCACCCATCTCGACGATGCCGTCGATCTTCGCGATCTCAGCTGCATCTTTGGGCCGGCGAGCTTCGAACAATTCAGCCACGCGCGGCAGACCGCCGGTGATGTCTTTGGTCTTCGCCACTTTTCGCGGCGTCTTCGCGAGCAATGCGCCCGCGCGAACCTTTTGGCCTTCTTCGACAATGACGTGCGCGCCGGCAGGAATCGAATAACTGGCCAGCACTTCCTTCTTGTCGCCGACGATCACGATTTGCGGATGCAAATCTTCCTTGTGCTCGATAATCACTGTTCCCATCAGCCCGGTTGCTTCATCGACATCACGCTTGATCGTGACGCCCGCGATCATGTCGCGGAATTCAACCTTGCCGCTCTTGTCGGTGAGGATCGGCACGTTGTACGGGTCCCATTGCACAAACGTCTCGCCTTTCTTCACGCTCGAGCCTTCGTCCTTCGAAATCATTGAGCCGATCACGACGTTGTAACGCTCGAGCTCGCGGCCCTCGGCGTTGTGCACACTGATCGAACCATTCTTATTGAGCACGATCCAGCTGCCGTCCAACGCTTGCACAGTGCGCAAATCGTTGAATTGAATTTTGCCGTCGTTCTTCGCTTTGATGATCGGCTGCTTGAACGTCTGGCTGGCCGTTCCGCCGATATGGAATGTTCGCATGGTCAACTGTGTGCCCGGTTCACCGATCGATTGCGCGGCGATGATGCCGACCGCTTCGCCCAGTTTCACAAATTGTCCGGTGGCAAGGTTGCGTCCGTAGCACATGGCACAAACGCCCCGGCCGCATTCGCAAGTGAGCACGGAGCGAATCTTCAGTTGCTCGACGCCGATGCGCTGTAAATCGTTCGCGATCTTTTCATCGATAAGCTGGTTGGCTTTGACGACTTTCTTTTTCTTTTCGACAGGATCGACAATTCCTTCACAGCTGACCCGTCCAATGATGCGCGTGGCAAGATCGACAACTTCTTCGTCGCCTTCGTAGATCGAGCGAACAACGATGCCGTTGACCGTGCCGCAATCCATCTCGTTGATGATCACGTCTTGCGACGCATCGACGAGTTTGCGCGTGAGGTAACCGGAGTCCGCAGTTTTGAGCGCGGTATCGGCCAGACCTTTGCGGGCGCCGTGTGTGGAAATGAAGTATTCGAGCACGCTCAAACCTTCACGGAAATTTGAAGTAATCGGGCGCTCGATGATTTCGCCGCTCGGCTTCGCCATCAAACCGCGCATGCCAGCGAGCTGACGGACCTGCTGACGATTGCCGCGCGCTCCCGAGTCCACCATCAAGTGGACGGGATTGAGTTCCTTGCGGCCCTCGTTGTGTTCGAGGGTGCGGAACATCACACTGGAGATTTCGTCGCCCGCGTGCGTCCAAATGTCGATGATCTTGTTGTAGCGCTCGCCGTCGGTAATGATGCCTTTGCGATATTGCTGCTCCACCTGGCGGATTTGTTTGTAAGCGTTTTCCAGCTCGGTCTGCTTCTCTTTCGGGATAATCATGTCCGAAATCCCGATTGAAATGCCGGCCCGTGTTGCTTCGGTAAAACCGAGTTCCTTCAGCTTGTCGAGGGTCTCGACCGTGCTTTGCGGACCCGCCACCTGATAGCAACGCCAGATGATGTCGCTCAGCTGCTTCTTGCCCGCGGGCTTGTTGAAAAATCCAAGCTGTTTCGGCCAAATCTGATTGAAGATGACCCGGCCTGCCGTCGTCTCGATGATCTTTGCCTCGGCGTTTCCATAGGTCGTTTGCTGGCCGTGATCGGGGTTCTTGATCCGAATGCGGTCATGCGTCTGAATGCTTCCCTCGGCCATGGCAAATTCCACTTCGATCGCATCGGCAAACAATGAAAGACGGCCGTTGCCATCACTTCCGCCAGCGCGGCGCGGATTTTGCGTCAGGTAATAACAGCCGAGGGTGATGTCTTGCGAGGGCGTTGTAATCGGCTTGCCACTTGAAGGCGAGAAGATGTTATTCGGCGCGAGCATGAGCATGCGGGCTTCCATTTGCGCTTCCACGGAGAGCGGCACGTGCACGGCCATCTGGTCGCCGTCGAAGTCCGCATTGTAAGCCGTGCAGACAAGCGGATGAATGCGAATGGCTTCGCCTTCGATCAATTGCGGCTCAAACGCCTGAATCGACAATCGGTGCAGCGTCGGCGCGCGATTGAGCAACACCGGATGACCTTTGGTGACCTCGTCGAGAATGTCCCAAACTTCCGGCGTCTGACGCTCGATCATCTTTTTCGCGCTGCGCACGGTGTGCACGTAACCGAGGTCCTTTAGCCGGCGAATAATGAATGGCTCGAAGAGAACCAGCGCCATCTTCTTGGGCAGACCGCATTGATGAAGTTTCAGCTCCGGACCGATCACGATGACCGACCGGCCTGAATAATCCACGCGCTTGCCTAACAAGTTCTGACGGAAACGCCCACCCTTGCCTTTGAGCATGTCGCTAAGGGATTTGAGCGGACGATTGCCCGCGCCGGTCACGGCGCGGCCGTGCCGGCCATTATCGAACAAAGCGTCCACCGCTTCCTGCAACATCCGCTTTTCATTGCGGATGATGACGTCCGGCGTTTTGAGCAACAGCAAATTCTTGAGACGATTATTGCGGTTGATGACGCGGCGATACAGATCGTTGAGGTCCGAAGTGGCGAATCGTCCGCCTTCGAGCGGAACGAGCGGCCGCAAGTCCGGCGGGATGACCGGCAACACATCGAGGATCATCCAATCGGGACGCGCATGCGAATTTTGGAAGCCCTGGATGAGCTTGAGCCGCTTGGCCAGTTTCTTGCGAATCTGTTTGCTCTTGGTGGCTCCCATCGCTTTCTCGAGTTCCTTGTTAAGCTTGTTGAGATCGATCTCCGAGAGAAGTTTCTTCACCGCTTCCGCGCCCATGCCGGCGACGAAATCGTCGCCGTATTGTTCCTGCGCTTCGCGGTATTCAACTTCGTTCAGGAGCTGTGTCTTTTGCAGCGGCGTCTTGCCCGGATCGATGACGATGTAATCCTCGTAATAGATGACGCGCTCGAGTTGGCGCGCGCTCATGTCGAGCATGAGCCCGAGGCGCGATGGCATGCATTTGTAAAACCAGATGTGCGAAACCGGCACCGCCAGCTCGATGTGGCCCATGCGTTCCCGGCGAACGCGGGCGAGCGTCACTTCCACGCCGCAACGATCACAAATGACGCCCTTGTGTTTGATGCGCTTGTATTTTCCACAGGAGCATTCCCAATCCCGTGTCGGACCAAAAATCCGCTCGCAGAAAAGGCCGCCCTTTTCCGGCTTAAAGGTACGGTAATTAATTGTCTCCGGGTTTTTGACTTCGCCCTTGCTCCAGGACCGCATCGTGTCGCTCGAGGCGACGCCAATCGCCACTTGCTCGAAACCCACGGGGCGCTCTTCGCCCACTAACTCACGCCAGGAATGTTCGTTCATGATTGTTTAAAATGATTGTTCAAATTACGCCACGTTGTCGAAGACACTGCTCGGCGCCTGGCCGCCGACTTTGACGTCGAGCCCGAGACTCTGCATTTCCTTGATCAGCACGTTGAAAGATTCCGGCGTGCCCGCTTCAAGCGAGTTGTCGCCTTTGACGATGGATTCGTAGATGCGGGTGCGACCTTGCACGTCGTCCGACTTGACGGTCAGCAATTCCTGCAAGGTGTAAGCCGCGCCGTAAGCCTCGAGCGCCCAGACTTCCATCTCGCCGAAGCGTTGACCGCCGTACTGCGCCTTGCCGCCGAGCGGCTGCTGCGTCACGAGCGAGTAAGGACCGACAGCGCGCGCGTGAATTTTGTCCGCGACGAGGTGACCCAGCTTCATCATGTAGATGTAGCCAACCACTACTTCTTGATCGAAAGCATCGCCGGTGCGACCGTCGAACAAGCGCGCTTTACCGTTTTCCTGGACCCAACTAAAGCCTTCATTCTTGCGCGCGTCTTTCAGGTATTCGCGGATTTTATTTTCCTTAATGCCATCGAAAACTGGCGTCGCGACCTTGAATCCAAGCGCCTTGGCGGCAACGCCCAGATGGGTCTCCAGGACCTGGCCGACATTCATGCGGCTCGGCACGCCCAGGGGATTGAGCACAATCTCGACCGGCGTTCCATCGGCGAGGAATGGCATGTCTTCTTCGGGAACGATGCGCGCGACCACGCCCTTGTTGCCGTGGCGGCCGGCCATCTTGTCCCCGACGCTCAATTTGCGTTTGCTCGCGATGTAAACTTTGACCTGCTTGATGATGCCAGGGTCGATATCATCACCGCTCTCCACGCGATCCATCGAGCGCTCGCGTTCAAGGTCGAGCTCGGCGAATTTGTGTTCGTACGAGCCAATGATCTCGCGAATCTTGTTGCGGATCGGGCTCGGGTCGATCTCGATGTGGTCGTAAACGTTGGCGAGCTTGCGCAGCAGCGTCTTGGTGATTTTGCGATTGGCCGGGATAATGATTTCGCCGCTCACGGCGTTCACCACATCGAGAGGAATTTTTTCGCCCAGCAAAATATTTGAGAGCGCGTCAGTCAGTTGTTCGGTCAGCTCTTCTTTCTTGCGCTTGTGTTCTTCGCTGATCGATTTCAGCTGCCGCTTCGTTTCCGTCGGCGTGAGCTTTTCTCGCGCAACTTCACGACGCGACGAAACTTTTACGTCCATCACGATGCCGTAGGTGCCGGATGGCACAGTCAAAGATGTATCTTTCACGTCGGCGGCTTTTTCGCCAAAAATCGCGCGGAGCAGGCGTTCCTCCGGCGCAAGTTCGGTCTCGCTCTTGGGCGTGATTTTGCCGACGAGAATGTCGCCCGGTTTAACTTCTGCGCCAACCCGCACCACGCCATCCGGCCCGAGATTACGCAACGCTTCTTCACTGACATTCGGAATATCGCGCGTGATTTCTTCCGGGCCGAGCTTGGTGTCGCGCGCGCCGATTTCAAACTCGTCGATGTGGATGGAGGTGTAGATGTCCTCTTTCACGACCTTCTCCGAGATCATGATCGCGTCTTCGAAGTTGTAACCGTGCCAAGGCATGAACGCGACGAGCACATTGCGCCCGAGCGCGAGCTCGCCATGATCGGTGTTCGGTCCATCCGCGATGATCTGACCCTTTTTCACATGCTGGCCTTTCTTCACGATCGGCTTCTGGTTGACACAGGTGCCGGCATTCGAGCGCATGAATTTTCGCAGTTCGTAAACATGAATGCCCGCTTCGAGGTCGGTTCTTAATTTTTTGCGACCCTCGGGCATGTGACCGTCTTTGGTGACGACAATTTGATCAGCCGTCACCGAAGCGACCTTGCCGCTCTCAGTCGCGAGAACGACGGCGTGCGAATCCCGCGCCACTTTCGCTTCCAGGCCGGTCCCCACCAGCGGCGTCTCGGAAACAATGAGCGGTACGCCCTGGCGCTGCATGTTGGAACCCATGAGCGCGCGATTCGCGTCGTCATGTTCGAGGAAGGGAATGAGGCCTGCCGCCACCGACACAAGTTGTTTCGGCGACACGTCCATGTAATGCACTTTTGCCGGATCGACTTCGAGAAAGTCGCCGCGATATCGCACGGAAACCTTTTCGCCAGTGAAATGCCCGCGGCCGTCAATCGGCGCATTGGCCTGCGCGACCAGAAAATTTTCCTCGCGATCGCCCGTGAGATAATCAATTTGATCCGTAACGCGGCCTTTCTCGACTTTGCGATATGGCGTCTCGATGAAACCGAATTCGTTGATGCGCGCGAAGGTGCTCATCGAGCTGATCAGGCCGATGTTTGGACCTTCCGGCGTCTCGATCGGACAAATGCGGCCGTAGTGTGACGGATGAACGTCGCGCACTTCGAAACCCGCGCGATCGCGCGACAATCCCCCAGGGCCGAGCGCGGACAACCGACGTTTATGAGTCAACTCCGCCAGCGGATTCGTTTGATCCATAAACTGCGAAAGCTGCGAACGCCCGAAGAAATCGCGGATGACCGCGCTGAGCGCCTTCGGGTTGATCAGCTTTTGCGGCGTCATCCCATCGACGTTGATGTCGAACAAAGTCATGCGTTCTTTGACCAGACGCTCGGTGCGCGCGAGACCGACCCGGCATTGGTTGGCGAGCAATTCACCGACCGTACGCACACGGCGGCTCCCGAGGTGATCGATGTCGTCGAGCGTGCCTTCGCCGCGACGCAGATTGATCAAATACTTGATCGCAGCGATGAAATCTTTGTCCGTCAAAATGCGCTCGCCCAGATCGACATTAATTCCAAGTTTCTGGTTGATCTTGTAACGGCCAACCCGACCGAGATCATATTTTTTTGGATCGAAAAAGAGCCTCTTGAGCAAGGCGCGGGCATTGGCAACCGTCGGTGGATCACCCGGCCGGAGGCGTCGGTAGATATCTTTGAGGGCTTCCTCCTGATCGTGCGCGGGATCTTTCCTGAGCGCCTTCACCACCGTGTCGTCATGCGAGATATCGATGACTTTAACTTCACGAATCTTGAGGCCCATAATTTGGCGAACCGTGGCCAGAGTGAGCGGCTCGAACGCGCGCGCGACTGTGACTTCTCCGTCGCGCACTTCCGCGGTGAGCACTTTGGTGGCGAGCTTTTCTTCGTCGAGCTTCTCGCTCAGCTTGAGATTCTCGATGTTGTAAAAAAGCTTGATGACTTCTTCGTCGGAGCCATAGCCGAGGGCGCGCAGGAAAGTCGTCGCGAGAAACTTCCGGCGGCGTTTGCGGCGATCGAGATAAATGTAAAGAAGGTCGGCCGTATCAAATTGCACCTCGATCCAAGAGCCGCGGTCCGGGATGATGCGGAAACTGTAGAGCACTTTGCCGTTCAGGTGGACGCTCGATTCAAAAGCGATGCCGGGAGAACGGTGCAATTGGCTCACCACCACACGCTCGGCGCCGTTGATGACGAACGTGCCTTGCGCTGTCATGAGCGGGATTTCGCCCATGTAAACTTTCTCTTCCTTGGTTCCTTTTTCCTCACGCAGTTGAAAGGTGACGTGCAGCGGCGCGCTATAAGTCTGGCCTTCGCGCTGGGCTTCCAGCGCGGTCAGCTTCGGTTCGCCAATTTCATAATGGCTGAAATCGAGGACTGCTTTTTCGTCATAGCTCTCAATCGGGAAAACCTCCCTGAAAACCGCCTGCAATCCGGAGTTCTTCCGTTTGGAGAACGGGACATCTTTCTGGAGAAAATCGACGTAGGAATTGAGCTGGACTTCGATCAGGTTCGGCGGCTCAATGCCTTCTTTGATGGTTCCGAAGTAAATACGTTCCGGCATAATCACTAGACCAAGGGTTCAACCTCGCACCGGCCCCCAATAAATAGCGGCCGTGGCGGGAAAGCGTTCTACAGGGTCAACGGCGAACGAAGGGCGCAAAAATCGCAGCAAAACAGCGGCGTGTCAAATTGACCTCCACTGTCTTGTTGCCAGTTTTTCTTGTTTACCCTCGAGCGCCGGGTTAAAATAAGTCTGACTACTTCTAACGAAGAATCACAATAGACGAGAACGGCCGCCGCGCAAGCCATTTTTTGCGGCGGCTCCGGGGAAGACGAACTTATTTGATTTCGACTTTTGCGCCGGCCGCTTCGATCTTTTTCTTGATCTCTTCGGCCTCCGCTTTGGTCACGCCTTCCTTGATTGTTTTCGGCGCCCCTTCGACGAGCGCCTTCGCTTCGGCCAATCCAAGTCCGGGCACAGCGCCGCGCACCTCCTTGATGACACCGATCTTGTTTGCGCCCATCTCTTTCAAGATCACCTCGTAAGTGCTTTTTTCTTCGACCGGCGCCGCTGCTGCGCCGCCACCAGCCGCACCCGCCGCGGCAGGGCCAGCCGCCACCGCCACCGGAGCTGCTGC
>Ga0184619_10000333_pt1 | contig 16076 bp, 11 predicted proteins | sample PLM0_60_b1_FD_133146 | JGI IMG/M metagenome (GOLD analysis project Ga0184619, IMG submission 133146) | Groundwater sediment microbial communities from an aquifer in East River, Colorado, USA - PLM0_60_b1 | ecosystem: Environmental > Terrestrial > Soil > Riparian zone | place: USA: East River...
AAGCTCCTGCTTGCGATCGCGGCCGGGGTGTGGGCGTCAGCCGCTACTTGGGACTGGTTCGTCCAGCAAACGTCGGCGGGCCGGCGGCGCGTGCTCATCGTCGGCACGGACGACGTGGCCGCAACCGTTGCCGACGAGGTCGGGCGCGCTCGCGCGCCGCGATTCGACCTCGTTGGGAGAATCGACCTCGAAGAGTCGATCCCAGAGCCTGGCGACGTTCAGTGCCTCGGCGGGCTTGCCGAGTTGGCCGAGGTCGTGGAAGCGCAAAGTCCAGACATCGTCGTGCTCACGGACGAGCGCACGTATGCGCTCGCCATCAACCAATTGCTCGACATCGCCGGGGCGAAACTCAGGGTTATCGGCCTCGCGGGCTTCTTCGAATACGCGTTCGGCCGCGTCCCGCTCCCGCACCTCACGCCAGCTTGGTTCATGGGCGTCCTTCACCTGCGTCAACCGCTCCACGCGCGCTGGTCGAAGCGGGCCTCCGACGTCCTGGCGGCCTCAGTGGGATTCCTGTTCGTGCTGCCGCTCCTGCCGCTGATCGCGTTCCTCGTTCGGTTGACGCCCGGCCCGATTATCTATCGACAGACTCGCCGCGGCGAAGGCGGTCGCCCCTTCACGATCTACAAGTTCCGGACCATGGTTGTCGACGCGGAGGCGTCTGGCCAGCCCGAGTGGGCTACGGAGGGTGATAAGCGCGTCACCCCGGTCGGGCGGGTCCTCCGCCGCGCCCACCTCGACGAGATCCCACAACTCTGGAATGTGCTCAAGGGCGACATGTCCATCGTCGGCCCGCGCCCCGAACGGCCCGAGTTCGTCGCGATGCTCGAGAAGGAGATGCCGTTTTGGAGCCGCCGGCTTCTCATCAAGCCAGGAGTGACCGGCTGGGCGCAGGTCCGGAGCGGCTACTCCGCGGATTGCGCGAGTTGTGCGGACAAGCTCTCCTACGACCTCTGGTACATCCGACACCGGACGCTCGCCGTCGACCTCGCCGTCTGCGTCAGGACAGCCAGCTTGATGGTCAGCTCGCTGTTTCCGAGCATCCCCCGGCCCCGCCGACCGTTCGCTCGCATCGGGAAGGGAGCCAGCCTTTAAGGCACGCGTCCTTCTGCTTGCACTCGTCGCCTCAGCGGTCGCCGTGGGACTCTCCGGCGGCGAGAAGAAGGAGCCAGTGGGATCCGCCGGGGGGCAAGTGCGGCCCACCCCTCCCTCGTCCTACGACGTACCGACCTCTGGCGTGCACGTCACCACCTCGGCCCAGCTGAGAAGCGCGCTGGGGAGCCCGCAGCCGACCGACATCGTGCTCGCCGATGGCGTCTACGACGGACCCGCGCCGTTCCTCAACCCCAACGGCCACCGGCTCTATGCGGCCACCCTGGGCGGCGCGGTCCTGAGGGCCGGCCTCAGTCTCGGCGGGAACGCCGGCCCATCGGGGGGCGCGGTCCACGGCATCGTCTTCGACGTCCGCGACCCGGGGAAAACCGTGGAGGGCGCCGAGATCGCCGTTTGGGGCACAGCCACGAACGCGGACGTGCTCGACGTCACGCTCCGCGGGAATCGCGTCATCCGCACGGGGCTTGTAGTCCGGCAGCCGGAGGGCTTCCGCGGAGCCCGGCTCGTCGCGCGCGGCTTCACGGACTACGGGGTCGTGGTCGATGCCAATGACCCCAAGCTGGACGAGCTCGCCCAACCCTTCCGCCTAGCAGACGTCGACGTGGCGGGAGTGGCGCGGCCCGTTCCCCGTTCCTCCAACGGCACTGCCGAGGCGTGCCTCTGGGTCGGCAACCCCGGCGAAGTCCGGCGGGTGCGCGTCCGTCGCTGCGCCTGGGCAGGTCTCTGGACGGGGACGGCGGCAACCAACGCCCTCTTCGACCGAGTCGACGTCGACCAGACTCCTACCGGTGTCTACGTCGAGCACTTCACCCGGGGCAGCACGTTCCAACACCTGCTAGTCGGACGCAAGGTCAGGATCGGCGTCGTCACCGAGTGGGCCGCCCCGGAATGGAGTGGTCGCCCAGCCAGCGTCGACAACATCATCCAGGAAAGCCGGTTCGAGTCTTCGCTCGCAGGCGTCTTTCTCGATGACGGGACGACTCGAACAACGGTTCGACGAAGCACCTTCGTGAACCAGCGGTGGGCGGCGATCGGCGACTACCGGGGCATCGAAAACGCCTACTACGGGAACGACTACGGCGGCATCGCTCCCGGCGCCCACGACGTAACCCACGAGCATCCGAACTCGTTCGGGAAGTAGGGGAATGAATACTGCGGCAGTCAGCACAGCGCTCGAGCTCGACACGATCAGCCGGGCGGATGAATTCGAGGAGCTCGGGACGGAGTGGGACGCGCTCGTCCGCGCCATGCCAAGACCGAGCCCCTTCCTACTCCACGCCTGGCTGAACGCGTGGTGGCGGCACTTCGGCGAGGGCGCGGAGCTCGCAGTCCCTGTCGCTCGCCGGGACGGCCGGCTCGTCGCGGCTCTGCCGCTTCTCGTTCGGCCCCACCTGGGCCTCCGTACCGCCCGAATCCTCGGAGGCCGACAATCCGCGCTCGCCGATCTCCTCCTCTCCCCGGGAGAGGAACCGTCCGTCGGGGCGGCGTTGGCCGCTCGGGTGGTTGCGTCGGCCGATCTGGTCGACCTCTACGGGCTGCCGAGGCACAGTCGGATCGCGGAGGCGCTCGGACCCTCGATGGAGGTGGTCGAGCGCGTGGAGGCCCCGGTGCTCGATCTCACACCCGGCTGGGACGCGGTCTACCGGGAGAAGACGAGCTCCAAGAAGCGAAATCTCCACCGCCGCCGTCGCCGCCAGCTGGCCGAGCTCGGGCGCCTCGAAGTTGTCGTCGCTCGCAGCCTGGAGGAGCTCGGTCCTGCCCTCGAGGAGGCATTCAGGCTTCACGCGCTTCGCTGGGAGGGGCGCCCGGACGGCTCCGGTTTCGTAACGCCCGCCGGCAAGCTCTTCCACCGGGAGGTCCTCCCGGCGCTGGTCGAACTCGACGTGCCTCGCATCGTCCTCCTGACGCTCGACGGACGCGCTGTGGCATTCCATTACTACCTCGCCTTCGAGGGCCGAATGTACGTCCACCGGCTTGCGTTCGATCCGGCCTTCGCCCGCTTCTCTCCAGGCCTCGTCAACACGCTTGACACGATCGAAGCGGCCGCGGCCGAAGGACTGACGCGGGTGGAGTTCCTGGGCGGTGCGGAGCGTTACAAGATCGAGCTCGCCGACGGCGTCGAGCCCCTCTGCCACGGCCTGGGACTCGCCCGGAATACTCGGGCTCGCGCCGTCGTCGCGGCCCGGCTCGGGATGATTCGCCTCCGCCTCCGCCTCAAGCGCTCGCCTTCGCTCCACCGCTTGTACCTGGACGGGGTCGCGCCCGTCCGGCGGTTGGCTGCCCGCTCACGGGACGCGCTGCGCCCATGATCGGTCGCTCAGCGAGTGAGTGCCTCCCTGACGCGGTTGGCTGTGAATCTCGTTCCGGGAATAAAACGCGCGATCGGGCCGAAGCGGTGCTCCGCGGCGAAGCCAACAAAGAGGAGCCCGTCCTCCGTCGAGCGGAACCAGCGATCGAGAACCGGCCAGCCCTCGTCGACCGCTATTCGCTCCCGTACCTCCGGCGACAGGAACGAGAGCTGCTCCAGGGAGAACCGGAATCCCGCCGCGACGATGACCGCGTCCGCCTCGAGCACCGACCCGTCGCTGAGGTGCAGCCTGACGACGCCGTCCCGCTCGATCTCTTCGACAGCGAGGCCCTCGCTGACCCGTACGGTTCGCTCGACTTTCCCTCGGAGCCACGGCGAGCCGCCGGCGCGAAGGATGCGCCCGCTCAGCAGGCGACGAGCCGCCTTCGGAAGCAAAGCGAAGAGGTCGGGATGGAGGGCAAGCCGGTTGAGAGGCGGCGGCCCATACCCCACGACCGGGTAAGCGAGCCTGTAAAGACGCTGCCGCACGCGCCCTCGTGGCCGGTGGGGTTCCCGATCGGCGAACCAGCGCAGCCTGGAGCGAATGACGAGATCTACGTCGGCGCCCGCCTCCGCAGCCAGGGAGGCGCTCTCGAGCCCGCCCTGGCCTCCTCCAACGACCACCACTCGCCGGTCACGGTAGGCCTCGTAATTCTGGAGGGCCGTGGCGAAGGTGACGCGATCGCCCATGGCTTCCGTGAATGGCGGCGGCGCCTGGGCGAAGGGGATTGCTCCGACTGCGACGACGACCCGGCGCGCTTCGACCTCGGTTCCCGCGGCCGTGGTCAGCCGGTAGCCGTCAGCCGCTCGCTCGAGCGAAACGACGTCCGATGGGTCGCCTTCGGGAACGAACGTACTGCGAAACCACTCTGCGTAGCGGAGGAACTTCTGCAGCGGGATCGGCTCTTCCCGCTTCTCGCCGACTTCCTGCGCCCAGCGGTCGATCGTGCCCAGCTCGCCGGGTGCCGACAGCGACGTTTCCTTCCAGTCCGACCTGAGAAGCATGTCGGGCGGCATACGCGTCCGCCACGTTTCCATCGGCTCGCCGAACGTGCGGACACGCCGTCCTGCCAGGTGCGCGGCGACGGAAAGCCCGTATGGGCCCGCGCCGATGATTGCAATGTCGAGGCGCTCAGGCACGCCGGCAAGCTGCGCGCCGCCGGGGATCGGCGAGAGGTGCCGCAGGGGTGAAGAAGCGCGCCGACATTGCTCCGAGGACCTTGAAGGATAATCCGTCGCTTCCGCACTCGCGACGCGACGGCGAGGTCGATCGCGGCAGCCCGATGCAGGGAATCGGACCGTCCCTTCCCTATCCCGTGAAGGCGTCCGTGACCCGGGTTCGCTCGGCGCTCTGGCTCACGCGCTCGCAGGGCCACGCCGACGAGAGCGGCCTCCGGATTCTTTTCTACCACCGGATTTCGGAGGACCGCGATGAGCTCGCCGTACATCCGCGGAGGTTCCGGGAGCAGATGGACTACCTCGCGGAAGCCGGGTACCGGGTCGTCGACATCGCCCAGGTCGCCGATCTGCTCGACGCCGGCGAGTTGCCGAAGCGCACTGTCGGGCTCAACTTCGACGACGGCTACCTCGACGTGGCCGAGCACGCACTGCCCGTCCTCGCCGAGCACGGTTTTCGTGCCACGGTATTCGTCGCCACCGGCGTAACGGATGGGCGGGCGTCGTTCGCGTGGTACCGGCGCCAGCCGCCGCTCCTCGGCTGGGACGAGATCGCCGAGCTCGACTGGGGCGGCACGCTCGAGTTCGAGGCCCATACAGTCACGCACCCCAACCTGCTCGCGGTCGATGACCTGAGGGCGGCTGCCGAGATCAAGGAGTCGAAGCGCGAGCTCGAGGCCCGGCTCGGCCGGCCGGTATCGGCGCTTTCGTACCCTGCCGGACTGTTCGGGGAGCGGGAGCGGGGACTTGCCGTCGAGGCGGGCTACCGCGTCGCGGTGTCGTGCGAGCCGGGAGTGAACCTGCCCGATACAGACAGATTCGCCCTCAGGCGACGACAGATCGATGCGCGGGATCGCCTGATCGATTTCCGTGCGAAGGTGAGCGGCGGGCACGACACCCCTCTACCGCTCCGGGGCGTGTACCGACAGCTCCGCTACGGGGAGGGCAGCGGTAAGCCGCGACTCGCAAGCACACGGCGGTAGAGGTCGAGATGAGCTTGGTGGACCGCGGCAAGATCGAAGTGCTCCGCGACCCGGATCCGTCCGGCCTCCCCGAGGCGGCGGCGCAGGACCGGGTCCTCGAGCAGGCGCTCGATCGCGTTTGCCAGGCTCTGCGCATCGCCGGGCGGAACGAGCAGCCCCGTGACTCCGTCAACCACGACCTCCGACACGCCGCCGACATTCGAGGCGACTACCGGGAGGCCGGTGGCCATCGCCTCGAGGATCGAGACTGGAAGGCCCTCGGAGTGGCTCGAAAGGACGAAGACGTCGGCTGTGCCGAGCAACTCGGGGACATCATCGCGCTCCCCGAGGAGCTCGACGACGGACTCGAGTCCGAGGCGGTGCACTTCATCCTCGACAGCGGTCCGATCAGGCCCGTCCCCGACGATCGCGGCCTCGAAGGAACGTCCCCGCAACGCGGACAGTGCACGAACGAGCGTGAGGGCATCTTTGGGTGCGGCAAGACGCCCGACTGTCACGAGTCGGGCTCGCCCCGGATGGGCTTCGCCGGTCCGGAAGCCCGCTGGATCGACGCCGTTGCGTATGACGACCGTGGTCCCCTCCACGCACGTGTGCGCCGCGAGGCCAGCTCGACGCTCGCTGTCGGCGACGCAGACCGTGACCGTCGTCAACGGACGCAGACACCGCTCCGCCCATCGGTAGAGGGCGGAGGCCGGCCAGCTGTGCGCTTGGAACGCCCATCCATGCACCGTGTAGATCCGGATCGGCACGCGCGCGAGCCAGGCCGCCAGGCGGCCGAGGGCCGCCGCCTTCGCACTGTTCAGATGAACGATGTGAGGATGCTCGCCGCGCAGCAGGGCCAGGAGCTCCAGAAGGCCGAGCACGTCGCGCCAGAGACTGACCGGGCGCCTGACCTGCCTGAGGGGAACAAAGCGGGCGCCGGCCGCTCGCGCGGCTTCGCGAAGTGGGCCTTCTCCGTGGGCTGCTACGGCCACGTCGAAGTGATCGGCGAGCGGCGCGAGAAGGGACGCGACGTACGTCTGCGCTCCTCCCGTCTCGGCCAGGGTCACGACGAACAGAATTCGTGGACGCACGGAAAGAAGGCCTCACGCTGACGCCGGAGAAAAAACGCGTGCTACGAGGAGGGCTTCGCCCGACACCTTGGGGGCGCACCGCGGAAATCACACGTAGCCACCAACCCGAAGCGTACAGCGCCCGTGCGGCAAGGGCGGGGGCACTCCCCTTCGGCGTTGCGGCGGTCGCGGTCTTCCTGTGGTGGGCAACCGAGGAAGGCGGCTATGCCCCCACAGCCTGGTACCCGGGCGCACTCATCTTCCTCGCCCTTCTGGTCGGGGTTGCCGTCATTCCGGCCGGGCCGGCGAGCTCCGGGCCGTGGGGCACACGGGCGATCGCCTTCCTCGCCGCGTTCACGGCCTGGAGCTTCCTCTCGATCCTCTGGGCGGGCGTAAAGGGCGACGCGTGGGACGGTGCGAACCGCACGTTGCTCTACCTCACCGTGTACGCGATGTTCGCCCTCCTCTCCTGGCGGGCACGGGACGCGGCCCTCGTCGTTGGGCTCTTCGCGCTCGGAACGGCAGCGGTCGGAGCCGCCGCGTTCGCTTCGGAGGGAGCGTCGGCCTTCAGCGACGGCCGGCTGGAGGCACCGACCGGGTACGCGAACGCGAGCGCGGCGCTTTTCCTCGCGGCCTTCTGGCCCGCCGTGACCCTCGCCGCCCGTCCCGAGGTGCATTGGGCAGCGCGGAGCGTCCTCCTCGCAGCGGGGGGCCTGCTCCTCCAGCTGGCCGTCCTCGCGCAGAGCCGCGCCTCGGTGGTGGCCGGAAGCATTGCGTTCCTCCTCTACGTGGTGGTTAGCCAGGAACGGCTCCGCGCCCTCCTCGTGCTCGTGCCCGTTGCGGCCGTGACGCTCGCCTCCCTCGGCCCGCTACTCGACGTCTTCGCCTCTGCCACCCAAGCCGACCTGGAAGAGGCGGTTGTCCGTGAGCAACAGGCGCTCGCACTCTCGACCGCAGCGCTCATCGCAGTCGGCGCGCTTGTCGGATTCATGGACCGTCCCGGCCGGATCAACCTACGCGCTCAACTCCTTGCCGGCCGTCGCCGCACCGTCGTCGCCGCCGTTGCGGCCGGCGTCCTCGTAGCACTGACCGCGGCCGCCGGCGTCATGAGCCTCATGGAAGGGTCCGGGCGCGATGGGGTGAGCTCGGGAGCAACCTCGGCTCTCGGCTCGTCCCGGCTCGGCGGTGGGCTCGAAACCGGTCGCTACGACCTCTGGCGGGTCGCTGCAAGGGAGGTGGCCGACCATCCCTTGCTCGGAGTCGGTGCCGACAACTTCGCCGTCGACTTCGCCAGGGAGCGCCGGACCCGCGAGGAGCCGCTCTACCCGCACAGTCTCTTCCTCAGGAGCTTCTCGCAGACCGGTTTGGTGGGCGGCGCGCTGTTCCTCGGGTTCGTGGGAGCCGCGCTCGTGGCCGCACTCCGGAGGCGCCGGCGATCCGACGCGCTTGCGAACGCCGTGGCGTCGGCTTCGGTCGTCTCGGCCGTCTACTGGCTCGTGCATGGCTCGATCGACTGGCTCTGGGAGATCCCTGCGCTTGGCGCCTCGGCCCTGGCCTTGCTGGGGCTCGCTTTCGGACTCGGGCAGCCCCGGCCCGAACGCCCGCTCTCGAGGTCGCGGCGCTCGGCCCCCGCCCTCGCGGCCGCAGGGGTTCTCGTCGCCGCGGCGGTGGGCTCCTACACGCTGCCCGGGCTGGCTGCACTCGAGGTCGAGCGCGCCGTCCAGGCGTGGCCCGAAACGCCTGACCGCGCGTTCTCGCAGCTAGAGCGGGCACGCCGCCTCAACCCGCTCAGTGAGCGGCCCGATGTGGTGGCGGGTGCCCTTGCGCAGCGCGCTGGTCAGCCCGAGCGGGCCCGAATAGCATTCCAGCGGGTCCTCGAGCGAAACCCGGACGAATGGTATGCGCATCTCCAGCTCGCGCTTCTCGACGCCGCGGACGGCAGGCGAGGTGAGGCTCTCGCTCATCTCATGCGGGCTCGGTCGCTCAGCCCACTCGAGTCCGCCCTCCGGGATGCGGAGGATGCGCTCTTTGCCGGCGCACTCCTACGACAACGGTTCGTCCTGCGCGTCGATCGGCTTGCCGTCCGTTCTCCCCTCGGCCGCAGACCGGTCGACCTGCCGGCCGGTACCGGGGCTCACGAGTCAATGTATGTGAGGGGGCACCCGTGAGCGGATACGCGCTTGCGCGCGCCCCGACTGCCAGCCGCCGCCGCTTCGGGTTTCTCATAGCCACGGCAGCAGGGCTTCTTCTCGCCGCTCTGCTCGGCGTCGTCCTCTCTCGGTACCCGCCGACGCTCGGGCTCGCGGCGGCTGCCGGCCTCAGCCTGCTGGCCGTGCTCGCCCTCGCACTCATGAGTCAGCAGGCCGCCGCGGCCCTGGGCTTCGCACTCCTCGGAGTTGTCTACTTCGAGCCCGCGCCGACTGATCTCGTCTTCTTCGTGGTCGTCGCCGTCGCCCTAGTCACCGGGCGCTTTCAAGTCCGCCCCGTTCCAGCTCCCGTTGTCGGGATCATCGGAGCCTTCCTCGCCCTCAATCTCCTCTCCGCAGTAGAGGTCGTGGATGTCCCGCGCTCCTTGACCTTTTTCGCCACGACGCTGTACGTCGCCGTCCTCGGTGTCTGGGTCACAGGCTGGCTCACAAATCGCCGCCGGGCCAGGATTGCCGCGGGCGGCTATCTCGTCGCGGCAGTGACCGCAGCGGCTCTCGGCCTGTTGGCTCTCTTCCTGCCGATTCCGGGACGAGACCTGATCGTGGCCGAAGATCGCGTGATGGCCCTCTTCAAAGACCCGAACGTCTTTGGGCCGTTCGTCATCCCACCTGCCCTCATTCTCGTCGAAGAGATTCTCAGCCCTCGCCTCTTCCGGCTCCGGCGCCTGTTCAAGGGCCTTCTCCTGCTGGTCCTCGCGCTCGGGGTGCTGTTCTCGTACTCACGCGGAGCATGGGCCAACCTGGCCGCCGGCGTTGCGATGGTGCTTTTGGTGCTCGCGCTCAGACGCGGAGGCGGCCGCAAGGTCATGCTCGCGTTTTCCCTCGTGCTCGTGGCGGGAGCGCTCGTCGTCGGGACGGTGGCTGCGAGCGGCTCTGCCGCCTTCGTCGCCGAGCGCGCGCACATCCAGAGCTATGACTCCGACCGGTTCGGCGCCTGGGTCGCCGGGCTCGAGCCCGCCCAGCGCTACCCCTTCGGCGTCGGGCCCGGGCAGTTCGAGAGCATTGCCTCGATCTCCGCACACAGCACGTACGTGCGCGCAGTCGCGGAACAGGGACTACCTGGCCTCATGGCGATCTTGGCGCTCATGACCTTCACACTGGGCGCGGCGCTCGGGAACGCCATCGCCGGTCGGGACACGTACGGCATCGGCTCGGCCGCCTTGCTCGGGGCGTGGTGCGGGCTCCTCGTCAACAGCTTCGTCATCGACACGCTCCACTGGCGCCACCTGTGGGTTGTGGCCGCGTTCATCTGGGCGGGATGGGCCCGGCGGCGTGTGGGCACCGGGTGGATCCAGGTCCAAACGCGCGTTTGGAACTCCCGCTCCCCGGATATCCGATAGACAGGGGTGCGGGGATGATCCCGAAAAAGACTGCGGCGTTCTTGGCTTGGGCAATCGCGTTCGGCTCGGCTTTCGTCGTCATGCCCGCGCCCGAGGCGAGCGCGGCTCCTGCGTGCACGATCGTCGGCACGCAAGCCAACGACACCCTCACCGGTACGGGGCGGAGCGACTACATCTGCGCCTTGGGCGGAAACGACATCATCCGCGGCCTGGGTGGGAACGACCTCGTCCTTGGGGGCGGAGGCGCCGACGCCGTCTACGGCGGCGGGGGCGACGACCGCATCTTTGGCGGCTTGGGCGGGGACCTGCTCGCGGGCGGAGACGGGAACGACATCGTCAAGGGCGGCGCCGGCCGCGACACGTTGCGCGGCCAGGCCGGCGGGGACCGGCTCTACGGAGGCGGCGGACACGACCGCCTCTACGGCGGAGGCTCTCGGGATCTCTTTTATGCGCGCGACGGGACCCGGGACCGGGTCGAAGGCGGCGCAGGCGGGGACTGCGCGCGCGTCGACCCGGGCCTCGACGTCACGGTCAGCGTCTACATGTTCTTCTGACGGAAGCCGTACGGTTGCTCAGGCCTCGGCGGCCGCGCGGGCGTCGTCAATCGTCCACGGCGCGAGTCCCAGTGAGTACGGCACGACTCCACGGGCCCCGATCGCCACGAGCCCGAGCGCCGGCGCGTGGAGCTGCTGGAGGACGTCGCCGAGTTCGGCTGCCGCCGCCGGGGTGATCCGGTCGAGCCGGCAGACGGCAATCACGGCGTCCGCGTACCGCGCGAGCAGCGGCCCGTCCACGACGCCGAGGAGCGGCGAGCCGTCCACGACGATAAAGCGGTAGTCGGAGCTTTGGAGTGCGCCGAAGAGCAGCGACATCGGCTCTCGTGAGAAGAGCTGAGCGGGATTCGCACTCGCGCTTCCGGACGGGAGCACGTCGAGGTGCGGAGCACCCTGGGCGGGTGACACCGTGGTGATGGCCTCTCCCAGGAGCTCGTCGACCCCTTCCCCTTCACCATCGCCGATCGCTCGGAGGACGTCGGTGAGGCCGGGAGCGCGAGAGACACCGAGAAGCTTCTCGATCCTCGGTCGCCGAAGGTCGGCGGAGATGACGAGTGTCCGAGAGCCAGCCTGAGCGAGCGAGCCCGCAAGGCGGGCCGCGACCTTGGACTTCTCCTCGCTCGCGAACGCGCTCGTGATGAGCAGGACCTTGCGGTCAGCGGGGAGCTGGAGGGCTGAGGCCTGAAGCGCCTGGTACGCCTCGGCCGTCTGTCCGCGGCGGGCACGCAGCCGGCGCGGCGGCGGCAGGGCGGCGAGGATCGGCACACCGGTGAGCCGGTTGAGCTCGCGGGGCCCGGACAAACGGGGCGCGACCTGATCGATGGCGAGAGCGGCGAGGACCGCAATAAAGGCAGATGCAAAGAAAGCGAAAATCGTGTTGCGCACGGGACGGGGCGAGTCCGGCGTCGATGGGGGTTGGGCCGTCTGGGCAATCTGCAGCTCGGTACCGGCGCCCGCCTGGCTGAGGCTGAGCTCGTTCAGCCGGGCTCGGATGATCTGCGCCTCGTCCCTTCTGCTCGACGAGCCCTGCACCCGATCGAGAGCGGCCTGAAGCGCAGCCCGAGACCGCGCGAATCGCTGTCGCTCGGCGGCCGCCTCCATTTTCACGAACGACCGCGCGACCGCGTTCGCGATCGCCGCTGCTCCAGTGGGGTCCCCGTCCGTCGCGTCGACGTGGATGATGTTGGCGTCCTCGTCGACCGAGGACTCGACCTTGTCCTCGAGCGTCGCAGCGGTTTCGTCGGGAAGACGTTTGGCGCCCTGCTCGAGAACGTTCCTGGTCGTGAGGAGCGTTTGCACCGTCGCGAGCCGTCGCCTCACGGTCTCGACGTCCGTCGACTCGAGGCCCCCGGCTCGGTCGTCCAGAACGATTGTCGCAGTCGCCCGGTAGCTCTTGGAAAGAGCAAGCGAGAGCACCAGCACGGTCACCGTCATCAGGGCGATGAGCAGCAGGATCAGAGGCCAGGCGCGCTTGAGCGCCGCCAGGTAGCGAGGGACGTCGACCGGCTCTTCGTCGACTTCACGCGGGCCGCTCCACGCTAAACCGGTTCGCTCCGCCATCTCCTCAGCATAAGATGCCCACAGGGACCTCGTCTTGAACGTGGGCTTGGCGCTTTCTTCCTGCCGAGTCCAAAGGGGGCTGCGGCGACGCCCAGGGTGCTTCTCATCTCGAGCTTTGTCCGACCCCACCCCGGAGGGGTGGAGGAGTTCATCGATTCGTCGCGAGCGCTCCTCGAGGAGCGGGGGGTCCAGACCCGTGTTTTGGCGTGCCGCTTGCCCGGACAGGACACCACGGCGGACGCCGTAATCCCTACCCGCTTCGTCGGCAGATCCTCGTGGCCGCTCCCCACCGGCGGGTGGCGAACCCTCTGGGGCGAGGTGTCCGCGGCCGACGCCGTCGTGGCGAACAACGCGCGCCACCTCCTACCCGTGGTCGCGGTCCTTCTCTCCCGCGCGCGGGGGCGCGTCGCATTCCTCGTCGTGCACGGTTCCGGTGCCGGGCCGTACGAGGGGTCGCTGGCCTTCCGGCTCGCTCGCTTTTTCCTCGAAAGGACGCTCGGGCGACTCGCCATGCGCGTCTCACGCCCCGTGTCCGTTTCGAGGATCGGTGTCGAGGGAGCGCGGCGACTATACGGCGTGCAGGCGAGCTACTTGCCCTACCCGCTCCGCGACGTCTCCCCGGACTCGTCGTCCCCTTCGCTCGAGTCCGACCGACCTATGCGCATCACATGGGTCGGAAGGCTCTTCCCGGAGAAGGATCCCCTGCTCGCCGTGGCTGCCGTCGAGATCCTCCGCCGCCGACGTGAGGCCGTGCTGGACGTCTACGGCGATGGGCCGCTTCGGTCGGAGCTCGAGCAGCTCGCTCTCCAGAGACCGTGGCTTCTCGTCCATGGGGCTCGTAGCTGGGAGGAAGTGCAGGTCCTCCAGGCCGGCGGGCATGCGTGTCTGGCGACCTCGGTGGCCGACAATGTCCAGGTCACGGTGCTCGAGGCGCTCAGCCGAGGCATTCCCACCGTGTCGACGCGGGTCGGCGACGCCCCTTCGTACTATCTCTCGTCGTCGATCCGTCACTTATGCGTTCCGCCCCGTGACCCCGAGGCGATGGCGGACGCGCTGCTCGACCTTGCCTCCTCGTACGAGAGCTTCCGGAGCCTGTTCGCAGCCAACGCGGCCATCCTTCGGGTCCGGCACGCCAACGTCGGCGAAGCTCTCGCGCGCCTGCTGGTCGAAGCGCTTCCGAATACGGAGAGCGCGGGGCGGCCCTTCCCCGTCGGGTGACCTCGGGAGGGACCGCTTCGGGTGCGACGGTCGCGACCGGCTCCGCGCGGCTCTTCTGGGCACAGGTCCTGGGCAACGCCGGCCTTTTCGTCGGCTTGCTCCTCATCGCCCGGGCACTCGGACCGAGCGGCCGCGGGACGGTTGCGTTTATCACGGTTACGTCAATACTCGTGGCGCGGATCGCCCGTCTCGGCGTCGGCGAGGCGACGGTCGTCTTCGCGGCGAAGCGACCTCGCGCCCGACCGATACTCCTCACGAACATCCTCCTGTTCGCGGCGACCGCCGGCTCCGTCGGCGCGGCCCTCGTCTGCGGGGCGCTCAGCCTGGCGCCGAGCATCAGACCACCGGGCCTCGGAGGCGCCGAGCTCGCTGCTCTCGGGTTGAGCGTTCTAGCGGCCACGTTGGCCGACGCCGGCTACAAGTTCGTGCTCGCCTGCAGCCGCTTTAGGCTCCACGCCCTCGTCACGACGACCACGTCGTGGATGTACGCCGTCGTGATCGCCACCGTGTGGGCGACCTTCGGCCTGACGGCCGCTCGCGCCGCGCTCGCATGGGCGGCCGTGCACGCGGTTCGTGCCCTCGTGCTGTTCTCCGCGTCGGCCCTTGGCGTGGGCATGCGGCCACCCGGCCTCTCTCTCCTCCTGGACTCCCTGCGCTTCGGCCTGCGTGCCTGGATGGGAACCCTCGCCGACGACCTGAACTTCCGAATCGATCAGATCATCGTCGCCCTGATCGCCTCGGAGGCCGCGCTGGGGATCTACGCGGTCGCGGTCAACGCGTACGAGGTTCTCCTCTACCTGCCGGGCGGGGCTGCGACCGCGCTTCTCCCCCTGATCGCGGGAAGCCCGCACGCGATGCGAGCCGAGCGGGCGCTCCACGCTTTTCGGTCGGTCGCGCTCGTGACCGCGGCGAGCGTCGTTGTCGCCGCCCTCGTCGGCCCAGTACTGCTGCCAATCGCCTTCGGCTCGAGTTTTGAAGACTCGGTCGGCCCATTCCTGCTGCTTCTGCCCGGCGTGCTCGGGGCGTTGCTTCTGGCCATCTTCACGAATGCTCTCATCGCTTCCTCGGCGCCCGCGCTGTCCTCGTTAGGACCCGTCGCATCGCTCTTGGTCGGCCTCGCGCTCGACTTCGCCCTCATTCCTACCTTCGGCGCCTCCGGCGCGGCCGCGGCCGCGAGCGCGGCCTTCCTCGCCGGGGGGGCGACCGCCCTCTTCGCCTATCGAACCCGCGAGCGCTTTCGCTGGCGCGAGCTCGTCTTGCCGCGCCGCGGGGATCTCGACATCCTGCGCGCGCTCGTCGCCGCGCTGCCCCGCCGACGCCCTGTGAGTGCGGCCACGGGCCCGCCAAACCCGGCCGAGTTCGAGGACGACCTCGTGTGACGAGACACCCTCACAGAATCGACTAAGGTTGGTATTCACGACGGTTCCCATCCCTCTTGCGGCCGAGGCGAGCGACACACTGGAGGGAAGCGAAGGCTTCAGGGTGATCTCCAGCGAGTCGGGGTTTGCCGCGCTCAGTGGTGCCTGGGACGACCTGGTCCGCGCGATGCCGAGGCCAAGCCCGTTTCTCCTCCACGCCTGGCTGCTCGAGTGGTTCCGACACTACGGAGGCGCTTCGGAGCTCGCCGTTCAGGCTGTGTTCCGCGACGGCGCGCTGGTAGGGGCCTTTCCGCTCGTCCACACGACCCGGCGAGGGCTGCGCGTGGCCAGGTTCATGGGTGGAGAACAGTCCAGTCTCGCCGACCTGCTCCTCGCCCCATCCGAGGATCCAACGACGGCGGCGGCGCTGATCGAACGGGCTTCGTCGGAGCACGACTTCGCCGAGCTCTTCGGCCTCGGCGGGGACAGCCGGGTCGCGCGAGCCGCTCCTGGACAGCTGCATCTCTTCAGGCGAGCCGATGCTCCGGTGCTCGAGCTCACTGATGACTGGGATGCGCTGTACCAGGCGAAGGCGTCTGCTAAGAGGCGAAGCCAAGACCGGCGTCGCCTGCAACAGTTGAAGGAGCGCGGCCCGGTCGAATTCTCCCTCGCACGCTCCCGTGAGGAAGTCGAGCTGGCGCTGCCGGACGCGTTCCGTTTGCATGGGCTGCGGTGGGATGCCCGGGGGGACGGCTCGGGTTTCGGGACCCCGACGGGTGTCAGCTTCCATCGAGTGGCACTCGGAGCGCTCGCCGACCAGGACGTCGTTCGCCTCATGACGATGAGGTTTTCCGGGCGGGCGATCGCCTTCGCGCTCGCCTTCGCGCTCGGCGACCGACTCTATGGCTACCGGATGGCGTTCGACCCCTCGTTCGCACGCTATTCACCCGGCATCCTGAATCTTGTGGAGATGCTCGCTTCAGCCTCTCAGGAAGGTCTGAGGCGCGTCGAGTTCCTCGGCGCCGCGGATCGCTTCAAGATCGAGCTCGCCGATGACCTCGAGCCGCTTCACCTCGGGCTCGGGCTGGCGGCGACCGCGCGAGGGCACGCGATCGTGACCACACGGAGCGGCGTCCGCCGGGCGCGTGAGCGGCTGAAGCGCTCTGAA
>Ga0184619_10000334_pt1 | contig 16070 bp, 17 predicted proteins | sample PLM0_60_b1_FD_133146 | JGI IMG/M metagenome (GOLD analysis project Ga0184619, IMG submission 133146) | Groundwater sediment microbial communities from an aquifer in East River, Colorado, USA - PLM0_60_b1 | ecosystem: Environmental > Terrestrial > Soil > Riparian zone | place: USA: East River...
CTCATCGCCGGCGCGCTGCTGTTCGTCGTGCCGCCGCTGCTGCGCCGCAACCTGCCCACGGGCGCAACTCGCGATGCCGTCAATGTCGCGGTATACCGCGATCAGCTGCGCGAGCTTGAATCCGACCTGCGCGCCGGAACGCTGGCCCTGGACCAGCATGAAAAGGCGCGCAGCGAGATCGAAGCGCGATTGCTGGCCGACGTCGGCAAGGGCGACGCCCCGGCGCAATCTCCGCGACATACACGCGCCGCCGCGCTCGCTCTGGGTCTGGCCGTGCCGATTTGCGCCCTCGCCGTCTATGTGGCGGTCGGCAATCCGCGGGCCCTCTTGCCTCAAGGCCCCGAAGGCGGAAGTCAGCACGCATTGAACGCGCAGCAATTCGAAGCACTGGTCTTGCGGCTCGCGGCGCGCATGAAGGACAACCCCGAGGATGCCGAGGGATGGATGATGCTCGCGCGCTCGTACGCGGTGCTGGGGCGCTTCGGCGAGGCGAGCGACGCCTACGCCAAGGCCGCTGCGCGCATGCCGAGCGACGCGCAGCTCCTCGCCGACTACGCGGACGCTCTCGCGATGGCGCAGGGCAGGACGCTGCAAGGGGAGCCGGAAAAAATACTGCTGCGCGCGCTCGCCATCGATCCCGACAACGTGAAGGCGCTGCTCCTCGCAGGCACCGCCGCCTTCAACCGGAGCGATCCCCTCGCTGCGATACGCCATTGGGAACGCGTGCTGGGGCTTCTGCCGAAGGAGTCCGACATGATTCAAAGTGTGCAGGCGAGCATCGCGGAAGCACGCTCTCTGGGCGGGTCTCCAGGCGGAAAAACGCAGGTCGCGAAACCTGCACAAGCCCAAGGCGGCAGCCGGGTGAGCGGCGTGGTCAGGCTCGCCCCGGAGCTCGCCGGGAAAGTCGCCCCCGGCGACACCGTTTTCATTTTCGCCCGCGCGGCCGAAGGTCCGCGCATGCCCCTTGCGATCCTGCGCAAGCGCGGGAGCGACCTTCCCGCCGAGTTCGCCCTCGATGATTCGATGGCGATGGCGCCGCAGATGAAGCTCTCCGCCTTCCCGCAGGTGGTCATCGGCGCGCGCGTCTCGAAATCGGCCAACGCGAGCCCGCAGCCCGGGGACCTGCAAGGCCTGAGCGCACCGGTGAAGGTCGGCGCCAAGAGCGTAAGCGTAGTGATCGACACCGAGCTGCCCGAGCACGCCGGAAAACGACCATGATCACCGCGATGAGGTCGCCGTGGCACGCGGAAAACCGTTGAACCTCGGTGAAGCGACCGCGGACGGCCGCCTTGCGGAGAACGTCATGCACTTCGCCCGCGTGCTGCGCGCTGCGGGCCTGCCGATCGGGCCGGATCGCGTGCTCGACGCGGTGCGCGCGCTGGAAGTCGCCGGAGTCGAGCGGCGCGAGGACTTCTACTGGACGCTCGCGAGCGTCTTTCTCGGCCGGCGCGAGCAGTTCGAGATCTACGACCAGGCCTTCCACATCTTCTGGCGCGACCCGCAGCTCCTCGAGCGCGTCATGGCGATGTTCCTGCCGCAGGTCTATGGACGCCAGGGCCGCAGCGAGGAGCCTTCGGCGTCCAATCGCGTCGCCGACGCGCTTTACCCGAAGCCGAAAAAACCCAGGGAAACCCCCGCGGAGCCGCCGCAGGAAACCGAGCTCGATGCGACCTTCAGCTTTTCGTCGCGAGAAGTGCTGCAGCACGCCGACTTCGAGACGATGACGAGCGAGGAGATCGCGCAGGCGAAAAAGATGCTCGCGAACCTGCGCCTGCCGATACCGGAGATCCGCACCCGGCGCTTTCAGTCCGACCCCCGCGGCGCGCGAGTCGACCTGCGCGCGAGCCTGCGCGCAAGCTTGAGGAACGGCGCGAAGATCATCCCGCTCAGGCGGCGCTCGCCCCAGCGTCGCCATCCGCCGCTCGTGGTCTTGTGCGACGTGTCCGGTTCGATGAACCGCTACTCGAGGATGTTTCTCCACTTCCTGCACGCGATCACCAACGACCGCGACCGCGTGACAAGCTTCGTCTTCGGCACGCGGCTCACCAACATCAGCCGCTACCTGCGCCATCGCGACGTGGACGTCGCGATGGGCGGAGTGTCGGATGCCATCGCCGACTGGTCGGGCGGCACGCGCATCGGCAATTGCCTGCGGGAATTCAACCTGAGATGGTCGCGCAGAGTGCTCGGGCAAAACGCGGTCGTGCTGATGATCTCCGACGGCCTCGACGGCGACATCGGCGAAGGACTGGCGAAGGAGATGGAGCGCCTGCACAAGTCGTGCAGGAAGCTCATCTGGCTGAATCCGCTCCTGCGTTACCAGGGATTCGAGGCGCGGCCGGCGGGCGTGCGCGCGATGCTGCCACACGTGGACGAGTTCCTGCCAGTGCACAACGTCGCGAGCCTGATCGATCTCGCCCGCGCGCTGGAAGGCTCGCACGAATACCGCCGCGCGGCGTGACAGCGCCAGGCGACGCAGTAGGCGATGCTGCGCCGAGGCGCGCTTGCGCTGGCCCTCCGCCGTCTCGGTGGTGTACGCTTTCGTTTTCCCCCCAAGTACGAAGACCCTGACCGGAGGAGATCATGGCCGACTTCGTTGCACTGTGCCGAATGGCCTAGATTTCTCTCACTTGTTCGTATCAACTTCTCGCTCGAATATGGGCACTATGACAATTCCCGTTTAAATAGGGAGGTTTTTGCTATGGCCCCAGACCTAATGCCTCATTGCACAAACAAGGCGAGAACCCACAGACCAGAATGGAAATGTATCCTGCTGGGTGCTTTGTTGTGCGGGATTAGCGCCCTCCTTACGGGACCGGCATGGGGAAAAGCAGGAGACATCCTCTGGCAGAAAGAGATCGATCGAGCCGATGATTTGGACCAAGCGAATGCGATTGCAGCAGAAGGGAACCGCGTCTATGTAGCCGTAGCCGGCCCGGCCTACCTCGTGCAGGCCTACGATGGCGAGACCGGCGGATTGCTGTGGCAGGACCAGCCTTTTGACGTGGCCAACTTCACTAGTTTTGCCAATGCCATAGCGGCAGACAATGGACGTGTGTACGTCGCTGGCCGGCTAGCGTTTGACCTTCTCGTGCGGGCGTACGATGGCAAGACCGGCAGGCTGCTGTGGCAGGATCTCTTTGATTTGGCTGGCCTTGATGACTTTGCCCAGGCTATAACAATAGACGAGGGACACGTTTATGTTGGCGGGATCGGCACACTACGTCAACCAAGACCCGGGGACCCAGGCAGCACAGCTTTCCTCGTTCGCGCTTACGATGCTGATGATGGAAAAATCCTATGGCAGAACTCGTTCGAGCCTAGCGGAGAGACTCAATCGAATGCAGTAACCTCAATCACCGCGGGGAAAGGACGGGTTTATGCCGCCGGTCGCCACAACGATGACAGCCTCGTGCGGGCATACGATGGTGACACGGGCGTGCTTCTCTGGCAGGACCAAGAGCATACGGCTGGATTTACAGCGATAGGAGTGGAGAAGGGACGGGTCTATGCCTCGGGTTTTCGGCGCAATGGCCTTGTCGGATTCTTTTTCGTGCGGGCGTACGATGGTCGCACCGGCACTCTTCTCTGGCAGGACTTGTATACCCTTGCCGGCATCGAAGACAGCAGCAGTGCCGCTATCTCGATCAGCGGCGGGCGGGTCTATGCAGTCGGGAGCAGCACGAGTGGGATCAATCCAGGCACAGGCGTGACTGCTGACTTTCTCGTGCGGGCTTATGACGGTGACACTGGCGTGCTTCTCTGGCAGGATAACTTTCACGGGGCTGGAGACCGAACGAATGTTGCCTTAGCCGTCGACTCCGGGGAGCCTGCCGCTTCACCACATCGGCATGTAAGAAGGAATGCAGTCTACGTCGCCGGCTTTGCAACATCTGCGTCTCACGATACGCAATTTGTTGTGCGGGCGTATGAAAGCGAGACGGGTGTGCTTATGTGGAAGGATGAGATCAGCAGGCCCGGACAGAATGCGGCCCTCGAGGTGTTAGTAAAAGACGATCGGGTCTATGCCGCCGGGCGAATCACTGACATCACAGACACCACTAGCAACCTGTTCATTCGCGCCTACGACGCAGGATGCTCAGCGGGACCACACTGAACCCGCCTCAGCGGCATCGACTGGCGCGGGATGCGCGCTAGAATCGACCTGCTTCGCGAAGCTCCCTGCCGTGGCGGGTACGCTCCCCCAGCCGTGTGCATATTCCACAAAAAGTCGGTGTAAGGCTTCACTGCACTTGTCTCTTCCGAAACCTAAGCTGGATACCGTGCAAATGAAGGTTTTGCATGGGCCGGGCAACCGGAAACGCAACGGGACAAGGAGCACAAGCCATGATCAAGAATGCCAACTCGTACCCCAGCATGGATCAGCGCATCGATTGCATCCGGGTGAGCGAAAGTGACCGACGGATCGCCAAGGCACACATGCGCGACGCGGATTTCGTGGCCGACCTCGTCTGCCACGCCTCCCAGAGCCTCCGGTCTGTAGGAGAGCTCCTCAACGGAATATTCGCGAACCGCGTCAGGTAGGTTCAGGTAGGAATTTGAATTTCGAACGCCGCCACTTCCGTCGGATCGGCGCTGTAAGGATGCCCGAAGCTGATCGATCCGCGGCCGCGCAGGAGGACCTCCTCGCGCTTTACCGCCATTTCAGACTCGCCTTGAAACGTAACGAAGGTGCCGTTGGAGCTGACGTCGACCAAAACGAATTTGTCGCGGCGGCGTTCGATCCGGGCGTGCTCGCGGGACGCCTTGCGGTCCGCTATGACGATGTCGCAGGAGTTCTCCCGGCCGAGCTTTATTAGTTCGCGTCCCGGGCCCAGGATCATTTCCTTCCCGCCGTGCCTCAGGCACAGCCGCACCTGAGCCTGATTCGGCGGGCCGAGCGCCCGGCTCGCCATGTAGGTCAATTCCTCTCCTTGCCGCCACAGAACCTCGTAGACGTCGACTTCCTGCTCCCGCCCCTTGACGGGAAGCTTGTCGAGGGCACGGGTCTGATCCTTCATCGGCCCGGTCAATGCTTCCACGAACTCGCCGCCGGCAATGATCTGGGAAGGCTTGGCGAGCTTCACCATTCGAGCCGCCACGTTGACGCAGTCGCCGAACACGTCCTGCCCCTCCTCCAGCACGGGACCGAATTGCAGGCCGATGTGGATCTGAAGGCGCCACCCGGATACGGGTTCCTGCATCTCGACCCGCGATTGCATCTCGGTAGCGGCCTGGGTCGCCGCCAAAGCGGTCGGGAACACGCACAGCACCTCGTCGCCGATCGTCTGGACCACCCGCCCCCCGCAGCCGAGCGCCGATTCGCGCATGATATTGAGGCAGAGCCCGACGCACTCGAGCGCTCGTGCGTTGCCGAGCTTCTCGTACAGGCGCGTGCTCCCGGTGATGTCGGCGAACAGAACGGCGAGATTTACGGGCTTCTTCTCCATCGGACAGGTGCGCGCCATTCTGGCGGCGGCGCAAAGTATAAGCCAAAAGGCCAGCAAATTAGTCTGCCGTTCCAGCCTGGTTCGCACTTGAGTGCTCGTTACCGTCTGCTCTAGAATGCTTCCAGAAGCTACGGAAGCGAAGTCGGGAGGGACATGCGCGGATGCGGCCGGGGGGTGCTGGGACCCTGTTTCCAGCTTGCAGCGATCCTATTGGGCACCTGTGCTTCCGCCTTTGCTCAAACTGCGGGCACCCTGACGCTGGCCGAAGGGAGCGTCGAGCTGATACGGGGCGCGACGCTCTACACCGCCACCCAGGGGGTGAGGCTGGGAGACGGAGACATATTGTCGATCGACCCCAAGGGGCAAGCGCAAATAGAATTCCAGGACGGCGCGATCCTCAATCTCAGCCAGGGCGCGCGCGCCATGCTGACGAACATCGCGTCGGGAGCGCGCGGCCAGTCGGAGGTCGCGGTACTGTCCGGCTGGGCAAAGTTCACCCAGAAAAAATCCAGCAAGGGCACACAGTACCGCTACCTCACGCCGCGCGCCGAGATCAGCGCAGGGGAAGCGACCGCGGTCCTGAACGCGGGCGACGGTTCCACCGACCTATACGTCGAATCCGGCACCGTGAGATTTTCAGAAATCGGCAGGAAAGGCGTACAGAGAATCGCGCGCGACGCGAAGGCCGGCGAGTTCATCGTCCGCAGAGGCGAGCAGCCGGCAACCGTTGGCTCGCGCCCCTCGGCGGAGTTCGTAAAAAACATGCCTCGGCATTTTCGGGACGACCTGCCGGTGCTGCTCGACCGGTTCAAGAACAGGAGGTCGGAGCCCAGGCGCGATCACGAGGTGACATACGCCGAGGTCGAAGCTTGGCTTAAAGCCGGTTCCCCGATCAGAAGAAATTTCGTGAAACGGTTTGAAAGTCGAGCCAAGGATTCCGAGTTTCGCCGCAAGCTGATCGAGAATCTCCGGGAACACCCGGAATGGGACAAAGTGCTGTTCCCCGAAAAGTACGCACCGAAGGACCCGGACAACCCGAAGAGCGGGCAACCCGGCACGCAAAGGTAGGAGGGAAGGTCATGAGACTGATCGTCAAGTTCAACATCGTGTTCCTCGCAATTTTCCTGGTCGGCCTGGCCATCGCCGCGTATGTATCGCTCGACCTGCTGCGGCAGAACGCGCGCGACGAGGTGCTCCAGCACGCCCGTATCATGATGGAATCGGCGCTCGCGACGCGCGGCTACACCTCCAAGCAGGTGCGCCCGCTGCTCGAGACGCAGATTAAGTACCAGTTCCTGCCGCAGTCGGTTCCCGCGTACGCCGCCAACGAGCAATTCAGCGACCTGCGCAAGAAATTCGTGGACTACGACTACAAGGTAGCGACGCTCAACCCGACCAATCCCCGCAACCGCGCCACCGACTGGGAAACCGACGTCGTGAACCAGTTCCGCCAGGCACCGGACCGCGCCGAGATCGTCGGCGAGCGGGACACGCCGACCGGCCGAGCCCTGTACATGGCCCGGCCCCTGCAGATCAAGGACGCCGCCTGTCTGCTTTGCCACAGCACCGTGGACACGGCTCCGAAGACGATGATCGAGCTCTACGGTCCGGCGAACGGCTTCGGCTGGAAGCTGAACGAGGTGGTCGGCGCACAGATCGTGTCCGTCCCCATGACCTTGCCCATCAAGCGCGCCAACGACACCTTCAAGGTCTTCATGATCTCGCTCACCGGGGTCTTCGCCTTCATTTTCGTCGCCCTCAACCTCATGCTTCATGCCATCGTGATCCGACCCGTCACCCGGCTGTCGCGGATCGCCGACGAGGTGAGCCTCGGCAATCTCGACGCCCCGGAATTCGCGAGCAAGGGCAAGGACGAGATCGCGACTCTCGCCGGATCGTTCAACCGCATGAGAACGAGCCTGGTGCAGGCGATGAAGATGCTCGGGGAGTGAAGGCCGTCACAACGGTCCCGGAGACTAGTGGCAGTTCTCAAGCAACTCGGCAAGTACAAAGTCGTCGAAGTCATCGGCAAGGGGGCGATGGGGATCGTCTACAAGGGATACGACCCCGTTCTCGAGCGCCATGTCGCCCTGAAGACCGTGCGCAAGGAGCTCGTCGACGAAAAACTCGCGGAGCAGATCATTGCGAGGTTCAAGAACGAGGCGCTCGCCTCGGGCCGGCTCAACCATCCCGCGATCGTCGGCATCTACGAATACGGCGAGAACAAGCAGTTCGCCTATATCGCGATGGAATACGTTCAGGGCCGCGGGCTGAGGGACTTTCTCGCCCGGCAGGAGCGCTTTGGCCTGCAGGACGTGATGAACATCATGAGCCGGTTGCTGGACGCCCTCGACTACGCCCACGAACACGGCGTAGTCCACCGCGATATCAAGCCCCAGAACATCATCATGACGCCGGACGGCCGTCTCAAGCTTGCGGACTTCGGGATTGCGCGGATCGACCGCTCCAACCTCACCCAGATCGGGTCCATCATGGGCACGCCTGCGTACATGTCACCGGAGCAGTACGCGGGGCAGCAGGTGGACCGGCGCAGCGACATCTTTTCCTGCGGCGTCGTCCTCTACGAGTTGCTCACCGGCGTGAAGCCGTTCGAGGGCCCGACCGAGACTGTGGGGTACAAGATATGCCACGAACCCCACCGCAATCCTTCGCAAATCAATCCCCAGGGCGTTCCCGAAGTTTTCGATGCAATCCTCGGCAAGGCGCTCGCGAAGAAGCCGGAGGACCGCTACGCCAGGGCCCGCGAGTTCGCGGCGGCCCTCGCCAAGGGCTTCGAGAGCCGTGGCGGTGCGCCGGCTCCCAGCGAGGCGACCATCCTCCCCACGATCATTCACCAGGACCGGCCGGACACGACCTCCCCACCCCCGGGATGGGAGCCGGGGCGGTTGCGTGCGCTCGAGGAGCTGCTCGTGCCCTACATCGGCCCGATGGCGAGAGTGCTGGTCAGGAGATCGGCAAAGACCACGACCGACGGCCCTACCCTCGTGCGCCTTCTCGCCGAGAGCGTTCCGTCCGAGAAAGACGCAAAGGCGTTTGCTGCCGCGGCGCTCGAGAAGGTTTTCTCGGTCACGAGATCCGAAACGGCGTCGGATCGATCCTCTCCCGATCTTTCGAACAAGCCGATCGAAGCCGCGGATGTCGACAGGGCGGCCGGGCGGCTCGCGCCTTATGTGGGTCCCATCGCCAAGGTGCTGGCGAAGAAGGCCGCCGCACAGGCGCCCGACCTGAAAGCGCTCTATCAGCGGCTCGCTGAAAACCTCGTCGACCCGGAGGAGCGGGCGGAGTTTCTCAAGAACTCCGGCTACGGAGACTAGTTTGCTCTAGGCCCTCAGGGCCGGCAGGAGCTTCAAGGCGTTTTCCCGCTCGATCGCCAGCAAGTCCCTTGGATTGAAGCGGAACGCCGACAGTCCGCCGATTTCCTCGGCTCCGTCGCGGAACGGAAAGTCCGTGCCGTAGAGCACCTGCGATGGCGTCACGATCTTCATCAGCGCCGCGAGCGCGCCGGAGTGATTGCCCTGGGCGGTGTCGTAGTGGAATTTTTGCAGCTCGTACATGACCCCCTTGGGCATCCGTTCCTTCGCGCGCTCCTTCATGTCGAGCTCGTGGCGCGTGAAGCGGCTGAGCAGAAAGGGCATCGTCCCGCCGCTGTGCGAGAAAATCCAGCGGATGGCCGGATAACGGGAGGCGGTGCCGGTGAACACGAGACTCGCGATGGTGCGCGTGGTGTCGGTGGCGTATTCCACCACGCCCGGCGGAAGGTCCTTCACCGTGTTGCGGCAGCAGTCGGGCGTGAGCGGGTGGGTATACACGACGGCTTTGCGGCGATTGAGCTCTTCCCAGACGGGCGCAAAAGCCTCGTCGCCGAGGTACTTGTCCTGGTAGCTCGTCATCAGGCAGATGCCCTCGGCCTTGAGCGTCCCGAAGGCATATTCGATTTCCTTCAGGCTCGCGTCGGTATCGACGAGCGGCAGCGAAGCGAAGCTTCCGAAACGGCGCGGATGGTCGCGCGCCAGCTGCGCCGCGTAGTCGTTGCTCTTGCGTGCGATGCTGCGCCGCTTCTCGGGGTCCGCCACCGAAGCGCTCGGCTGGATCAGCGACAGAATCGAGACGGCGATGCCGCTCTTGTCCATTTCCTCGATCGACATCGCGGGGCTCCACTTCAGCCCGGCCCCGCCTCCCCGGCGCTGCCCGGCCACCTCGTCGAGGTAGCCGGGGTAGGCGAGGTGATGGTGAACGTCGATGCGGTACGCCTTCGCGGCCGCCTGCGCCATCAGCTCGCCCGGGAGCATCGCGGAAGCGCCGAGCGCGGCGAGCTTGCCCAGGAAACCGCGCCGCGGCGAACAGCAAGGCAGGCCGGGACCGACGCCGGGAACGCTTTCAAAAGTGGACATCGTGCACTTCCTCCTGTGAGACCCTCTCGGAGGGTATCCTATCATGGGGATCGGGGCGATTTTGGCGGTGGAGGGATGCATGAATTCGTTGCAGCGCGCGTGGCTCACAGGTTTGCTCCTTGCCGCTTCCGCTTGGGCGCAGGATCCGGCGCCCGGATCCCCGAGACGCCCGATCCGCCTCATCGTTCCATTTCCCGCCGGCGGCGCGGGCGACGCGTGCTCCGCGCCGCCGGGGTGAAACCCGAATGACCGCCGCGCCACAAGGAGCATCCATGCTGACGGGCTTCCGCGCCATGGCCCGCTACAACCGTTGGATGAACGAGCGCATCCACGAACTCTGCGAAAAGCTGCCGGATGCGTAGCGCAAAAGGGACCGCGTCGCGTTCTTCCGCTCGATACACGGCACGCTCAATCACCTGCTGCTCGGCGACAGGCTTTGGCTCGGAAGATTCCTTGCGCGCGAGTTCCGCGTCGGGACCCTCGCCGACGAGCTGTACGGGGATTTCTCCGAGCTGCGCCGCGAGCGCAACAAGACCGACGCCGAGATCCTCGAGTGGGTGGAGACCCTGGACGAAAAGCGCCTCGCCGCACCCCTGAAGTTCCGCAGCATGGTGGGCAACCGCGACAGGAGTTTTCCCCTGTGGTTCGCGGTGCAGCACTTCTTCAACCACCAGACGCACCACCGTGGCCAGGTGACGACGCTTCTCATGCAAGCGGGCGTGGACCCGGGTGTCACCGACCTGCTGTGGCTACCGGGGACGGAAGAAGGGGCTTAGAGGTCGTTTCTACTTGTAAAAGACGTGCCCGCCGATCCGCGCAAGCGGCCGCTTGGCCTTCGCCCAATCGGGTTTGATGTAAGTCGCATGAAAGAACATCGCGCCCTCCAGCACCGGCGCCTCCCGCTCATAGTAGACCGCTTCAGCCACTTCCCAGGCGCGCAGCCAGTCCTCGCCCGTCGGGGTCGGCAGTGAATCGAACTCCGTCCATGAAAAGGCCCCCACATAGCGCTTGCGGAGCGGATCCCAGTTTTTCTGGTAGACCACGCCGCAGACCGTATCGGAGTATCGGCCCGAGGCTTTGCGATTCATTGTGACCTCGGCCACCGCGTACTGACCGGCCACAGGCTCACCCCGCGCCTCGAAATACACGTTCCGCGCAAGGCAGGCCAGACTCCGCCGGTGGTCTTGATGCTCGTAGGCCACGCGGAGTCCAAAAACGAAGCTTGTGGCGATCAGGCCGAGAACCAGAGCAAATACCCAGGGCTCCTTGTTCCAGGCGTACCAAGACACACGCAGGTCGTACCACCTGCGCGACACCGCCCAGCCGAGGCGGGAAGAAAGGTCCGCGTAAAAAAGTCTCGAGAACATGTCGTTGGGGCCGAGGTCGCCCCCCGCCCTGTTGGTTAACGGGCGAATGGTCCTCAGGGCGCACACCCTTGTCAAGGTCGCAAGCCCGCGAACCCGACAGGCGAGGGATTTCTCGCCTCTTTCGCTCCTCTCCTGTGACTTAGTTAATTAGCGGAAGCATAACTTTGGCATAGGCTTAACCCTGCAGTCCGTGGGGATGAGAAGGGGAGCAGGTCATGAGAATGAACACCACGCTGGTAATCAATTCCAAGGGCGGATCCGGAAAGACCACCGTTGCGACCAACCTCGCCAGTTACTTCGCGGCTCACGACATCCCGACTACCATCATGGACTACGACCCGCAGGGGTCGAGCCTGCATTGGCTGCGTGTCCGCACCCAATCCGGGGCGAGAATTTACGGGGCCAATGCCGCGCCTCAGAAGGGCGGCCGCATCCGCAGCGTCGAGATGCACGTGCCGGCGGACACGCAGCAGCTCCTGATCGATGCGCCAGCCGGCGCCTCGGGCCTGCTCCTGCAGGAAATGCTGAGCAAGGCGGACGGCATCCTCATTCCGGTGGCGCCCTCGGCGATCGACATCCACGCGACGGCCAATTTTGTCAGGGACCTCCTCCTCGTGGGCAGGATCCGCACCCGCAATATCCAGCTGGCCGTTCTGGCGAACCGGGTCCGCAGCTCGATGCCGGTGTATCAACCGCTCGAGCGGTTTCTCAACGCGCTCGGCTTGCCGTTCCTCACGCGGATCAGCGATTCGGACGTGTACGTCAAAGCAGCGGAGGCAGGGATCGGGATTTTCGAAATGGCCCCCTCCACAGCAGCCGCGGAATGCGCGGAGCTCATGCCGATCGTCGAATGGGTGGGCAGGCAGCGGGATTCCGCGGCGTCCGGGGACCGAAAGGTCATCGATCTCGCGAGCAGGCGCTGGATGGATAGGACCCCGGGCCTCTCGTCGATCGGCTCCAGGTCCTGAATCAGGCCCGCTAGACCTCAAACGCCCGTCTCACTGTTCCCGCGCCGCCCACTTCCGGTACAGCGCTGGAACTAAAGAGGAATAGCCAGAAGCGTGTCGACGCTGCGGCTGTCGAGCACGACGATTTTTTCCTCGAACCGCAGGTCTTTCCCGTCGAGGCGAATCCTGTCGAGGTAGCGGCCACCCGCAAAGAGCACAGACTCGCCGGTGTGCATGATGCGAACGACCTGGAAGTTCGACGTCGCGCGCGCGGTGCTCGTGTCAACCCGCTCGACGAGCGTCGAGGACACCGTGTGCCGGTACCGCTGCGCCTCGTAGATATTGGCATGCCGCAGCGCAGAGACTCGGTCGCACAGCATCGCGCGCGAATCAGCGTACACGATCGGCAGCGGGAGCTTGCGCTCAAAATTCTCCGCTGTAGTAATGCGATAGCACCCCTGCTCGATGAAGAAGGCGGGCCACTCCTCCAGCCGGTCGTCGTCGAGCGCGTGAACGTAGCGGGCGAGAAGGTTCTCGACGGTGAGTTGAAGCTCAACGTCCACGGGCTTACAAACCCATATGCTTGCGGTATTGCTGCCACAGCCCGCGCACCGAGGTCTCGGTGACGCGGGATTCATTCGACTCGACGCCGCGCCCGCCCATTTCCACCACCGAGGCGCGCGCTGACGCCCCTGCCACGCCGCGCTGGACGAAGCCCGTCGCGGCACCGTCCTCGAGCGAGATGTAGCCCGCCGGGCCGACGAGGTTGGCCTGCTTCAGACGCAGCTCGGTCATCTTCGCGTCGTCGCTCGCGTAGCCGAACGCGGTCCACACCAACTCGGTGCCGGCCACGCCCTTCGGCAGCACCTGGCGCACGGCAAGGCAGTTCATGATCTGCTGGAGCACGAAACCCGGAAACACGGTCAGGATCTGCAGGGTCACTCCGTCGCCGAATTCGTCCACCGATTCGAGCATCTGCGGCGCCTCCAGCCGGTAGCCGCCCGAAACCGAGCGCATGCCGGCGCGCTCGTACTCGTCACCCGCAAGGTCGGTCTTCATCATCGTGAAACTGACGTGGCTGCCCCCGTCGCCGCCGACGATCACGCCGCCTTTCTGCTCGAGACGATTGAGACGGAAGGTCGAGAAGAACAGATGCAGCAGGCTCGCGTGATACGTATCCTTTACGTTTTCGAAATACAGCTTCCAGTTGCTGGGCAGCGCCTGGCTGTAGCCGCCGAGCAGTTTCACCGGCTCCTTCATCACGCGCCTGATTTTTGCGGCGACTTCGGGGCCGATGTACTGCTCGATCGACGGCGTCGCCTCCGAAAGCGTCGCGAACATCAAGCCGCAGAAGGTCGCCACGCGCAGTTTCCTCGGCGCCTCGCTCTCCGGCTTTGCGTCCTCGGGCATTCCGCCCTGCCCCTTGACGCCGCGCCGGAACGCGACTCCGGTGAGGTTGCCCTCCAGGTCGTAGGTCCAGTTGTGATAAATGCAGGTAATCTCTTTCGCGTTGCCTCGGCCTTTCAGACACAGGAGCGCGCCGCGGTGCGCGCAGCGGTTCTCGAAGCAGCGGATCGCGCCGGTCTCGTCGCGCGTTACCACCGCCGGCATCTCGCCAACGAATGTGGTCTTGAAGTCGCCCTTCTCGGGCAGCTCGGCCTCGAGCCCGAGGAAATTCCAGGTATCGCCGCGGTAGATGCACTCCTGCTCGCGGCGGTAGACGTCCTCGTCCTGGTACACCCAGTAGGGAACCCGCGTGATGCCCTCGGCGGGCCAGGCGCGAGATTCGGGAACTGCGGACATGACCTCTTGGACTCCGTTCCGGAGAAAAGTGTTCCGCCGGATTTTATCACCGGTAAAATATCGCCGAGACCGAGGAGGAAACATGATTCGCCGACTCTTGCTCGCCACCACGCTTGCGCTCGCCGCATCCGCTCACTCGCAGGATTACCCGACCAGACCGATCAGGATCATCGTGCCGTACCCCGCGGGCGGCAGCGCCGATCTCCTGCCGCGAATCTTCGCCGAGAAGCTCAGCGCCAAGTGGGGGCAGCCGGTGCTGGTCGAAAATCGCCCCGGCGCCGGCGGCAACGTCGGCGCCGAGGTCGCCTACAAGGCCGAGCCGGACGGGTACACCCTGTTCGCGACGGCACCCGGACCGCTGGTCGTCAACCAGAACCTCTACCGCAAACTCGCGTTCGACCCGGCGCAGTTCGTGCCGGTCACCATCATGGGCGTGATCCCGAACGTACTGCTCGTCAACCCGAAGCTCCCGGCGAGCCGCGTGCAGGAGCTTGTCGCTATCGCCCGCGCGGACCCGGGCAAGCTCAACTACGGCTCGCAGGGCAACGGTACGACCTCACATCTCACGGCCGAGTTGTTCAAATCGATGGGCGGCGACCTGAAGATCACGCATGTCCCCTACAAGGGCTCGGCACCGGCGATCGCCGCCCTGCTCGGCGGCGAGATCGACTTGATCTTCGACAACCTCGGTGTGACACTGCAGCACATCAAGAGCGGCAAGCTGAGAGTACTCGCCGTATGCACCGAGAAACGGCTCGCCTCGCTTCCCGACGTCCCGGCGATGTCGGAGATCCTGCCCGGCTTCAGCTCGGTCGCGTGGTTTGGGATCGTGGCGCCGCCGAAGACACCGGCGCCCATCGCCGAGAAACTCTCCGCCGCCGTGGCCGAGGCAATCCGGCAGCCCGACGTGGCGAAGCGGCTCGGCGCCATGTCGGCCGAGCCGGTCGGTGACACGCCGGCCGAGATGGCTGCGTTCATGAGGCGGGACGGGGAGCGCTGGAAGAGCGTGATCGAAACGGCCCAGGTGAAGGTGGATTGATGGTCGTTCGATGACACTGCCGCGCATCGCCATCGCCACCGGCGATCCCGCAGGGATCGGCCCTGAAATCGCGCTCAAGGCGGCCCTAGCCCCGCAGGTACGAAAAATCTGCCGGCCGCTGCTCGTCGGCGACCGCAGCGCGCTCGAGGCGCATGCCGATGCCTGCGGTCTCAAACCGGATCTCCGCTGCGTGACGCGCGCCGCAGATGCCACCTGGAACGACGGCGCGGTGACACTGGTCGAGCGCAGGCAGTTCAAGCCCGGCGAGCTGCACATCGGCGCAATCGCCGCGCCGCACGGCGAAGCCGCGCTCGATTCTGCGAAGACCGCGATTGACGCGGCGCTCGCCGGCGAGGTGGACGCGGTCGTCGCCGCACCGCATACGGAAAGCTCTATCAAGCTCGCCGGAATCGAGTTCGACGGCTATCCCACGTTCGTCGCGCGCTGCGCCGGCGTCCCACCCGAGGACGCGTTCCTCATGCTCTGCTTCGACTCGGGCGGGACCGAAATGCGCATCGCGCACGCGACGCTGCATGCGAGCCTGCGCCGTGCGATCAAGCTCGTCACGCGCGACCGCGTGCTGCACGCGATCCGCTCGGCTGATTCGGCGCTGCGCCGCATGGGCATCGCCCACCCGCGCATCGCCGTGTCGGGGCTCAACCCCCACGCAGGCGAGGGCGGCCTCTTCGGCGACGAGGAGCGGGAGATCATCGGCCCGGCGATCGCCGACGCGAACAAGAACGACGTCGCAGCCGAGGGCCCGTTCGGCGCCGATACCATGTTCCTGAAGACAGGCTACGACGCCTTCGTCGTCATGATCCACGACCAGGGCCACATCATGGCGAAAACGCACGCTGCCTCGGGCAGCGCGGCAGTCACACTCGGCACGCCGGTGCTATTCTCCTCGGTCGCGCACGGCAGTGCGCTCGACATCGCCGGGAAGAACCGCGCCGATCCGGGTGCGATCATTTTCGCGATCGAGCGGTTCGTCCCTTCGGCGAGATAGAGGGATGGAAGACAAGCTGACGATTTTCGCTCTCCAGCAAATGAAG
>Ga0184619_10000336_pt1 | contig 16013 bp, 17 predicted proteins | sample PLM0_60_b1_FD_133146 | JGI IMG/M metagenome (GOLD analysis project Ga0184619, IMG submission 133146) | Groundwater sediment microbial communities from an aquifer in East River, Colorado, USA - PLM0_60_b1 | ecosystem: Environmental > Terrestrial > Soil > Riparian zone | place: USA: East River...
GGGCTTGACGTCGCGGTGCACCACGCCGAGCTCGTGCGCGTGGTCGAGCGCCGCCGCCACCCCGCGCAGGATCGGCCGGGCGCGCTCCGCCGGCATCGGTCCGCTGGCGATCTCCTGGCCGAGCGTGTGGCCCTCGACGTACTCCATGACGATCACAACGCCCTCGTCGTCGGCCCCGATGTCGTAGACGGCCACCACGTTCGGGTGGTTCAGCGACGCGCCCAGCCGCGCCTCGCGCTGGAAGCGCTTGACGAGGTCCTCGTCGGAGACGTCGCCGTGCAGCCGCTTGACCGCCACGAGGCGTCGGAGGCGCTCGTCCTCCGCCAGGAAGACGGTCGCCATCCCGCCCGATCCGAGCCGGCGGACGATGCGGTAGCGGCCGTCGAGGAGCCGCTCTGGGGTACGCACGGCCATACCGGGCCTTACCCGGGGGGTGGACGTCTGGAAACTGCTCGCGGTCCGCTCAGATGCGCTGGATCAGGGTGCCCGTGCCGAGCCCGCCGCCGCAGCACATCGTGACCAGCCCGGTCTCCTTGTCGGAGCGCTCGAGCTCGTGCAGCAGCGTCGTGATCAGCCGGGCGCCGGTCGACCCGAGCGGGTGCCCGAGTGCGATCGCGCCGCCGTTCACGTTCACGCGGTCCATGTCCGGCTCGAGCTCGCGACGCCAAGCGGCGAGGACCGAGGCGAACGCCTCGTTGATCTCGATCAGGTCGATGTCACCCATCTTCATGCCGTTGCGCTCGAGCAGCTTGCGCGTGGCGGGAATGGGGCCGGTCAGCATGATCACCGGGTCGACGCCGACCGTCGTCTGGTCGACGATTCGCGCCCGCGGCTTGAGGCCGAGCGCGTCGGCCTTCTCGCGCGCCATGAGCAGCACGGCGGCCGCGCCGTCGGAGATCTGCGACGAGTTGCCGGCGGTCACGCGCAGGTTCTCCTCGCCGCCGACGTACTGGCCGGCGTCGGGGAACGCGGGCTTGAGCTCCGCGAGCTTCTCGAGGCTCGTGTCGGGGCGGATGCCCTGGTCGGTCACGTACGTGTCCCCGTTGACCGAGAACGGCACGATCTCGCGCTCGAAGCGACCCTCCTCGGTCGCCTGGGCGGCGTTCTGGTGCGAGCGCAGGCCGATCTCGTCGAGCTCCGAGCGCGGGATCTCCCACTTGTCGGCGATCATCTCGGCCGAGATGCCCTGCGGAACGAGGTTGTACTTCTCGAGCAGCGCCGGCGGCCAGGGCGAGCCGACGTCGTCGACCCACTTGAAGCCGATTCCCATCGGGATGTGGCCCATGTGCTCGACGCCCGAGCCGATCACCGCGTCGTGGACGCCGGAGGCGACCAGCGCGGCGCCGAAGTTGACGGCCTGCTGCGCCGAGCCGCACTGCCGATCGACGGTCGTGGAGGGTGTCTCGACCGGGAGGCCGGCCTGCAGCCACGCGTTGCGGCCCACGTTGAAGGCCTGCTCCCCGTACTGCTGGACGCAGCCCGTGACGACGTCCTCGACCTCCTCGGCCGGGATCCCAGCCCGCTCGATCACCTCCGTGTAGGTCTTCGCCAGGAGAGCGTTGGGATGGGTGTCCTTGTAGTAGCCCTTGGCCGGGTGTCCGCGCCCGATCGGCGTCCGGACTGCCTCGACGATGACCACCTCACGGCCGTGTCCGTTCTGCATCTGGTTCAGCCCCCTGAAAGCTCGTTTCTACAGCTACTGTACTGAATTGACTGGTGAGTCAACCAAGCCTCAGTGAGCGCCTTGGAATCGCCGGCACCGGCGCCGTGGCGGCGGGACTCGCCCGTCTGGCGGCCGCGCGCGGCGAGGTCGTCGTCTGGGCTCGGAGCCCGGAGTCGGCGGAGCGCGCGCACGAGGCGATCGGCGACGACGCGCGCATCACGACCCGCCTCGGCGCGCTCGGGTCGTGCAGCTTCGTGGTCGAGGCCGTGGTCGAGGACATCGGCGTGAAGCGCGAGCTGCTGTCGCAGATCGGCGGCGTGGTCGGCGACGACGCGATGATCGGCACGACCACCTCCTCGCTCTCGGTCGCCGAGCTCGCCGACGCCAGCGGGCGGCCGGACCGCTTCGTCGGCCTCCACGTGTTCAACCCGGTCGAGAAGATGGACCTCGTCGAGCTGGCGTTCCCCGACGGGGCCGGCGCCGACACCCGCGAGCGCGCGCGCCTCCTGTGCGCGTCGCTGGGGAAGACGCCGGTCGAGGTCCCGGACGCGCCCGGCTTCGTGGTCAACCGCCTGCTGTTCCCGTACCTCTTCTCAGCGGTCCGGCTGCTCGAGCGGCACGGCATGGACGCGGAGGCCGTCGACACCTGCATGAAGCTCGGGGCGGCGCACCCGATGGGCCCGCTCCAGCTGCTCGACCTCGTCGGGCTCGACGTGGCGGCCGCGATCGGCGACGAGATCGGCGAGGACGTGCCGCCGCGGATGAGCGAGATGATCGCCGCCGGCGCGCTCGGCCGCAAGGCCGGCCGCGGCTTCTACGAGTACTGAGCGCGTGCGCCTCGGGGGAGGGCCCTAAGCGGGCTGCTTGCGGTGGACCATCGCGAGCGTGCGCGTGGGCATGCCGTTCGCGAGGTCCCAGACCACGTCCGCCTCGCCGCAGCCCTGGGTCGCGGCCAGCTCGGTGACGCGATCCCACGGCAGCTGCGCTTCGGGCAGGTCGTCCCAGCGCGCGAGGTCCAGCGACTCGCGGGCGCCGGTGAGCGACGGGCCCAGCTCTCCCTGCGCGTCCAAGAGCAGACGGAGCGCGTCACGCTGGGAGTCGGTGAGGCGTACGGACCACATCTGCAAGACCTCCTGGGGAGAGATGCTCTTGCCGGTCCAACCTAACCCGAGTGCCGGATGGATTCAGGTGGTCTCGCTCTCCTCCGGCAGCTGCTCCTCGCGCCGGCGCCGCTCCGGCTCGTGGTCGCGAATGCGGACGGCCTCGATGCGGTTCTCGCGCACCGACTCCACGCGCAGCGAGTAGCCGTTCGCGCGCACCATGTCGCCCCGCTTGGGCAGCCGGCCGAGCTGGCTGAAGACGAAGCCGCCCACGGAGTTGTAGGCGTCGGAGTCGGCGGGCAGCTCGATCCCGTAGTCGGCGAGGTCGGTGATCGGCACGTGGCCGCGGACGTACCAGTCGCCGTTGGGGAGCTGGCGCACGCCCCCGCCGGCGGGGTCCGACTCGTCGAAGATCTCCCCCACGATCTCCTCGATGATGTCCTCGATCGTGACGATGCCGACCGTGCGGCCGTACTCGTCGACGACCACCGCCATCGACGTCCGCTGCCGCTGGAGGTCGGCGAGCAGGTCGTCCAGCGGCTTGGTCTCGGGGACGATCAGCGCGTCCTTGACAGCCGGCTCGATCGGCGCGCCCGGGCCCTGCTCGAGGAGCAGCCGCGCGAGCGAGTTGTTGTGCACGATGCCCCGCACCCTGTCCGTGTTCTCGTCCTCGGTTACGAGGAGCCGCGTGTGCCCCGACTCGATACAGCGTGCGAGGGCCGTCTTCGCGCTCTCGGAGATGTCGACGGTGACGACCGCCGGGATCGGCGTCATCACCTGCCGCGCCTCCTGCTCGTGGAGGTGGAAGACGCCGGAGAGCATCCCCGCCTCCCCCGGGTCGAGCGTCCCGCTCGTGGTGCTCCGCGCGATCAGGAACTTCAGGTCCTCGGACGTCGTCTCCTCCTCGCCGAGGGTCTCGGACCGCACCCCCAGCGGACGCAGGACCAGCCCCGCGAGCGCGGTGAGCACGGTGCTGAGCGGCTTGAAGAGCGTGGTGAAGAACTGGAGCGGTCGGGCGATACGGCGCGCCACGCTCTCCGCGTTCGCGACGGTGTAGACCTTCGGCACGAGCTCGCCGAACGTGATGTGCGCGCTCGTCAAGAAGATGTAGGCGACGATCCCCGCAATCGCGACCGACGCCGCGTGGCCAAGCGGCCCACCCAGCGGTTCCTTCAGATAGTGAGCGAGGACCGGCTCGCCCACCGCGCCGATGCCGATCGAAGTGAACGTGATGCCCACCTGGCAGGCGGCGATGTACTCGTCGATGCGGTCGATCTGCCGGCGCGCGAGCGCGGCACCCGACGCGCCCTCGTTGACGAGCGCCTCGAGGCGGTCGAGTCGCGAGCGGACGAGCGCGTACTCCGCCGCCACGAAGAACGCGTTGAGCAGGATGAGCGTCGGGACGCCCAGCAGGAGGAGCGCGATCACGGTGCGCTCATCCGGGGTGCCCGGCTACTTCGAGGCGGTTCGTCGTCGGCCATCAGGGCGAACTCGGCGCAGGCTAGCAGAGGGTCTGTACCCCTCCGGCGGGCCCCTCAACGCAGCCGCTCGAGCGGCGCCGAGGCGACGTAGATCTGTCCCGGTCCGTCGCGCTCCGACTCGAACGCCACCAGCGCGCGGCCCCCGGAGCAGGCGATCCGCGGCCGCCAGGCGTCCCCCGCGCGGGAACCGCCGTCGTCCACCCGCAGCGCCGGCCCGCGGTGCGCGCCGCCCGCGACGCGGACGAGCCGGATCTTGCTCTGCGCGCGGCTCTCGTCCTGGAACGCGACGAGCGCACGCGCACCGTCCGCGCACCCCGACGGAGCGAAGCTCGAGACCGGGCGGGTGCCGTACGGGTCGACCTGGCGATTCGGACCGCCCGGCGCGGCCGCGAACACGTCGTACTGCTGGTGCGGCACCCTGCCGGCGGAGTCGCGCTTGCGCCAGTCGGTCCAGACCACGAGCGGCCCGCCGGGCAAGAGCAGCGGGTCCGGCGAGTCGGCCAGCTCCTCCTGCTGCTCGCTTCCCTCCCGGTTGTCGGTCACCCGGACCTGCTGCGCGAAGGTGGCGCCGCCGTCGGTCGAGCGCCGCGAGAAGACCCCCCAGTCGTAGTTCAGGAAGTCGATCCAGGCGGTGAGCACCCGCCGTCCGGCGACCGCCACGCGCGGCGCCCACGAGTTGTCGAGCTTGGCGGCGAGCGCCGCGGGGGCGCCGGTGTCGAGCCGCCGCGCGCGCTCCGGGACGCCGCCCCTCACGCGCGCGTAGTACACGTGCGCCTGCGGGAGGCCGTCGTCGGCGGAGCGGGCCCGGCCGTCCACCATCACGGCGTGCACCACGTCGCCGGGACCCTGCGCGAGGGCGGGGCGCCACTGCGCGGAGCCGCGCGGGGCGCTCGCGTCGAGCGGGTGCGCGGGGCCGAAGCTCTGGCCACCGTTCGTGGAGCGCGCCAAATACACGCGTGGCGCGCCCGTCGAGTCGTCGTTCCACGCCACGGTCACGCGCCCCGCAGCCCCGACCGCGACCGCCGGCCACTGCTCGTTCGTCGTACCCGCCGGCCGGCCCGTCGGCCGGACGGCGCCCGACCACGTCCGCCCCCCGTCCGTCGTCCGCGCGAGCAGCAGCTGGTCGTGCCCGCCGCGCCGCTCCTCGAAGGCGACCACTCCGCGCAGGCCGCGCATGGCCAGCGCCGCGTTTCGCTGGGCGTGGCCCGAGCTGCGGACCGGGCGAGATGGCCCGAACGGCGCGGGCGAGACCAGCCCGCCGCCGTATCGGTGCAGCCGCGGCGAGCGGTTGACGGTGATGTCGCGCCACAGCACGCCCTCCACCTGCCCGTTCTCGCACGGGCCGGGCCGGGCCGGGTCCGGGCAGTCGACGCCCGAGCCCGGGAGGAGCGCCTTGCCCGCGGCGGCCACGCGGTGCCGGCGCGCCGGGAACGGCTCGCCCGGGCGGAGCGGGTCCGGCACGACCCACGGCATCACGCTGGCCAGCCCCGGGCGGTTGGGCTGGCCGACGAGATGGCCGGCCGGCCCCGCCTTCGGCCGCCGGCGGCCATGGGGCTTGAGCGCGATGTGCGACTGCGCGTCTGCCGTGAAGTTGTCGATGTTGCCCACGAGGTCCGGCTCGACCAGCGTCTCGACCGACGGCAGCCGCAGGACGTCCGAGTAGCCCGAGCCGAGCATCGTGTCCGGCGCCCACATGTGCGTGTCGTCGGACGCGGTGTCCCCCACGAAGAACTCCGGCTGCACGAGCACGTCGACGTGCGCCTCGTCGAGCCGGGCCTGGACGTCCGGCATCCAGGCGTCCTTGCTGGTGACGAAGCCGAGCGTCCCGACCGGGGTGCGGAGCGCGCTCAGGCCGCGGTCCACCGCGCCGGGCACGAGGTCGAGCTGGCCCGGGAGCTCGACCGGCGTGAGGTACTCCTTCACCTGCCGCGACACGAGCCGCCCGCGCGGGTCGAACACGAGCGCGATGTTCGAGGCGTCCGGGCTGACGGCCTCGTACACGTAGTCGCGGGTCGGCTCCAAGGGGTCGCCGAGCTCCTTGACGCGCTGCGGGTTCTGCTCCGCGCAGCGCTCCCCGGTGGGCAGTCGCGGCGGCTTCGCGGCGTTGAACGCCGCGCGGTCGTTGCACACGACCTTCCAGCTCCGGGCCATGTCGATGCCGGCCTCGAGCCACACGCCGTAGCGGCGGGCCATCTCCGCGAACGTCTCCACGGCCACGCGTCCGAAGGTGTCGGTGAGCGCCAGCGCCAGGAGCCGCGTCTGCGGCGCACGCGACGCGACCGCGGGGTACTTGCTCGAGTAGTACGAGTCCTGGGGCGCGTACCCGCCGATCAGGCCGGCGATCGTCCCCTCGAGCGAGCCCGAGCTGCGCGCGGCCGCGGCGCGCTCCCCGGTCAGGGCGGCGAAGAGGCCGACGTCCTCGGGCCAGACCACCAGGTCGCGTGCGCTCTCCACCGGACGCGACCGGTCGCTCGGCCCGCGCAGGTGCGAGGCGAAGTCGTCGGCGCCGGTCTGGATCAGCGGCCTGCCCTCGAGGCGGAGGCGGCGATCGGCGAGCGCGAGCATCTTGTCGTGGAACGTCGCGCGGTTCTCCATCCACGCGAGGTCGAGCTTCGGCTGCACCGCGAAGACCCGCACCTCGCGCGCCTCCGCGCGCCCCGCCGTGGCGAGCGCGACGGCGGCGAGCAGCGCGGCGAGCAGCGCCGCGGCGCTATGCCAGCGGATCGATGCGCCCCGCAAGCTCGAAGTCGCTCTCGGTGATCCCGCCCTGGGAATGCGTCGAGAGCGAGACCGTGACCTTGTTCCAGGAGATGGTCAGGTCCGGGTGGTGGTTCATCTCCTCCGCCGGCGCCGTGATCCGGTTCACGAAGTCGACCGACCCCTTGAAGTCGTCGAACTCGAACTGCTTGCGGAGCGAGTCGCCGTCATGGCCCCAGCCCTCGAGGTCCTCCAGCCGCCGCCCGATCTCGTCATCGCTCAGAACTGCCATCGTTCACCCCGTGAGAATCGCCAGCCTGGTCCCGTCCGCGACCGAGACGCTGTTCGCCCTTGGCCTGGGCGACGACGTCGTCGCGGTCACGCACGAGTGCGATTATCCGCCAGAGGCGCAGGAGCTGCCCCATCTCACGCGCACGGTGATCCCCGAAGGCCTCGCCGCCGGCGACATCGACCGGGCGGTGCGCGAGCGGACCGAGCGCGGCGAGCCGATCTACGAGCTCGACAGCTGGCTGCTGCGCGAGGTGGCGCCGGACCTGATCGTGACCCAGGCCCTCTGCGAGGTCTGCGCCGTCTCGTCCGAGGACGTCAGGGCCATCGCCGAAGAGCTCCACCCGGTCCCACAGGTGCTCTCGCTCGATCCGACCACGCTCGGCGAGGTCCTCGCGGGCGCCCGCGACCTGGCCGCGGCGGCGGGCGTCCCCGAGGAGGGAGCCTCGCTGGTCGAGCGATCGGCGGCGCGCATCGATCGCGTCAGCGAGGCCGTCCAGGGCGCCAAGCGACCCCGCACCGCGGCGCTCGAGTGGCTCGACCCGGCGTTCGTCGGCGGCCACTGGGTTCCGCAGATGATCGAGCTCGCCGGAGGCGACGACCCGCTCGGGTTCGCGGGCGAGCGCTCGCGGACCGCCACCTGGGACGAGCTCGAGGCGGCGCGCCCGGAGGTGGTCGTCGTGATGCCGTGCGGCTACGACGCGGAGCGTTCGGCTGAGGAGGCGCGCGACCACGCCGACCGTCTCACCGCGCTCGGGGCGCGGACGGTGGTCGCGGTGGACGCCGCGGCGTACTTCTCCAGGCCCGGCCCGCGCCTGGTCGAGGGCCTCGAGCTGCTCGCCCACGTGCTCCACCCCGACCGGGTGGAGCCACCGGAGGGCGGCGATCAGGCGCTGATCGCGATCGACCCCGCGACCGCCGCGGCCGCGACGAGCGCGACCAGCCCCGCCGAGGCCCAGAACGGCAGCCGCAGGCGCGGGCCCAGCTCGTAGAGCGCGATCGCGGCCAGCGTCCCGCCGACGAGGCCGCCGATGTGGCCCCCGATCGAGATGCCGCTGACGGTGAAGGTGAACAGCAGGTTGAAGCCGAGCCAGAACACGAGGCCGCTCTCCATCGGGTTGATGCCCCGCGAGCGCAGCACCACGATCGCCGCCCCGAGCAGCCCGAAGATGGCGCCGGAGGCGCCGACCGTCGGAAGGTTGGGCTCCGCGACGAGCGCGCCGAACGAGCCGGCGAAGAGCGACGCGAAGTAGATCAGGGCGAACCGGACGCGCCCCACGACCGGCTCGAGCAGGCTGCCGAGGATCCAGAGGGACAGCATGTTGAAGAGCAGGTGGGTCAGCCCCGCGTGGATGAACCCGGAGGTGACGAGGCGCCAGACCTCGCCGTCGTGGATCGTCGGGCGCGAGAGCTGGCCGTCGCGGAAGATCGCGTCGCCCGACAGCCCCGTCGCGCTTCCGCCGCCGCTGAGCAGGGAACCGAGGGCGACCGCGACGTTGATCCCGATCAGGACGTAGGTGAGCGTCGGCTGGTCGCCGATGCCGGCCGAGACCCGCCGCACCCGCGTCCGGTCGCGCGCGCACTCGGGGCAGCGCATGCCGACCGAGGTGGTGGTCATGCAGTCGGGGCAGATCGGCCGCCCGCAGTTCGAGCACGAGACGCCGGTCTCGCGGTCGGGGTGGCGATAGCACGTCTGCATGCGGCCGGACGATATCCGCGCCGCCACGCGCCCCGGACGCGGGGTACTACGCGCGCGCCGTGATGACCGGCGTCTCCGTGGGGCGCTTGACGCCGCCCGCGCGCTCGCGCGTGACCATCACGCGATCGCCGCGACGCACGGCGCGCGGTATCGCCGCCGCGCCGCTCCCGTCCGAGTGGACCGCGAACAGGGCGCCGGCCGGGCGCACAGCGTCGCCGTGCTGGATCCAGACCTCGTAGACGCGGCCGTCGCGCAGCACCGGCAGCCCCGAGACGCGCAGGGTCGCCGCGCGCCCGTCGCTCACCACCAGCCGCGCGCTCGCGCCGGGCAGGCGCGTGCTCGCCGCCACCACGCGCTCGGACGAGCCGCCGCGCGTGGCGCGATCGATCCCGAGCCCGAGTCCAGCTCCGACCAGCACCAGCGCCGCCGCGGTCCAGGCGAGCCGCGGCCAGCCCAGCGCGAGGCGCGGGAGCCCGAGGCGGCGCGCGGGCGCCCCGGCGCGCGCATCCCCGCGCTGTCGAGCGTCGGCGTTCACGGTCTCCATCAGCGAGCGCCGCAGGCTCGCCGGCGGCTCGAACTGCTCGGCGGATCGCGGGAGCGCCTCGGCCGCGGGACGCAGCCGCTCGAGCTCGTCGCGGCACTCCGCGCAGCCCATCACGTGGCGCTGGAAGGCGTGCTCCTCGAGCTCCGGCAGAGCGCCGAGCAGGTACGCGCCGACGTCGTCGGCGTGGCGCTCGTGCTCGGCGGCGGTCACAGCGCCACCTCCTGGCTCAGGCTGCGGCGGAGCTTGTCGAGCCCGAGCCGCATCCGTCCCTTGACCGTCCCGATCGGCATCTCGAGCATCTCGGCGATCTGGGTGTGGGTGAAGCCCCCGAAGTACGCGAGCTCGATGACCTGCCCCTGCTGGTCGGGCAGCTCCTCGATCGCGGCGCGCACCGTGCGCGCCTCCTCGCGGCGGGCGACCTCGACGTCGGTCCGCTCCGGCGCCTCGTGGCGCTCCTCGATGCCTTCCGCGCTCGCCCGCCGGCGCTCGTGCACGAGGTTGCGGCGCAGGGCGTCGATCCCCCGGTGGTGCACGATCCCGAGCACCCACGTGCGGACGCTGCCGCGCTCGCGCTCATAGCGGAGACGGCTGCGCCATATCGACAGGAACGCCTCCTGGGTGATGTCCTCGGCGATGACGCGGTTCCCCACCATGCGGTACGCGAGGGAGAACGCCGGCCCCCCGTGCCGGTCGTAGACCGCCTCGAAGGCGCGCGCGTCCCCCTGCGCGACGAGCTCCATGAGCTCCTCGTCGGCCAGCCTGGGTATGTCCGCAGATCCGATCATGCGCGCGCGGCGCCCGCGGTCGGGCTCCTGGCCGACTCTACGCCCGGGCGGCGCTTCCGGATCAGTTGGGTCGTCGGACGGGGGGCGGCGCCCGCGTTAGCGGCCGAGCCGCCGGCGCATGTCGCCGGAGACCTCGCGCAGGCCGTTTTGGAGCGCGCGCAGCCCGTGGGCCTCGGACCGCCGCTGCTTCTGGCGGGCCCGGACCAGGATCAGCGCGCCGCCGGCGGTGCCGGCCACGACGCCGGCGGTCACGAGCCTGCCCCACTGGCGCGGGTCGCGCAGCGCGCTCGGGTCGAACTCGGCCAGCTCGTCGACGGCCGCGTCGGTCAGCTCGGTGAGCCGGCGCTCCAGCCGCTCGGTGAGGGCGCCGGGCGGCTCGACGGGCGCGAGCGCGCTGTGCAGCAGGCGCTCAAACTCACTCATCGTCGTCACTCTCGTCCTCCTTCAAGCGTTCCTCCAGCTGCTTTATCGCGCGGTGGATCAACACCTTGGTGGCCCCCTCGGAGCGCCCGAGGGCGCGCGCGATCTCGCGGTTGTCCATCCCGATCGCGAAGCGCATGATCAGGGCTTCGCGACGGTCCTCCGGCAGTCCTGCCACGCCGGCCAGCACCGCCTGGACCTCCTCGCGCTCCTCGACGATCTCCTCGGTCCCGTGGGGGGCCGAAATCACCGCCGCGTCCTCCAGGTGGGTCTGGGGCCGGCGCGAGCGGTCGCGGTGGTAGTTGGCCGCCAGGTTGTGGGCGATCCGGATCAGCCACGGTCTGAGCGGCCGTCCGTTCGACTCCGCACGCGCGCGGGCGAAGTGCCTGTAGGCCTGGAGGAAGGTCTGCTCGGTCAGGTCCTCGGCGTCGTGGTGGTTGCCGATCCGGTAGTAGCTGTAGCTGTACACGTCGCGCAGGTGCGCGCGGTACAGGTCGCTGAACTCGCGATCGAGCTCCAGCTTGTCGACCGCCGTCGCCACGCACCGAGCGTACTCCCTGTACGCGCCCCTACGCGGCCCGTCGCATGGGGGCCACGGCGGGCGCGTCGGTCGCGCGGATCTCGAGGCCCGCGCGCAGCAGCGCCTCGCGGAGCTGGCGGCAGCGGTCGGAGTCGCCGCACGCGAGGTCCGCATGGGCGCCGTCCCGCAGGAGCGCGCCCGCACCGTGCGGGACGCCGAGGCTCGCCACGGCGGCGGCGCGCGTCCGCTCGCGCAGGTGGCGAGCGGCGGGGACGGCGTGCGCCCCGAGCTCCCCGCGCACGGGCAGCAGGATCGTGGTCCGGTGGCCGATGTCGTCCCCGAGGCGCGCCACGACGCCGGTGAGCGCGCGGAGCGGTGTGGCGAGCACGAGCAGGTCCAGCGTGGCGGGCTCGAGATCGGCGACCGTGCACGCGCTGACCCCGTCCGGCAGCGAGGCGCGGCTCAGGCGATCGGCCTGCGCGGCGGTCCTGCAGGCGAGCTGTACCTCGAGGCCCGCGCGCGCGAGGATCGCCGCCATCGCGCCTCCCATCTCGCCGGCGCCGATCACCGCGGCCTTGTGCATCGCGGGCAGGCCGCCGAGCCACTCCCACTGGAGCTCGACGCACGGCCAGATCCGCTCGGTCACGCGCTCGGCCAGGGACCTCGAGGCCGCGTCGACGCGCGGGAAGGTGAGCGGTCGCCCGCAGCGGGCGCGCACCTTCGCCGGGCGGATCACCCAACCGCGGCGCGTGTGCTCGGTGCCGGCGACGGCGATGGGCACGACCGGAGCGCCGGTCTCGAGCGCCAGACGGCCCACGCCGCGCTTCGGCGCGCCAAGCGAGCCGGTGCGAATGCGCGTCCCCTCGGGGAAGATCACGACGGCGTCGCCGCGGGCGAGAATCTCCTTCGAGGTGGCGACGGCCTCCTCGTCGGACTCACCGCGCCTGATCGGAAAGGCGCCGAGCGCGTTCAGGAGCCAGCCCTGCCAGCGCTTCGCGAACAGCTCCTGCTTCGCGACGAAGTAGACGGGCCGGCGCAGGCAGACGCCGACCACGAACGGGTCGAGGAAGCTGCGGTGGTTCGCCGCGAGGATCACCGGACCGCTATTCGGGATGTTCTCGCGGCCGTGGCGCTCGAGCCGGAACCAGATCCGCATCGCGGGCTGGACGACCGCGCGGACGACCCAGTAGACGACGCGATTGACGCCGTGCTCGCGTGCGCGGGCGTGATAGCGGGACAGGTCCACGTAGTCACCTACCACCGGCGCGCCGCTGTCGTTACGCTCTCTGCATGACGCTCGAACGAAGCGTGCGCGGGGCCGTGGCCGGCGGCCTCGCGGCGGGACTCTGGGCCGCGCAGCAGCCGCTCGACAAGCGCGTCTTCGACTGCGACTACGACGACACCGCGATCCTCGGCAAGCTCGTCACGCGCGGCCCCGAGTGGCGGGCGGTCGGCGTCGCGCTTCACGTGGGCAGCGGAGCGATGTTCGGAGCGGCCTACGCGCTCGGCAAGCCGTTCGTCCCCGGCCCGCCGGTGCTGCGCGGGCTCGCCGCCGCGGTCGCCGAGCACCTCGCCTCATGGCCCACCGCTCAGCTGGTCGATCGCTACCACCCGGCCCGCGGTGAGCTCACGGCGCTGCACGGCAACCGCCGCGCGTTCGCGCAGGCCGCGTGGCGTCACGCCCTGTTCGGCGCCGTGCTGGGAGCGCTGGAGCACGTGCTCAACGACCGCAGCGCCGACGAGCCGCCGCCGATCCCCGCCTCCTCGAACGGCCACGGCGACCTCGAGTCGGCTGCCGTTGCCGGCGTGGCCTGAACCTAGACTCCGAGACCAAGCCGGAGTAGCTCAACTGGTAGAGCAGCCGCCTTGTAAGCGGCAGGCTAGGGGTTCGAGTCCCCTCTCCGGCTTCGGCCTCGCTCGAACGGGCGCGCCGACCGCCGCAGCTCGGCGGTGTACCCGCGCGCGCGGTCGTAGTCGTTCACGTTGCCGAGGATGAAGTCGTCGAGGTCGAGATCGGGCGCCACGCTTGCGCGGACGTGCTCCAGCACCTCGGGCTGGGTCATCGCGGCGAAGCGGCGCTCGCGCGCTGGGACCTCGGCGACGGCCACCTCCGCGCCGCCCGCCGTGAGGCAGCCGTGGCGGGACACGAACGCGCCGACACTCGGCGGTGGCTCTCCGAGCTCGAGCTCGAGGTCGATCTCGAGCTCCTCGTAGTTCGCGTTGATCTCCCAACTAGCGACCAGCTCGAGCTGGGCGCCGGTGAGGAACGCGACGAATGTCTCGGCCTCGGTGCCGGGTGAGCCCTGGAGCGTCGCGGGAACGGATCCGTAGACGGCGATGTGCGACGAGTAGACGACGTCGACGTCGCGCATCGTGCCGCGGACCAGGGGCACGACGACGTGGCGCTCGTCGGGAAACTTCCAGCCGAGGCTCTCCGGGGATGCGTTCGATCCGTACGCGAGGACGGCCGTCCGGTCCGCGAGGTCCGCCTCCACCGGCTCGCGGACGCTCACGCCCTCGATCACGACCGAGGTGCGCGGGCGCGGGAAGGGATACCCGAGCGCCCGCTCGACGATCTCGCCGGGAGCCGGCATGCGATTGAGGCTAACCGCGGATGACGACCGGCGTTCCGAGCGGCACACGGCGCATCAGCACGCGCAGGTCGCCGTCGAACGCGCGCAGGCAGCCGGCCGACGAGGGCGTGCCGATGCTCGACGGCGCGTTCGTCCCGTGGATCGCGAGCCGGTCGCCGCCCGTCCAGCCCGGGGGCGTGTTGGGCTGGTGGCCGGAGAGCGCCAGTATGCAGCAGCCGTAGTACGGGCCGAAGCCGCTGCCGAGCATCTTGTCGGTGACCGAGAAGCGTCCGCGCGGGGTGGGATTCGCCGGTCGCCCGATCGCCACCGGCACGCTTCGCCTGAGTCGGCCGCGGATACGCAGCTCGAGGCGCCGGTCGGACAGGCGGATGACGAGGCGAACGTGGGTGGTGCGGCGATCGAGGGCGGTGTCCGCGGTGTCGACCCAGCCAAGTCGCCCGTTACCGAGCGCCGTGGCGGGCACGCTCGCCCAACGGCCGCGGCGCCTGACCACCGACAGCGTCATGGGCGAGCCGAAGTCGGTCCGGTCACCGAGGCTTGCGATCGCGCGACCGTCGGGCCGGTCCCGCAGGGTCACCGCGCGACCGCGGCGAACGCGGAGGACCTGCACGGGCGGCGACCCCGCGTGCCGACCGGCCTTATGGGGCTTCGCCCGCCCGCGCGCGGGCGCGTTCGGGCGCGGCGCGGCTGGCCGCGACGCACGCGCCACGGCTCCCGAGCGCAGTACACGTGCGCGCGAGGCCGCGGTGAAGGCCAGGCTGAAGCCGGCCGCGGCGAGAGCGGCCACCAGCGCGACGAGAAAGCCTGGCCGAACCATGCTCGAGGTCGCATCGGCGCCCCGCTGCCACCGCTTGAGCCTCCGCCGGGGTACGCACCCTGCGACCCCATGAGGGTACGGCCCCGGCGTTCGGCGTGCGCTACAAGAGCACGGTGCGCGAGTCCAGGTGCGCGCCGACCTTGCGCTTCACGCGCTGGAGCGCGTTGTCGACGGTCTTTGTGTCGCACGCCAGCCGATCGCCGATCGCCTCGTAGCTGTGCCCGTCGAGGTAGAGGGACAGCACGGAGCTCTCGAGCTCGGAGAGGACACTCGATAGACAGGCGACCAGGCTGTGGAGCTCCTCCGAGGAGATCACCTGGTTCACCGGGTCGTGGGCGGTCGGGCCGGGCAGCACCTCGTCCAGCGTCGGCTCGCCGTCGCCCGACGCCGCCGGCGTCTGGGAGAACGAGACGTACTGGTTGAGCGGCGTGTGCTTGTTGCGCGTCGAGGTCTTCACCGCGGTGATGATCTGGCGCGTGATGCAGAGCTCCGCGAAGTTGCGGAAGCTCGACTCGCGATCCGAGCGGTAGTCGCGGACGGCCTTGTAGAGGCCGACGAGCCCCTCCTGGATCAGGTCGTCCGAGTCGCCGCCGATGAGGAAGTACGACGACGCCTTGAGGCGCACGAAGCCGTAGTAGCGGCGGACGATCCGGTCGTAGGCGTCGCGCTTCCCCGACTTGGCGAGCGCAACTAGGTAGTGATCATCAACCTCGAGCTGAGGCTGAGAGCTCCGTGAGGCACTGATCGACACAGCATCTCCCTCCCGACCCCCTTGGCACGGTGGCTAGGGGCCGAAAGTCGAGGCGTCACGTACCTCCCCTGGTAGCGCCAGACCTCGCCTGACCCAAGCTCAAGCTCAGGTCAAGCCTTATCTGTGCGCGGGAGCTTGCCAGGTTTATGGAACCCTGTCAAGACCCGTTCGGACGAAATGCAAGATGCCGTACACGAGCGCGGAGGCCGCCGCCGAGACGTTGAGGGACTCGACGTTGCCGAGCATCGGCAGGGCCACCAGCTGGTCGCAGGACGCCGCGACGCGCGGCCGTAGCCCCCGCCCCTCCGAGCCCAGCACGAGCACGACGCGGCCGCGATAGTCGGGCTGGTCGTACGGCACCGCCTCCGGGCCGGTCGAGGCTCCATAAACCCAGGCCCCGTCCTCCTTGGCGTCGCGAAGGAAGTCGGCGAGGTTGCGTACGCGGGCGACGGGCAGGTGCTCGACCGCTCCGGCGGAGGCGCGGCAGACGACGGGTGTGACGTGCGCGGAACGGCGCTCGCCGACGACCACCCCCGCGGCGCCCGCGGCCTCCGCCACCCGGCAGACGGCGCCGAGGTTGCGCGGGTCGGTCACCTGGTCGAGAGACAGGACGAGCGCGTCGTCCGCCGCCAGCAGCGAGCGCGCGTCGGCGTA
>Ga0184619_10000338_pt1 | contig 15971 bp, 14 predicted proteins | sample PLM0_60_b1_FD_133146 | JGI IMG/M metagenome (GOLD analysis project Ga0184619, IMG submission 133146) | Groundwater sediment microbial communities from an aquifer in East River, Colorado, USA - PLM0_60_b1 | ecosystem: Environmental > Terrestrial > Soil > Riparian zone | place: USA: East River...
CCGCTGCACCGCTGGACCTACGACATGAAGGGCGAGCTGCTCGGCGCGCCGCACTTCCTCGAAAATCCCTGCCTCAACCTCGGCAAGACTCCGCTGCAGAACTGGCGCGGCATGCTGTTCGCGGGAAAACGCGACGTGGCGAAGGATCTCGCCGGGTTCGCGAGCGCCGATGACTTCGATTTCTCCGGCTACATGCTCGACCGCGTCGAAATCCTGGAGTTCGAGCAGAACTGGAAGACCTTCATCGAGGTGTACCTCGAGGACTACCACGTGGTCCCCTACCATCCGGGGCTGGGAAACTTCGTCACTTGCGACGATCTCAAGTGGGACATCGCCGAAACCTATTCGGCGCAGGTAGTGGGAGTGAAGGACGGGTTCGCCAAGCCGGGCACGCCGACCTACGCCAAATGGCACGAGGCCCTCACCCGCTACATGGCCGGCAAGCGGGCCAAGCAGGGCGCGATCTGGTTCCTGTACTACCCGAACGTCATGCTCGAGTGGTACCCGCACGTGCTCGTGGTGAGCACGCTGCTGCCGCGCTCACCGACACACACCACCAACGTCGTCGAGTTCTACTACCCGGAAGATATCGTTCTCTTCGAGCGAGAATTCGTCGAAGCCGAGCAGGCGGCCTACCGGGAGACCGCGATCGAGGACGACGAGATCGCCAAGCGCATGGACCGCGGCCGGCGCGCGTTGTGGGAGCGCGGCGAAAACGACGCCGGCCCCTACCAGTCGCCGATGGAAGACGGGATGATGCACTTTCACGAGCACATCAGGCGCGGGCTCGCCGGGCGGGTCTAGAGTTTTCCGGTGTCGGCCGCGAGTAAGATAGCGGCATGATCCTCACCGCACTCGTCGGTACCGAAATCCTCGCGCGGCGCCTCGACGATCCTGATTGGATCGTGTTCGACTGTCGGCACGATCTGGCCGACCCGGAAAGGGGCCGCGGCGAGTACGCGAGATCGCATATCCCGGGCGCACGCTTCCTGCATCTCGATGAGGACCTCTCCGCGCCGAAAACCGGAACCAACGGCCGGCATCCGCTTCCCGATCCGCAGGTGCTGATGGACAAGCTGGGACGGGCGGGCGTCGATTCGAGTAAGCAGGTCGTCGCGTACGACGCTCAGGGCGGCATGGTCGCGGCGAGACTGTGGTGGCTGCTGCGCTCCCTCGGTCATCTGCCCGTCGCGGTGCTGGACGGCGGCTGGACCCAATGGATTGCGGAAAGCCGTCCGCAAAGCACCGAGAATCCGCGGCCGCAACCGACCCGGTTTCCGGGCAAGGCAAACCCTAACTGGGTCGGCGCAGATTTCGTCCGCGCCCGCCTCTACGATCCGGGCATGGTGCTCGTCGACGCGCGCGCGCCGGACCGTTTCCGTGGACAGAACGAAACGCTCGACCCCGTGGGCGGGCGAATTCCCGGCGCGCGCAACCGGTATTTCCGCGACAACCTCGACGCGAGCGGGCGTTTCAAGTCGCCCGAAGCGCTCGAACAGGAATTCGGTGCCGTACTCGGTGCCGCGGGCGCGGAAAACGTCGTGAACTACTGCGGCTCCGGAGTTTCCGCCTGCCACAACCTCCTTGCCATGGAGGTCGCCGGCCTGCGAGGGGCGCGCCTCTATCCCGGTTCCTGGAGCGAATGGTGCGCCGATCCCTCGCGGCCGGTCGAATCGGGGGAGCCGAAAGCAGCGAGGCGCTGAGGCCCGATGGGCTCCGCGTGGCTCGCCGATGCGGTTCTCTTCGTGCACGTCATGTTCGTGTTGTTCGTCGTCGGCGGGTTTGCCCTGATTCTCGCCGGCGCAGGGCGATGGAACTGGATCCGCAACCGCACTTTTCGCGTGCTGCACGTCGCAGCGATCGTGTTTGTCGCCGTCGAGACACTGCTGGGCTACACCTGCCCGCTGACGAGCTGGGAGGACACACTCCGTGCGACCGGGCGCGAGGAGCGAAGCTTCATCGGCCGCTGGCTTGCGTGGCTGCTCTACTACGATCTTCCCGAGTGGGTGTTCGCGTTCGCCTATTGTGCGTTTGCCCTGGCGGTGGTGTGGGCCTGGCGCGCGATCCCGCCGCGAGCGCGCTCGACCCGCCCCGCGCTATGATCTCGGTTACTTTTCCGGTCCCACCTCGATGAAGCAATACCTCGATCTCATGCGCCACGTGCTCGAGCACGGTCACAGGAAGACCGACCGGACGGGCACCGGCACGCTGTCCACCTTCGGCTGGCAGATGCGATTCGACCTGACCGCCGGCTTTCCGCTGCTGACCACGAAGAAAGTCCATCTCAAATCGATCATCTACGAGCTGCTCTGGTTTCTCAGAGGCGATACCAACGTCCGCTGGCTGCAGGAGCGCGGCGTCACCATCTGGGACGAGTGGGCCGACGCGAACGGCGAGCTCGGGCCGGTGTACGGCTCGCAATGGCGCAGCTGGCCCTCGCCCGAAGGGGGCGCGATCGATCAAATCGCGCAAGTCGTGAACTCGATCAGGACGCGGCCGGATTCGCGCCGTCACATCGTGACTGCCTGGAACCCCGCCGAGATCGACAGGATGAAGCTACCCCCGTGCCACGTATTGTTCCAGTTCTATGTAGCGGACGAACGCGTTTCCTGCCAGATGTACCAGCGCAGCGCCGACATCTTCCTCGGCGTGCCGTTCAACATCGCCTCGTATGCGCTTCTGACGCTGATGGTGTCTCAGGTATGCGACCTGAAGCCAGGTGAATTCGTGCATACCTTCGGCGATGCGCACCTCTACTTGAACCATCTGGAGCAGGCGAGAGAGCAGCTTGCGCGCTCGCCGCGCCCACTGCCGCGCATGCGGCTCAACCCGGCGATAAGGGATGTTTTCGGTTTCCGCTACGAGGACTTCACCCTCGAGGCGTACGACCCGCACCCCGCGATCAAGGCCCCGATCGCGGTCTAGAGTGCGGCCGTGCGCTCGGGTGCCAGGCGGCGCAGCAGTGCCGCACCGGAATCAAGGGCTGCGCGGAGTCCCCGAGGCGAAGGCAGCGGCGTCGTGGCGCCGTTGATCGGAACGCCCAGAACGGCCCGCCCGGTTTCCTTTCCCGAAGCGTCGCGGTAGACCAGCTCGTTCGTGTCGAAATCGTACTCGGGATGACGCGCATCGTTCCACTGGTTGAGGAACACCATGTAGAAGGGCACGAAGAGCCCGTGGCGTGGCTCGCGGTGCTGCAGGGCGAACACGAATTCGGGCTGCTGCTTGACCGCAAATCCGCTGTGGCAATGCTGCACCCAGATGTAGTCGCCGATCGCGATGAGCTTCCAGAACGGCTCCTCGTCGTAGAACTTGAGCTTCACCATCTTGCCGTACTTGCGCATCCCCGAGAGATACCCGATTGTCGCCTCGATCTCGGTGTGCAAGGTGAGCACCGTGATCTCCGGGGGCAAGGAATCCGCCCGCTCGCGCAGCCCCTTCCCAGCCGGGTTGACCAGCATCACGCGGATCTCGTACGCTTTCTCGATTACGCCTCGCAGCAGGCTGTCGTCGGCGACGAACGTGTCGTATCCGGTGAGGGTCAGGACGAAGGCGTCGCGCGCGGCCGGAAGCTGCCTCACCAGGGCTCGTTCCTGCCGCCGCGACCACCAGCCCGCTCCGGCGTTGCGGGCATACATCAGGGACGCGAGCCGAGCGATGCGGACGCCCTGCCGATGATCCCAGGCGATCTTGGCCAGATTGAACAGCAGCGCGAGGACCGATGCCAGGGCGATCTCGGTCGCGAGCAGGAGATTGGGATTGCGCTCGACGTGCGGCCACCATTCGTTCAGGATGTAATTCGCCATCCCGGGCAGGGAGAACGCGATGGCGACCGCGAGCAAGGTAATGACACCGTGCGAAAGGAAATGCCGCAGGCCGATCCAGAGGTCGTGCGTGGGCGTCCCACGGTGCATCGCCATGAGGGTTCGCAAGCTGTTCACCTTGGCGCCGCTCGGATCATCGGTTCCATTCCTGCTCGCCACGGCCGGTGTGCGACACGATGGTGTCCAGCGTGCGTAGCGAGACGTCCTCGAGCGGTCCGCCGAGCCCGACCGCCACGCGTGCTGCGGCCAATGCCTCGTCATGACGGTCGAGGTCCTCGAGCGTTTGGGCCAGATTGTTGTGCGCGGCGGCCGACCGCGGATGAACGAGAGCGGCCCGTCGGAACGTCTGTTCGGCCGCTTCGAGATCGCCGGCGCGATGGGCCGTATTTCCCAACCCTATGAGCGCCGTGAGATCGTCGGGCCAGCGCTGGAGTGCGCTCTCGTAGGCCTCCCGCGCCGACGCGGTCGGGCCGGCCTTTTCGAGCCGCGCCACCGCGCTCAAATAGTCGCCTACAGCCACGCTCGCCGCAAAGCGCCGCGGCGGCAGCGCGAGCATCGCCCAATAGCCGCTGCGCCGCCAAGTATGTTCGAAGGTATCGAGCGGCATTTGGAGGCGCCGCTCCGTGCCCGAGCGCAAGGTGATGCGCCGGGCCTTGAGGTCATAGCCGATCGCGACGGCGTAATGCCAAGCCGGATACCAGTCCAAGGCGAGGTTCTGCAGCACGACCACCGGGTTCCCGGCGGCGATCTCGGCCAGCAGATCCGAGAGGTTCGGAGCGAGCTCGATTGCGACAAAACCGTTGCGACGCGCCGCCGCGAGCATCTCGATCTGCAGGCTCCCGTGCCGATCGGGGAGATAGACCTGCGGCCGCAGCGCCTCCGGCTCGATCGCCTTGCCTGCGGCGCTGAGCACCATCGCGAGAGCGGCCGGGCCACATTGATAGTCCTCCTGCGAATAGAACGGGACCGCGTCGAACTCGGCGCGCTGCGGGATTCCGGCGGAATCTCTCCCGAGCAGGGCTTGCAGCTGCGGTGCGGCGCAGCCCGCAAGCCCGAGAAGAAAGATGCCCGCCGCCGTAAGGCGGCGGGCGACACACCGGCGCGGTCGAGAGGGGAGGATCACTTGGCCGGCCGGGTGAAGCTGAAAATCTTGGTGAAACCCAGAATATCCGTTATGAGAAGGGTCACGAACACGAGGAACCCAACCACCAGCGCGGTCTCGAACCCGCTTCCCGCTGCGGGAAGCGAGTCGAACCGCGCGGCGAGGCGCTCGACTTCGTCATCGCTCATGGCGTTGACGCGGGCCTTCGCTTCGTCGGGGCTCACGCCCTCCCGCTCAAGCGCGCCCTGGACGTCGGCCCGGTCAAAAAGCGAACCCAGAAGGTCGCGCCCCGAAGACCCATCCTGCCGGGTGGCCTCGACGCGATCGGTTGCGACCAGCTCGGCTTGTACAGCCGGAATCGGCAGACCTAGGGTGCAGAGGCTGACGACAAGAGCGCGTGCGACGGTCCGGTTAAGGTTTGGCATCTTCTTTTCTCCTCACTTGAACAAGTAGGGTTGCTAGGGTTTTTCTTATACCCGACTTTTCATGTGCGCACGAGCTTGCCTTCCACCACGCGGACCTTATCGCCTACGGCGAGGGTGGGCGGGCTCGACAGAGAAATGGTGCGAAACGAGCCGTCGTCCATGCGCACCGTCACGCGATATGCATAGCGCTTCTTCACGTTCTTCTCGATCTCGCTCCCGGCGATCGCGCCTCCCGCCCCGAGGAGCGTGACCGCGGAGCCGCCTTCTCCGATCGTCTGCTCGCCGCCTCCGGTGGCGCCGGGCCCGCCTGCCGCCGCTCCGGCACCGCCCGCTTCATCGCGTACCTCGACGGTCCGGATGGACTCGACCGTTCCGCACAAGGCACAGCTGCTCGGCGGGACGGGTGTGTGTCCGGGATCTGCGGGCCGCGCGTCACCCTGCTTGGGCGAGAGTCCGCTGTGCAACCAGCCCGTGACGGCTCCGACACCGATCAGGCCGGCAATCAACACCGGAACTGCCCGTCCTGTAAAGAGAGGATCGATCCGCATTTATCCCGATTGGAGCGCGTTCGCTTTCAGCAAAATTTTGTTTCTCCCGCCGCTAGAATCGCGCCGGAATCGCTGGCATGTTTGCAATCCCCGTGCCAAGGTGGGTTTTCGCGCTAACTCAATGGGTTATTGGGAATCCCGGATGCCAAAGATCTTCGATGCGTCGCTTGTCAACGACGGTTTCCCGCGAGCGACGGAAATTGAACTGATGGGAAAGGGAATTTGTTGTCGCCCCGGGGCGACAACGCGACACACTCCGCGCGCGCCGATTGCCGGGTTTCAGCCCTTTTCGGGCTTGAACATCTTCGGCTCGAGCTTGTGGCGCTCGAGGAGCTTGTAGAACTCGGTGCGATTGCGCTGCGCGAGCTTCGCCGCCCGGGTCACGCTGCCGCCGGTGATGCGCAGGATCCTGACCAGATATTCGCGCTCGAAGGCTCCGCGCGCCTCCTCGAGCGATGCAAGCTGGGCGGGCTCCTCCTTCAGCGCCTGCTGGATGAGCGAGGCCGGCACGACGCCCGAAGTGCAGAGGGCGACCGCCTGTTCGATCACGTTGACGAGCTGCCGAACGTTGCCCGGCCAAGGCGCCGCAAGGAGCGTTTGAAGCCCCTCCGGAGCCATTGCCTGGACGTCCTTTCCGTAACGCGCGGCGGTGACTCTGAGGTAATGGGTCGCCAAAGGGACGATGTCCTCGCGCCGCTCGGAAAGGGGCGGGAGCGCAAGCGAGACCACGTTGAGCCGGTAGTAGAGATCCTCGCGGAAGCGGCCCGCTTTCATCTGGGCGTCGAGGTCGCGGTGCGTGGCGGAGATGACGCGCACGTCGACTACCATCCCCTGAGTCGCACCGACAGCGCGCACTTCGCGGTCCTGCAGCACGCGCAAGAGCTTGGCTTGCAAAGCAAGAGGCATGTCGCCGATCTCGTCCAGGAACAAGGTTCCTCCGTCAGCCGCGGGGATAAGCCCCTTGTGATCGTAGCTCGCACCGGTAAACGACCCTTTGCGGTGGCCGAACAATTCAGATTCGAGGAGATTTTCCGGGATGGCCGCGCAATTGACCGCCACGAAGGGTCCCTGCGACCGGCGGCTCGTTCGGTGTATCGCGCGCGCGAGGAGCTCCTTTCCCGTACCGCTCGCGCCCTGGATGAACACGCTCGCGTCCGACTGGGCAACCAGGCGTGCCTGATGAAGCACGTTTTCCATTTTCGGGCTCTGCGTCACGAAGTCGCGCCGCCAGTCCTCCTCGCCCTTGCTCTGTCCGACTCCGGAGAGGCGTAGCGCCTGTTCCACCTGTTCGAGCAGGTGCTTCCCGTCGAACGGCTTGGACTGAAACCCGAAAACCCCGCGGCGGGTCGCGGCGACCGCCTCGGGGATCGTGCCATGCGCAGTCAGGATGATGACGGGAAGAGTCGGCGCCTGCTTGCGGATTTCGTCAAACAAGCTCAGACCGTCCATTCCGCCCATCTTGAGGTCGGTAATGACGAGCTCGGGGCGCGAGGCCGCGAGCACGGCGAGCGCCTTCTCCCCGCTGTCCGCTCCCTTGACGCTGTGGCCCGCAGCGGTAAGTCGCAGGGAAATGAGTTTCAGGATATCCGGATCGTCGTCGACGAGAAGAATGTTGCTCATCTTGGTCGCGCTTGCTCGCGTTCCATGATATTGCGCTCGACCGCCTTCAGCGCCTCGAGCTGCTCCTTCAGTTGGACCGTGCGGCGCTGCTCGCGCAAGCGCTCGCTGATCTGGCCATGAAGCAGTCCGGCAAACTGCTGCATCGGGCCCGGCGATTCGGAAGCCCCTGCGCCCGCGAGGGACTCCAGCAGGTTCGCGGCCCGGGCGTCGTCGCTGAACGCCGTTCCAGGCAACGCAAGCAGCAGCGCGAGCCGGACCCGCCCGTAGGCGCCGCGATCCTTGGAAAGCATCTGGGCCGAAGCGTTCAATTCGCGTTGCTGCTCATCGGCCTGCAGCGCCGCGACTCTCTGGGTGTAAGCGATCAGCTCGATGACCTGGCGGGATTCGCGGTTCTCGCGAGCCCAAGGAGCACCCGAACCTCCGGGACCTGCACCCGGAGCGGAAAAGGCGGCACAGCCGGCGAGCGCCGAGATACCGCACAGGATTGCAACGATCCGGATCATAGCTCGGGGCGCGGCGTCCCGGCCGCAAGCGTGACGCGGAAATGGGCGCCGCCTTCGCGATCGCCCACGACCTCGATGCGACCGTCGTGAGCCACGACAAATTCCCTTGCGATCGCGAGCCCCAGGCCGCTGCCCCGCACGCGGCCGTGATGGATGTCCTCGCCCTGATAGAACCAGTCGAAAATCCGGTCGCGATCCTCGGGAGGAATTCCCGGACCCGCGTCTCTCACGTCGAACACCACCTCAGCCCCCTCTCGTCGCAGCGCCAGGGAAATCATACCCTCGTCCGGCGAATATTTGATCGCATTGGAGACGAGATTAGCCGCAACGGCGCGTAATTTTTCCTCGTCGGCTTGAAGTATGACAGGGTCCAGTCGCAGATCGGCGCGGATGCCGCGGGCCTGGACCGCGAGCCGGTGATCGTCGAGCACCTCCTCAACGACCCGGTCGAATCGCACCGCCGTCACCTCCAGGCGTCCCACGCTCTCCTGCGCTCGATGGTAGTTCAACAGCCCCTCGATCAGCTGCTGCAATTGCACGCTCTTTTGCCGGAGGATTTCGACGATTTCGCGCTGGCCCGGCGAGAGCTGGCCGGCGGTCCCCTCGACCAGCAGCTCCGATCCTTCGCGAAGCGCCGTCAACGGCGTCTTCAGCTCGTGCGAAACGTGCCGCAGGAACAGGCGCTTCTGTTGTTCGAGTTCGATCAGCCGCTGGCGCAGCCAATCGAGCCGGCTGCCCAGGTATTTCAGGTCCGCCGGTCCGCCGACCCGGATATCGCCTTCGAACTCGCCCGCGCCGAGGCGCCGGATTGCCTGATCGAGCTGGCGGATCGGTCTCGCGATGAGGAGGGTGACTCCGACCGCAAGGAGTATTCCGAGCGGTATCGTCGCCGCGAGCTGCAGCCAGAGGATGCGCTGTGCGCGCTCGCCCGTGCGTCGCATGGACTCCACCTCGCGGTCGATCAAGGCATTGCTCGTATTGAGCACGTCCCGCGCCAGCTCCGACAGCACCAAGTAGCCTTCCACGAGCGCCTTCTTGTCGGCGGCCGTCTTCGGCTTGCCGAGCAACTGCTCGTAGAGCCCCTGCTCCTTGTCGATCGTGCTGTTGAGCTCGTGCAGCTGCGGCTCGTCGAGCGGCTGCAGGGACAGCTCGCTGGTGTTCGCCTTGAAGTTCGCCCTCAGCCGAGCGTAGTCCTTGAGCAGCTCCTCGTCGTCGAGGATGAGATACTGGCGCACCACCCGTTCCAGCGCGGTGGTTTGCTCGACCAAGAGCCGGCTGCCGCGAGAGGCTTGCGCCGCCTGAGAAACCGCCGTCTGGCTTTGGCCTGCCAGTTGCTCGACGTACACCGCAGCGTTGTAGAAAGCCACGACGAGCGGTGCCGCGACGAGCGCGAAGGCGAGCAACAACAGGCTCAGAAACGATCGTGGATAGTAGCGCTGGGGGAAATCAAGCCCGATTCTCATGGCCCGCTATAATGCCGCAGTTTTGCGCATCGTGAACTTGCTCTCCCGTTCCGTCGACCCGAAATGACCGGCTCGCGCGTCGCCATCATCGCCGCCGTGGCGCGCAACGGCGTCATCGGCCACCGCAACCGGATGCCCTGGCACCTGCCGGAGGACCTGAGGCGTTTCAGGCGACTTACGCTTGGTCACGCGGTGATCATGGGTCGCCGAACGTTTGATTCGATCGGCTGGCCCCTTGCCGGACGAAACAACATCGTGGTCACCCGCTCGCCCGGTTGGACCCGCTCGGGCTGCCACGCCGCCGATTCGCTCGAAGCCGCCCTCGCAGCGGTCCGCGAGCCCCAGGACGCGTTCGTCATCGGCGGCGCGCAGATCTACGCGCTCGCTCTTCCGATCGCCTCCCGCCTCTACATGACCGAGATCGAGCGCGACTTCGAGGGTGACGCATTTTTCCCGGAGTTCGACCGTTCTCGATGGTGCGAGGCCTCGCGCGAGTCTCGCGTCCTCGACGGGGCGGGCGGCTTCAGCTACCACTTCGTCGCGTACGATCCCCGCACCTGACTTCGCGCCGCGTTCTGGCTTTGTGACCGACATCGGGCGAGTCGCAGCAAAGCGCTCGATGAGACGATCAGGCCTTCACCTTGTCTCCAACGACAACGCAGTTACGCCCCGACCGCTTGGCTTCATACAGGGCCGCGTCGGCGGCTCGCAGCGCCTCCTGCCCACTCTCGCCGTGATCGGGAAATATCGCGATGCCCAAAGATATCGTGATGGGTCCGACTCGCCGGCCCTCGTACTCGATCTCGAGATTCTGCACCTCCCGGCGGAGCTTTTCGGCTCGCTCCCAGACCGTTCCCTGCTGGGCCGGAGCCATGAGTAGAACGAACTCTTCGCCGCCATAGCGAGAGACGATATCCTCGCCCCGCGCAGCGGACAGCATGTACTGGCCTATTGCACGCAGCACCGCATCCCCCGCCGCGTGGCCGAGCGTGTCGTTGAAGCGTTTGAAGTTGTCGATGTCGATCATCATGAGGCCGAAGGGCAGGCCGCTGCGCCGGGCGCGGCTCTCTTCCCGGCCGAGCGACTCCTCGAGGTAGCGGCGGTTATGGAGCCCGGTCAGCCCGTCATGTACGACTTGGTCCTTCAAGCGGAGGTTCGCCTGCGTCAGTTCCTGCTCAGCCAATAACCGTTTTTTGATTTCCTGGTCCAGCGCGGCTCTCACCACTTCGAGCTGCGCGTCGCGCTGGGCGATGCCACGACCCAGCTGGGCGTTCAGCCGTTCGAGATTCGCCGTGTGCCGGTGGAGCTTACGGGCGATCGGGCGCAGAAACGAGTCGATGGATTTATCCTCCGAATGCGCCTCCACGGGCGGTGCGCTCGGCCCGGAAAGAGCCGCGTCGACGACCGCAAGAAGCGTCTCGGGGCTGACAGGCTTGGCAATGAAAGACGCGCCGAAGGTGGTTGCCAAGGCTTCGGCTTCGGCCGCGATGTGGGCGGCGGCCCGAAACACGATGCGCGGCTGAACCGAGTTCGGCTCTGAGCGCAGATTGAGGACGAACTGACAGCCGTCCATGCCCGACGTGAGTATGTCGATGAGCACCAAGTCGGGTCTTTCGGCGCGAACGATCCGCAGCGCTTCCTCGCCGCTCTGAGCCTCCACCACACGATGCCCCCGGTCCCGGAGCAGGGTCGCGATGAAGCGCAGATTGACGGGTCTGTCCTCGACGATAAGAATCGTGGCCACAAACCTCCCCGAATTCCATCCAATGCCCAAGGAGCCCCATTTCGGCCCGTCCCAGACGAGGATGTGCGAATTGGTAAATTATGCCCCCGTCATGCGTCAATTCAGGTAACGAATATGTCACAAAGGGTGAGCCGAAAGGAGGGGTCGCGAACCCGTTTGCAGACCCCCCTCTCCGCCCGGGCCGCGAAACGTCGACGAGTAGTCGCCCGACGGACTACCGACGCTGGCTCGGCGAAACGGCCCCACCTACGGCCGCATCATTGCCTGCCATTGAACCACTTGAGCGCGGCCGCCTCGTCTCGAAAACTCTGAACGTTGACGCCGTGCTGGCGACCTATCAATTCGATGTATTGATGGGAGATGCCCAGCTCCTCGGAATCTCCCAGCAATGCGATCTTATGCGACGGATCGGTAGCGAGTCTCCTGAAGTACGCGAGGAATCCGGACCTCTCGACCGTGAAAACCGGGTTCGAGGAATTCACGCAGATCAGCACACGAGACCGCTGATGCCTCATCGCGGCGCCGGAAACGATTTGCAAAAATTCCCGCGTCTCCTCCATCGTTTCACGATTGAAGAGTTCGGCCTTCAAATACCCCGGCTCGATGGTGACTTTGTACAACATGTTTAGGCGCCGCTTTTTACAGGGCGCCGGGCCTCCTCCCGCCTCGGGTTACCGGGAAAATCGCTCCTCTGGTTCGCAAACTAACCGAGCAAGAAAATATTACTTGTTAGCAAAAGGAAATGAAGAATTGTGACAATTCGAATAGCCTCTACGGATCAGATTTCTCCAGACGTGTAAGGTATTTCCCGATAGGTGCGTCCCTCGATTTCATTGCACCGAAGGAGCAGTGATTTTTAGTTCCCCTCCAAAGTAGCGAAGCGGCGACCCTCGGTCGCTCGCTCACCACAAAAAATTAACGCTTGCGCTATGGCAGACAGAATTCTAATTCGCTATGATGAAACACTGCTTGTAAAGCACCTCCCCTCCCTCCCGGTGCGGATGCGGGCAGGCGGCCCCGGCGCTCGCCGGGGTTTTTTTTCCAGTTGCGTACCTCTTCACCCCCCTCACATCACTCCAGAGGAAGCGACCGCCTTGTCGATCATCCCACCGAGCTCGGCCTTGAGCGCTTGTGCTTCCTGCTCGAGCAAGGCATAGGCCGCCTGCACTTTTTCCAGATTCTTCACCAAATCGAGTTCCTCCAGTTTTCCCGCCGCTTCCTGCGCCGCGGTAGCGGAAAGGTTGCGGAACATCCCGCGCAGGGTATGGATGTCGTAGGCAAAACGGCCGGCGTTCCCGGTTTTCATCGCCTCGCGGGCGCTCGCCATGAGCGGCTCGCATTCCTGCAGGAACAGTTTGGTAATTTCGCCGAGCAACTGCATGTCGCCGTCGACCCGATCGAGCAAGGTTCTCCGATCGAGCACGATCTTCTCGGCTTGCACCCGCTTTGACCGCCCGCTGGCAAGATGCAGCCGTTCGATGGCTTCGAGCAGCGTCGCCGGCAGGATAGGCTTGATCAAATAACCGTCCATGCCCGCCTTCAGGCAGCGTTCGCGATCGCCCACCATCGCATGCGCGGTCAACGCGACGATGGGAATATATCCCCCCCCGGTAATCTTTTCCCAGTTGCGAATTGCCGTGGTAGTTTCGATCCCGTCCATTCTGGGCATCTGGACATCCATGAGGACAAGATCGAAACGCTCGCGCTCGAGCGTCTTCAGCGCCGCAGCCCCGTTGTCTACGGCGGCGACTGTGTAACCTTCTTTCTCGAGCACGTGCTGGGCGAGTCTGCGGTTTACCGCATTGTCCTCGACCAGCAAAATATGCAGCGCCGGCTTGATTCTTTGCGAGCGCCCCGCGGCCGTCGCTGCCCGCCGAGCTCCGCTGCGAGTCGGGATACCGGACCCGGAGCGGACCGCATCGAGAAGTTCCGACTGCTTGACCGGCTTGATAAGGCAGGACAACACCGCGCTATCGAAACGGTCCCCTTTTTCCTCGCGGCGCAGGGCCGAACCAACCACGATCACGGACTGGACACCGAGGCGCGACTCCTTGCATATCTGTGCGGCGAGCTCATAGCTATCCACGCCCGGCAGAGTGTCATCGAGTAGGACCAGTCGGAACGGCGCCTTTGCCCGTTTCGCCTGTTCCAGGATTTCCGTCGCGGATTCGCAGTTCTCGGCTTCGTGCGCCTCGATGTTCCATTGTTTCAGCGTGTCAACGAGGATGCGGCGGCTGACGGCATGGTCTTCCACCACCAAGGCCCGCAACCCCTTGAAATCGATCGCCCCCTGTTCGCCTTGCGCCAGCGTCTGCAGGCCGAAACGTACCGTGAAGTGAAAAATGCTCCCTTTGCCCGGCTCGCTTTCGACCCAGATCTTTCCGTTCATCATTTCCACCAGACGCTCCGAGACCGTCAGTCCCAGTCCCGTGCCACCGTAGATACGCGTCGTCGAAGTATCGCCTTGCAGGAACGGCGCGAAGATGGCGCTGTGCTTTTCCTCTTCGATTCCGATTCCCGTGTCGCTCACCGTGAAGTAGCAGTTCACTTCGCCGCCGTCGCTCGATTGAGGTTGGACACGCATCACCACTTCGCCACGCTCGGTGAACTTGACTGCATTGCCCACCAGGTTGAGCACGATCTGGCCCAACCTGACCGGGTCGCCGAGGAGCGCATCGGGAGTGTCGGGCCGGATTTCATAGGCAAGCTCCAGGCCCTTCCGGTGGGCCTCGAGCGCCAGCGTTTTCATGGTGTCGCCCAGGCTCTCGCGAAGTGAGAACGGGATGGTCTCGACTTCCAGCCTCCCGGCCTCGATCTTCGAGAAATCCAGAATGTCGTTTATGACGGTCAAAAGGGAGCCGCCCGAGGCCTTTACGAGTTCAAGGTACTCACGCTGCTCCGGTGTCAGAGTCGTCTGCAAGGTAAGATCGGTCATCCCGATGATGGCATTCATCGGAGTCCGGATTTCGTGACTCATGTTGGCCAGAAACTCAGACTTTGCCAGATTCGCCGTCTCGGCCACCCGCTTCGCCTTATGCAGATCCTCTTCGGCCTGCTTGCGCATCTCGATTTCTTTCCGGAGCAGGTCGTTCGCCGCGATCAGACTCGCAGTACGCTCCCGTATCTTGGTTTCAAGGCTCTCGTTGACCTTGGACAATTCCCGTTCCGCGATTTTGCGCTGATTGACCTGCGTCGCGAGCTCCGCGCTCTTGTAGTACAAATCCACAAACACCGCCACCTTCGACTTCAGGATGTCGATATTCACCGGCTTCAGAATGTAATCCACGGCGCCGATTTCATACCCCCTGAAAACCGATTGCGCGTCTTCGAGAGCGGCGGTGAGGAAAATGATGGGGGTGTGACGGGAGCGCTTGAGCTTTCGGATCAATGTGGCGGTCTCGAAACCGTCCATTTCTGGCATCCGGATGTCGAGCAGAATGAGTGCGAAGTCGGTTCTGAGAATCTGTCTCAGCGCCTCCTTCCCCGACCCGACAGCCAGCACGTTTCGGTCGGGCCCGGAAAGGAGCTGCTGCATCGCAACCAAGCCATGCCGCTCGTCATCGACCACAAGAATGTTAGCTTGCGATGAATCGGACATTGCCGTCTCCGGTCACTTGGCCAGTCCGATCCGCAAGAGCGACAACAGCTGTTCGATATTGACGGGCTTGGAGATGTAGTCAGAAGCGCCGGCCTCGATGCATTTCTCGCGATCCCCCTTCATCGCCTTCGCAGTCACCGCAATGATCGGAAGATTCTTGAATTCCTGCAGGCCGCGAATGATTCGGATCGTATCGTATCCATCGAGCTCGGGCATCATGATGTCCATGAGGACCACATCGATGTCCTGATTGTTTTTCAGCGTTTCGAGGCCGTCTTTGCCGTTCTCCGCGTTGAGCACCGTTATCCCGTACTGCTCCAAGGCTCCGGTCAAAGCGAAGATATTTCTTATGTCGTCGTCGACGATCAGCACTTTTCTTCCGGCCAGCTCCGGGGCAGTCCTGTGAATGGCGGTCAGCAGCTGATCGCGCTGGTTCGTCGGCAGGCCGCTCACCGTCTGATGCAGGAACAGCGTCGTTTCCTCCAAAACGGCTTCGAGGGTCCGCGCGGTTTTCAGGACGGCGACCTCCGCCAGCTTTCTGAGGTCGTCCCGCTCGCTGCCGCTCAGGGCCTCCGCTTCATAGATCACGATCGGCAATTCGGAAGTCATTTCAGATTGAACGATCTTCTTGATGAAGTCTATCGCGCTCATATCGCGAAGCGTCGGACCGAGTACCATGCAATCGAACTGGTTTTTCTGCAGGGCATCGAGGGCCTGCTTGCCTGCACGCACACCCGTGATCTGCACGCCCTCCCCGCGCAGGGCGTCGGTGATGCTCGCCCGCTCCGCATCGTTTCCATCGACGACGAGCAGCGTTCTGATCTCGTGCTCGATCATCCTGCGCGTCTTGGCTAGGGCTTCCTGGAGGGCTTCCTTCACCGCGGGCTTGGTCACCGTCCCCAGGGCTCCCATGTGAAGGCATTTGTGCATGTGCTCCTCTACGGAAATGACGCTCACCGGGATATGCCGCGTTTCCGGATCGTGCTTCAGTAGATCCAGGACCGCCCATCCGTCCATATCCGGAAGCTTCAAGTCCAGGGTGACCGCGTCAGGCCCAAGCTCCTTGACCAGAGCGAGCGCCGTGTTGCCGTCCAGCGCGATTACGCCCTTGAACCCGCTTTCGCGCGCGACATCGAGCAAGGTCACG
>Ga0184619_10000340_pt1 | contig 15959 bp, 18 predicted proteins | sample PLM0_60_b1_FD_133146 | JGI IMG/M metagenome (GOLD analysis project Ga0184619, IMG submission 133146) | Groundwater sediment microbial communities from an aquifer in East River, Colorado, USA - PLM0_60_b1 | ecosystem: Environmental > Terrestrial > Soil > Riparian zone | place: USA: East River...
ACCAGAGGCCGGCCCTGCAGATCGCCGTCGCCGGATGGCGTCCCGTCGCGGATGACCGTAACCGGCCGGCTCAGCTTGAACGCCATGTACTCGATGAACCGGGTCTTGCCGCAGCCGGTGGGTCCCTTCAGCAGGACTGGAATCTTCTCTTTGTACGCCGCCCCGAAGAGCTCGATCTCGTCCTTTACGGGCAGATAGAAAGGCTCCGCATGGACGATGTACTCCTCGATCGCGTACTGGCGATACGTCTGTTCGGTGGTCATGGGGCGTTCTTCTCCGGTGCTTGCTCGCTCATCTTACATTACAACGTCGCCAACCCGCTGAGCTGTGACGGTGTCCCAAGCCTAACGCTGCGCGGCGAGCCTCTGCTCAAGCTCCCTCCACGCCCCAAGCGTGCGCCGCCGCGTATCCTCCAAAGTCCCCGAGGTATCGATTACTAGGTCGGCGCGCCGGATACGCTCATCGCTTGCCATCTGCGCTTTCTGTATCCTCTCCAGCACCTGCTCGACCGGAATCCCGCTCCGCTCCGATGCCCTCCTCGCCGCCGGCTCAGCGTCGACCACCGTCACCCAGACCTCGTCCGCCAGATCGTCCCAGCTCGCATCGAACAGCAGGGCCGCTTCGAGCACCGCCACTCGCGTGCCCCCTCGCTCTGCTTCGGCGAGCCTTTCGCGCATCATCTCCTTCATTCGCGAGTGGGTGATCGCATTCAGCCGCGCCAATTTGGCGGGATCGGCGAAAACGATCGGCCCGAGCTTCCTGCGGTCGATCGCGCCGTCCTCAGCTACCACATCCTGCCCAAACTCGGCGACGATGTCCTCGTAAGCCGGCCGGCCCGGCAGATATACTTCGTGGCCGACGCGGTCGGCATCCAGAATGACCACGCCCTGCTCGCGCAAAATCTCGGCGACGACAGACTTCCCTGTGCCGATGCCACCCGTCAAGCCGATAACATACATGGCCGCTTACTCGACCTGCTTGCCAAAGTTGTACGACTGACTCATCCCCTGCGATAAGTAGAAACGGTGCGCGTCGTTTCGCCCGGCGCCTGAACTCAGCTCCAGATGCGTACCGCCCCGCTCGCGGGCCCAGTCAGAAGCCGCCTCCAGCAACTGTGCGCCGATCCCCCGGCCGCGATGGCTAGCCGTGACCACCAGGTCCTGGAGCCAGCAGCGAGGTCCATATCGAATCGAAAGAATGTCTGCATACACCGAAGCCAGCCCAACCACCTGCTCGCCCTCAACCGCCAGCAAAACGTCTCCATCGCGGTCGTGTACTGCGTACTTGAACCCGGCCCGCCCGCGCTCGGCGGTGTACCCAGGTGCGCGCACACCCGGCGGCTCGAACAGTTCTTCGATCAGCGCCAGCGCCGCCGCTTCATCGTCCGGCGTCGCCGGGCGTATGGTGATAGCTGACTGCTGACGAGTGACCGCTAAAGCCCTAGCCCGACGTCTTTAGCTGCCGGGCCTTCTCGGTGAACGCGGAAACGATCTCCTTCCAGTCTCCCACCACCGCCCATCGTGAGGACTTGAAGATACTCGCGTCCGGGTCCTTGTTGATCGCCACGATGTTCTTAACCGAGGAGATGCCTGCCATGTGTTGGCTGGCCCCCGAAATCCCGACCGCGATGTACAGGTCGGGCGTGACCACTTTCCCGGTCAGCCCTACCTGATTGGCTACCGGATACCAGCCGAGGTCGCACACCGCCCGGCTCGCCCCCACCGCTCCGCCGAGTACATCCGCCAGCTCTTCCAGAGGCTTGAACCCTTCCGGCCCGCCCAGCCCGCGGCCCCCGCTCACAACCACCTTCGCGTCCTCCAGCCGCACGCCCTCCGCCTTCTCCTTCCGCCGCTCGACGATGCGTGTCCGCACGTCGCCCTCGCCGACGCCCGCCGGCTGCTTCACCAGCTCTGCTTTACGCGAATCGTCGCGCTCGGCCGGCTCCTGCGCCTTCGCTCTAACCGTTGCGATCTGTGGCGTGCCGTTGATCGTGTACCGCGCTCGGGCGCTTCCTCCGTAGCACGGGCGCTCGGCCACGAGCTTGTCGCCTTGCATCTCGAAGTTCACGCAGTCCATCGCCACTGCCGTCCCCAGTCGCTGCGCCAGGCGCGGCGCCAAGTCCCGGCCCATCATCGTCTGTCCCATCAAGATGACAGCAGGTTCGACTTCCTTCGCGATCCGCTCCGCGATCGGGACGTATGCGTCCCCCTGATAGTCCTTCAGAATCGCGTCATCGACGACGATAACCTTGCTCGCACCGAACACCCCCGCTTCCTGCGCCTGCCCTTCCACGCCCGAACCGAGCAGGGCCACAGTGACCGGCCCGCCCAGCCTGCTACCGATCCCGATCAACTCCGGCACGACGGGGTTCAGCTTGCCATCTTCAGTGGCTTCCCCAATTACAAGTGTTCCGCTTGCCATCCTCTACTCCTGGCTCCTAACACCTATCACCAAACACCTATATCAGCTTCGCCTCACGCAGCCGCGTAGCTAGCTTTTCACCTTTCTCCTGAGGTGTATCACCATCGATAAACTCGGTCTCGACCTTTGTCTCGGGCACGAACAGCGCTTCGAGCGTTATCCGCTTCTCAGGAGCGGATATCCCGATCTCACCCAGCGTCCACGGCTTCACTTCTTTCTTCGCCGCCATCATGATCTGCCGCAGCTGCGGGTATCGCGGCTCGCCCAGCTCGTTGCTGACCGTGACGACGGCCGGCGTGGGCGCTTCGACCGTCTCGAACCCGTCCAGGAGGACCCGCTCGACCGTCACCCTGCCGTCGTTGTGCTGGATATCCTTCGCGATAGTGATAACCGGAATGCCGAGTATCTCTGCGATGGTCGAGCCTACGATGCCCATGTCCCAGTCGACCGCCTGGCGCCCGGCGATGATCAGGTCGAACGGTTCGAGCTTCTTGATAGCCGCCGCCAGTACCTCGGCTGTCTGCCAGTGGTCCGCGGCGTTCACGGCCGGGTCGTTGATGTGCACACCCTCGTCGGCGCCCATGGCTAGGCAGTGCTTAATCGTGTCGCGGAACGAGTCCGGCCCCAGGCTTAGGACAGTAATCACCGTATCCGGCTGCTTGTCCTTGATCCGCAGTGCCGCCTCGACCCCGATGGTGTCAAACTGACTCGGTACCGGCTGAATGCCCGGAGCCGGCAGCACCTTCCTCGCCGCCTCGTCTACTCGAAACTGCGAGGCAGGCGTTTCGGGGTCAGGCACCTGTTTGGCTAGGCAGATGATGTGGGGCACGAGCGATCTCCTTGGTCAGGGAAGAACAGTAAGTAGCCGGAGCGGCGGGGCAGGTCTCTTAATGCCCCGTTCCTTGTTCCTCCGGCTCTGTTTTCGTCACGCGCAGTAGTATAGCAGCCGCTAATTGTGTCGCAATCCTAGCCCCGGGCCCTGGCTCCCTAACTTCTTTGGGTGTCATGCGCGTAAGGTAGCAGTAGGAGCGCGCCGTCATCACCGCGCTCTAGGACCGGAACGATCTGCGACACATCGACCTGCGCACAATGGGTCACGTCGTCGGCGAAACCCCCTTCCATCAGCTCCCTCGCGTGAGAGGAAGAAGCGACTGTGCCGTCCATGTGGCGGCGAGCGGTGAGGAAAGCATCCCACGCAAAGCGCGCGGCATCCGAAGCATTAAGCGAGGCGTCTGCGGATAGCGCCGCATCGACTATTGCGCCAGCTCCCAGCGCGTCCTCGAGCACAAACTTTGACCCACCATAAGCGGCGGAACACAAGACGGCGATATCCAGCGCGCGCTCGCTTGCAATCTGCACCGCTGCCTCCGCTACCGCCGCGCTGTTCAGCAAACAACCGACGAGAACGGCTGGCGCCCCGGCCAGCATCGCGAGCAGTCGCGTCCCGTTTGACGTCGCGAGGATTGCGCTTTTGCCCTCAAGCTCAAGACCAGAGAATTCCGCCGGCGAATTCCCGTAGTCGAACCCCTCCGGCGGAAATCCACCCCGTTCCCCGCAAAGCAGGTAGCTGGGCAGCCGCTGATGAAGTGACCTCGCTTCTTCGATGCTGCCCGCCGCGACTACAGGCCGGGCGCCGCATTCAAGCAGGGTGACGATGCTGGATGACGCCCGCAGCACATCGACGACAATACAGATCGAACGAGAGTTCTCGAACTCCTGGCCCGGCAGCAGTGCCACATCAATCCGCATCAGGACGAAGGCATATAACCCGAATTAGAAAAGTGCCCCTTGTTCCCGGTTCCTAGTTCCCCACTCCTTGCCCATTGCTCCCGGCTCCTCATAATATGCTGTGAGGCAGCTACTTGAAACAAAGATCCGAAGGGCGCGCGAAATCCCGGCCCGCGGACACGATACGGCAGGGGTCCTAGCCCCCGTGTTCTCCGAGAAGCTACAGGCAGCCGCGGAGACCAACAACAGCTTCCTTTGCATCGGCCTGGATCCCGACCCGGAGCTGATGGCGCACCCGCACATCCCCTCCTTTCTCCAGGAGATCGTCGACGCCACGAGCGACCTCGTTTGCGCCTACAAGCCGAACCTCGCCTTCTTTGAAGCCCTCGGAATGGGCGGGATGCAGACCATGCTCGAGTCGCTCCGCTCGATTCCCAAGCACATCCCCATCATCGCCGACGCCAAGCGCGGAGACATTGGCAACACCGCCCGTTTTTACGCCCACGCCCTCTTCGACGTTTACAAGTTCGACGCAGTGACAGTAAATGCATACGGTGGCCGCGACGCGGTGCAGCCCTTTATCGACTACGTGGACCGCGGGGTCCTTGTCTGGTGCCGCAGCTCAAATCCGGGCGCCGCCGACCTTCAGGACATGAGGCTGGAAGACGGCCGCTTCGTCTATGAGGCGATCGCCGAACGAGCGCGGGAATGGAATACGAGCGGAAACGTTGGTGTCGTCGCCGGGGCCACTTGGCCGGAGCAGATCGAGCGCGTCCGTGACATCTGCCCGGACATGTGGGTCCTGGTGCCCGGCGTGGGTGCGCAGGAGGGCGACCTGGAGGCCGCTGTGCAGGCAGCCATGAACACCCAAGGCGGAGGTTTCATCCTAAACGCCTCGCGCGCCGTCCTATATGCCGCAAAAGACGACGGCTATGCGAAAGCGGCGCGCAAGGCCGCCCAGAGACTACGCAGCCGCATTAACCTGATGCGCGAGGCGGCGCTCGCTCGGCGGTGACCCGTGATAATGGAGATACGCCTGGGCGACGTCGTGCGCCTTAGGAAGCAGCACCCCTGTGGCGGCTTCGAATGGGAGGTCGTTCGCCTCGGCGCCGATATCGGCATTCGCTGCCGCACCTGCTCCCGCCGGGTATTGCTTGAGCGCGGTACATTCGAGAAGCGGGTGAAGACATTCATCTCCCGCGGCCCTGAAGAGGACGCCTAGTGTCACTCCGCGACGAAGCGCAAGATCAACCCGTCCGCTTCGAGCCGAACGTGCGCGAAGTAATGCGCTCGCGGGCACTCCTCAGGGACCCGCGCTTCGCCAGCCTCTGTTTATCACACGGGCTCGCTCTCACCGCGCAGAACGCCCTGCTCTTTACGCTGCTCGTGGTCGTCTTCAAGATCACCGGCAACTCGCTGACCACAAGTGTACTGGTACTCTGTTTCATCCTTCCCTCGATTCCAATGGGGTTCATCGTCGGCGTTGTGCTGGACCGTACCAAGAAGGAAACGGTCCTCGTCGTTACGAGCCTGGTTCGCGCTCTGGGGTGCATCCTCTTCCTCCTCTTTCACGGTGAGGTATGGACGATCTACCTGATCACGATAGGCCACGCCACGGCCGGACTGTTCTTCAATCCGGCCGTCATTTCGCTCATCCCGACGCTCGTCTCGCGCGATCGCTTGGTGCCGGCAAACAGCCTCTACAACTTCACGCTTACCGCGGCGCAGCTCGCGGGGATAGTGTTCCTCGCGCCGACCATCATCAAGACCCTCGGCGCCGACGGCATGTTCATCATCGCGGCGGTGATGTTCCTTTCCTCCGCGGCGCTGGCATCTCGCCTACACATAGTCGAGGAGGGGCCCGAACCCAGGCTCCCGCAGGGCCCGATCTTCGGCGGGCTACCGACGGACTTCCGCGAAAGCTGGCAGATGCTCTTCTCGGACCGTTACTCCGTTCTCGCGCTCGTGCAGCTCATCATCAGCAGTACCCTGGTTCTTCTCTTTTCGATCCTCATCCCGCGTTACATGCAGGACGTCATCGGGGTGCCTCCGGAGAGCGCGGCCTTCGTCTTCGCGCCCACTGGCATCGGCGCGCTCGTTGGCCTGCGCTTTCTACCCTGGTTCACGAAGATGGGCAAGAACCGCGTCGTCATCATCGGGCTCACCGGCATCGCCGTCTGCTTGGTGTTGCTGGCGCTCGTCGAGCCGCTCGCCGAACTGACCGAGCAGGCGCCGGGTACCGACTGGCTCGCGCTGCAGCTCCGGTTCTCGCTTCTCCAGGGGTTGACCATGCTCATCGCCGGGCCTATGGGCTTCTGCTATGCACTGCTCAACGCGCCCGCGCAGACCGTCCTGCACGAGCGCGCGCCCCCCGAGATGCGCGGCCGCATCTTCGCAACCCAGGTGGTCTCCGCAAACTTCATCTCGCTCCTGCCACTGCTCGTCATTGGCGCCGCGACCGACCTCGTGAAAGTCCCGGCGGTGCTCGTCATGATTGCCGCTGTAGTGGCCGGTGTTGCCTTCCTGAGCGCGAGGGTGGCCGCGCGCGAGGAGCAAGAAGCGGAGGAGAGACAGCCGCGGGGTCCGCCCCGCGAACGTCAGGAAGTCGGAGCGGGCGGCCGGTTCACTGAGTCGGAGTCCGGCCCGGATCCCGGGGCGGGCGAACTATAGCGGAATCCACTCGGTCGCCGAATCGCCTGCTTTCTGACGATGCTCTGATCGGTTGCACGCCTGCCTCGAAAGGGCCGTGCTACCCCTTATTCGGAACGTACGCCCGTCCTCCGGCCCGGCCGAATTTCGTTTGACACCCCTCTGCGCGGCGGTCTAGAGTTAAAGTGCATCGACACTGGGAGGTGGCCGTGTGGTCGAGTTGACCATCGAAAGTATACGCGTGAGCCTGATGAACTATCAGCGCGTGGTCATCTTGAAGGAGAAAGAGTCAGACCGCTACCTCCCGATTTGGATTGGCCCCGCTGAAGCGGACGCCATCGCCGTACGTCTTCAAGAGGTCGCCGTCGCTCGCCCGCTCACCCACGACCTCATTCGCTCGATCATCGACTCCCTCGGCGCCAGCGTCGACTACGTTATCGTCAACGATCTCTCCAACGACACCTTCTTCGCCCGTATCATGCTCCAGATCGATGGCCGCGTCATGGAGATAGACTCCCGCCCTAGCGACGCCATCGCCCTAGCTGTACGCGTGCAGGTCCCCATCTACGCCGACGAGTCCGTGCTCGAAAAGGCCGGAGTCAAGCTAGATCAGGAAGGTCAGACGCTCGAAGCCATCACCGGCGAGACCCGAGAGGCCACCACCGAAGTATCACCCGAAGAGCTTGAGAAGCTCAGCCCCTTCCGCGACGTCATCGAAGGCCTTGACCTGGAAGACTTCGGCAAGAAAGAAGCCTAGTCCCCTTACCTCTCACCTCTGATCTAGCCGGGCTCCTACCTTCTCACTCCTTCCAGCCGCTATAATCACCTCGATTCCGGAGGGCATGTGCTTCTAGCTCCTGGCTCCGTGCTCCCAGCTTTACGCCCCTTGTTCCTCATTCCCAGTTCCTTGTTCCTATCAGGACTTTGTGATAATCTTCGCAATTGGCCGAAGCGGAGGCGTGGTTGACGAGGCCCGATTCGGGCAGCAGACTCGCGGCGGCCATGTCCTTGCTCGGCATCGGCTGGTACTTTGCGGCTGCTGTAATCGGAGGGATTGTGGGCGGCGTGCTGCTGGATGGCTGGCTGGGCACGAGACCGCTGTTCATCCTCTTGGGTCTCCTCCTCGGTCTGGCAGCCGCCTTTTACGGCGCCTATCGGGCGCTGATGCAAGTGATAGCGACCGGGAATCAGAAGGGGATCGACGAAGATTAGACGCCTCGTTATCATCGCCCTCCTGGCGTTGACGGTCTTCGGTTTCGTATTTCTGCGGGGGCCGACTCCGTCTATCTCCGTCTCAGCCGAGACGCTCTTTAGCGTCGGACCCATCGGCGTCACTAACACGATGATCACGTCGTGGCTGATCGTCGCGTTTTTGCTGGTGTTCGTCTTCTTGGCGACGCGGCGGTGGGAGATGGTTCCCAAGGGGGTCCAGAATGTGATCGAGGCAGGGGTCGAGGCGTTCTACAACCTCTGCGCGGGGGTGGCCGGCGAGAGCCGCGCTCGGCGGTTCTTCCCGGTCGTGGCCACGATTTTCTTCATGGTGCTGGCGTTCAACTGGCTGTCCCTTCTGCCTGTGTTTGGGGTGATAGGTGGGGTTCAAGAGGAGGAGCACGGCTTCATCTTCAAAGATTGCGGGCCCGCCAAGTGCACAGAATTTTCGAGCGTACCGAGCGATTGGGCGGCTCCGTCAATTGACGCGGATGACGCAACGGTCCAGGAGCAGCACGACAAAGCGGTCGAGGAGGGCAAGACGGTCGGCGAGCTTTTGCCGTTCTTCCGGGCTCCCAATGCAGACCTGAACACTCCCGCCGCGTTGGCCATCGTTTCGGCCATTGCGGTCGAGACTTGGGCGATAACTTCGCTGGGCCTGGGCTACGGGAAGAAGTTCTTCAATTTCGGCGGGCTGTTCCGGGGGATTATCAGGTTCGACTTCGGGCAGATCTTCACTGGCATCATCGACGCCTTCGTTGGCATTCTGGAGCTAATCTCGGAGATCGTGCGCTTGGTGAGCTTCACGTTCCGTCTGTTCGGGAACGTGTTCGCGGGCGAGGTCGTGATCGTCATGTTCACGTTCCTCGTTCCGGCGGCGTTCACACTCATTTTCTATGGGCTCGAACTGTTTGTCGGCGTGATCCAGGCGTTCATCTTCGCGATACTCACCCTGGTGTTCGCCATCATGGCCGTTTCGCACGGCGATCACGCTCACGGCGAAGACAAGGAGGGAGAACATAAGCAAGCGGACATAGAGGGTCACCTGCAAAGGGCGCCCACCGATGAAATCGCAACGGCAGGGAACTAAAGGAGGCTTAACTTGATCGAGATACTGTCGGTCGTGGCACCGGTCAGCGATGCTCTACACAGCGTTGCACAGGAGAGCACGAATATCGCGATTACCGACAAGGCGATGAAGTCAATCGGCGCCGGTCTGGCGATCGGCCTCGGCTCGTTTGGTCCGGCGCTGGCTATCGGCAACCTGGTTGGCCACGCGATGGACGCCCTCGGCCGGAATCCGGAGGCGCAGCCGGTGATCCAGACGAACATGATCCTCGGTTTGGCTTTTGCCGAAGCTATCGCGATTTACGCTCTAGTGATCGGCTTTATGATCGGATTCGTGTTCTAGGTTTCGGAGAAACCGGACCTTATGCAAGCCGTATTTCTTGACATTAGCGCGCTCGGCTTCAACCTGCCCGCGCTCATCGCTCAGCTCATCAACTTTGTGCTGCTGCTGATTATCTTCCGCCTGATCCTATACAAGCCGCTCCTCAAGATCCTCGATGAGCGCAAGAAGCGCATTCAGGAGGGCCTCGATGCCAGCGACGAGGCGAAGCGCCGCCTCTCGCAGACCGAGCGGGAAGTGGCCAAAGAGCTGGAAAAGGCGCGCCAGCAGGGCCAGGAACAGATAGGCCAAGCCCAACAGATTGCCGCTCGCATCCAGGAAGAGGCTCGGCAGGGCGCAAGGCAAGAGGCGGAGCAGCTCCTCGCACGCGCCAAGAACGAAATCGATCTCCAACGCGACAGCGCCATAGCCGAGCTACGGCGCGAGTTCGCCGGGCTCACTATCACCGCCGCCGAGCGCATCATCAAGGAAGAACTGGACCCAGAAAAGCACCGCCGTCTCATCCAGGAAGTCTTGGCCGAAGCTCCCTCAGCAGGTGCCGATGGAGCCGACAGACGGTGAGCAACCAGGCGCCGCGAACCGCCAGCCACGCGGCGCGCCCCCCTGTTCCCTGTTCCCTGTTCCTTGTTCCCCGGCGGTCGGGTGGGGGGTCGGCGTGATCCGCGACGTCGCCGCCAAGCGCTACGCTGAGGCCGCCTACTTGCTCGCGCGCGAACGCGCGAACGCGCAGGCCTGGTCCGACGGCCTCGCCGCCATGGCTGCCCTCTTCGGCGATGAACGGGCCCAACCGCTCTTCGAGAGCACCCGAGTGCCGCCTTCTCAAAAGATCGCACTCGTGGAGCGCGTCCTCGCCGGCGCGGACACGCTAGTCCTCAACCTCGCGCGCCTCCTTGTCCGCCGCCGCCGCACTTCGCTAGGCCCCCAGATCGCCGAGGCCTTCCAGGAGCTCATCGACCGGGCAAAAGGCATCTCGCACGCCACCGTCACGAGCGCTGTCCCTCTTTCGCCCGACGACAAACGGGCGGTCGAGCAGAAACTGCGCGAAATCACCGGGGGCGATGTCATCCTCGACACCGAGGTAGATGAGGGCATCCTCGGCGGCCTTATCGTCCGCATCGGCGACCGCCTGATCGACGGCAGCACGCGGAGCCGCCTTATCGCCCTCAAGCGACGCCTGGAAGGCGCCGCCGTATGACGGCGAAGGCCGACGTGCTCAAGTCCCTCGACCACTCTTGGAACGAACTCCGGAGCGCGGTCGAATCCGTCTCAGAGGACGAGATGCTCGCCCCGGGAGTGACCGAGCAGTGGTCCGTAAAGGACCTGCTCGGGCACATCGCGTTCTGGGCGAACCGCGCCGCTAACACTCTGACGGAAGTCAGCGCGGGCCGTGGCGATCAAGTCCCGGGCACGGAAAGCCAGGCCGAGACGGACGACTGGAATGCCCGCGAGGCCGTCGCTCGTAAGGACAAGACGCTGGCGGAACTGCGCTCCGAATGGGAGCGCGCGCACGAAGCCGCCCGCGCCGCGCTGGAGAAGTTCCCCGAGGACAAGCTCGACGAGCCGTTCAAAGAGCGAACGGTCGTCTTCAGCTTCGGCGCGGACACCTTCGCCCACTACCAGGAGCACGCATTCCAGATCAAGCAATGGCTCAGACAAACCGAGACCACGGAGGCATAACCATGGCCGTCAAACCCGAAGAGATCGCATCCATCATCCGCGACCAGATCGAGCAGTTCGGTACCACCGTCACTGCCGTCGACGTCGGCAGCGTCGTCGAGGCCGGCGACGGCATCGCCCGCGTCTACGGACTGCGCAACGCGATGTACAGCGAGCTTCTCGAGTTCCAGACGGTCGACCCCGCCGGAGGCCGGGGCACGGTCATAGGCATGGCGCTCAACCTCGAAGAAGATACGGTCGGCGCCATCATCCTCGGCGATTACCTCGACATCAAAGAAGGCACCGAGGTCCGCTCCACCGGCCGCATCGTCCAGGTGCCGGTTGGCGACGGCCTCATCGGGCGGGTCGTGGACCCGCTCGGACAGCCGATGGACGGCAAAGGGCCGGTGCCGTCGGACAATCAGCGGCCGGCTGAGCGGATTGCCCCCAACGTCGTCCAGCGCCAGGCGGTGAACACTCCGGTACACACCGGCGTCAAGTCTATCGATGCCATGATCCCCATCGGCCGCGGTCAGCGAGAGCTTATCATCGGCGACCGCTTCACCGGCAAGACCGCCATCTGTCTGGATACCATCATCGCTCAGAAGGGCGGCGACGTGACGTGCATCTACGTCGCCATCGGCCAGCAGGCCTCGAAGGTAGCCCAGGTGGTGTCAACGCTGGAAGAGCACGGGGCGATGGCTCACACCATCGTGGTCGCCGCCAACGCCTCCGATGCGGCCGCTCTCCAGTACCTCGCGCCCTACTCCGGCTGCGCCATCGGTGAGGAATTCCTCGAAAACGGCAAGGACGCGCTCGTCATCTACGACGACCTCTCGAAGCACGCCTGGGCCTATCGCCAGATGTCACTGCTGCTCCGCCGCCCGCCCGGCCGCGAAGCATACCCCGGCGACGTCTTCTACCTGCACAGCCGTCTCCTCGAGCGCGCCGCCAAGTTGGCGCCCGAGTACGGGGGCGGCTCGCTCACCGCGCTCCCAATCATCGAGACGCAGGCCGGCGACGTCTCCGCGTACGTGCCAACAAATGTTATCTCGATCACCGACGGCCAGATCTACCTGGAAAGCGACCTCTTCAACGCCGGCATCCGTCCCGCTATTAACGCCGGCCTCTCTGTCTCGCGGGTCGGCGGCGCGGCGCAGACGAAATCGATGCGCCAGGTCGCCGGCGGCATGCGCCTCGGCCTCGCCCAGTACCGCGAGCTTCAGGCCTTCGCTCAGTGCGTCACCGCCGAACTCGACGCCGCCACCCGCCGGCAGCTTGATCTCGGTCAGCGTCTCACCGAGATCCTCAAGCAGCCCCAGTTTCAGCCACTAACGCTCGGCCAGGAAGTCAGCATCATCTACGCCGCTGTCAACGGCTACCTGAACGACGTCGAGGTCCCGAAAGTGCGCTCTTTAGAAGACGCCTTCCACCGCTACATGGAGTCCAACCACCCCGAAATCCTCAAGTCCATCGAGGACAAGAAGACCATCGATCCCGACACCGAAGAGAAACTAAAAGCCGCCATCACCCAATTCAAGGAAAGCGTGCCGTATTGAGCTGGAACCAGGAACGAAGGAGCATGGAACAAGGAACAAGCCGAAAGTCCATCCCTGTTCCCAGTCCCCTGTTCCTTGTTCCGGGGCGTGGGGAGAAGGGGCGGTAACCTATGCCCGGCCAGCTTCGCACCATCCGGCGCCGCATCCGCAGCATACAGAGCACTGCCAAGATCACCCGGGCGATGGAGCTCGTCGCCGCCTCGAAGATGCGCCGCGCCCAGCTCAACGCCCTCGCCGGCCGCCCCTACGCCGAGAAGATGCGCTTCGTTCTCGCTGACCTCGCCGAAACGCTCCCCCTGATCGACCCGGAGGCCCGCCATCCACTCCTCCGTCAGACGGAAGACCCTCAGCACATCGGTCTCATCTTCATCACTCCCGACCGTGGCCTCGCCGGCGGTCTGCCGTCCACACTCAACCGCAGAGTCGCGCAGTTCCTCGTCGAAAGCGGCAAGCCAGCCCGCGCGGTGGCAGTCGGGCGCAAGGGACGGGACTTCCTGCGTCGCACCCGGCAGGAAGTCATCGCCGAGTTCACCGGCCTCGGCGACTACCCAACTTATGCCGACATCCGGCCGATCACGCAGGTGGCCATCCAGGAGTTCATCGAGGGCAACGTCGATCAGGTGTACCTCATCTACTCGCACTTCGTGAACACCGTTGTCCAGCGGCCGGAGGTGTTCAAGCTGCTCCCGGTGGAGCCGCCCGCACACGCCGAGACCCTCGCCGTCGACTACATCTACGAACCCGACCGCGAGACCGTCCTCGCCGAGCTTCTCCCTCGCTACATCGAGCGCCAAGTCTACGAAGCAACACTCGAGGCCATCGCCAGCGAGCAGTCCGCTCGCATGGTCGCCATGCGCAACGCCACCGAAAACGCCAACGACCTCATGACTGACCCCACCCTCGTCTACAACAAAGCCCGCCAGGAAAGCATCACCAGCGAGCTCCTCGACATCACCGGCGGCGTAGAAGCGCTCGCTACGAAATGAGAACGCAGATGACCACAGATGTCTCGCAGATTAACGCGGATAGTTTTGCGTTGGGAACAGCGCCGCAGGCCGGGGGTGTGGGGGTGTCCCCCACTTACCCCCCATCTGGGCGGATTTATCCGCCCACGTCTACGCAGCGCCCGCGCCGTCTGACGGCGCGGCGAATCTCCGCTCGCGTTAAACGGGCATCCCAACGAAATCAGGAGGTTAATTATGCCTAAAGGCACCAAAGGCACCGTCGTCCAGGTAATCGGCACCGTCGTCGACGTCGAATTCCCGGCGGAAGGCCTGCCAGACATCTACAACGCCCTCGAGCTCAGCATGGGCGACGGCAAGAGGCTCGTCCTCGAAGTCCAGCAACACCTCGGCAACAACTGGGTCCGCACCCTCGCGATGGACACCACCGACGGCCTGCGGCGCGGCGCCGAGGCGATCGATAGAGGCGAACCGATCACAGTGCCTGTTGGTGAGCCGTGCCTCGGTCGGCTGTTCAACGCCCTCGGCGAGGCGCTCGACGGGCTCGGCGAGGTGAAGGCGGATGAGCACTGGCCGATTCACCGCCCAGCCCCGCCTATGGATGAGCGTGAGACAACACCGCACGTCTTCGAGACTGGAATCAAGGTCTTCGACCTCGTCTCGCCGTTCACGAGGGGCGGCAAGGTTGGCGCCTACGGCGGCGCCGGCGTCGGCAAGACCGTCATCATCCAGGAACTGATCCGCAACATCGCCACCGAGCACGGCGGGTTCTCCGTGTTCGCCGGCGTCGGCGAGCGCTCCCGCGAGGGCAATGACCTGTGGATGGAGATGAAGGAGTCCGGTACCCTCAAGAAGACCGCGCTCGTCTTTGGTCAGATGAACGAGCCGCCCGGCGTGCGCGCCCGCGTCGGCCTCACCGGCGTTACGATGGCTGAATACTTCCGCGATGCCTCCGGTCAGGACGTGCTCATCTTCATCGACAACATCTACCGCTATATCCTCGCCAACATGGAAGTGTCCGCGCTTCTCGGCCGCATGCCCTCAGCCGTCGGCTATCAACCGACGCTCGCGACCGACATGGGCGCCCTCGAGGAGCGTATAACCACCACGAAACGCGGCTCCATCACCAGCTTCCAGGCGATCTACGTCCCCGCCGACGACTACACCGACCCCGGCGTCGTCACCACCTTCGGCCACCTCGACGCCGTCATCTCTCTCGACCGCGCGCTCGTCGAGCAGGCGCTCTACCCCGCCGTCGACCCCCTCGCATCCTTCTCGCGAATCCTTGACGCGCGCATCGTTGGTGAGGAGCACTACAACACCGCGCGCGGCGTCCAGGCGGTCCTCCAGCGCTACCGCGACCTGCAGGACATCATCGCCATCCTCGGCACCGAAGAGCTCTCCGAGGAGGACAAGCAGGCCGTGGCGAGAGCGCGCCGGATCCAGCGCTTCCTCACGCAGCCCATGTTCGTCGCCGAAGTCTTCACCGGCCGCGAAGGCCGCTACGTCGGCGTGAAAGACACCGTCCGCGGCTTCAAAGAAATCCTCGAAGGCAAGTGGGACCACCTCCCCGAGCAGGCCTTCTACATGATCGGAGCCATCGAAGAAGCCCAAGAGGCAGCAGACAAGATGGAAAAAGACGCCGCATGACGCAACTCCATCGTCATTCTGAGCGCCGACCACTCTCGCATGTTGAACTGCCTTCCTCCGCGAAGGAATCCGGGGCCGGGCAAACCTCCGCGTGCGGTGGGCAGCTCGCCCGTTTTCGGCGCCGCCCGCTCGCCATCGGAAGACATGAGTCGGCGTGATGAACATAATTTGTCACCCTGAGGAACGAAGGGCCTGTCGCATCACGACGTCTCTTCCCCGAACACCCGCCGCGACCCCGTACAACGAACGCCATCACGGAGTCGCCGGGCTTTCTCCTTCGATGTTCCCTGTTCCTTGTTCCCAGGGACGGAGGCGTAGCCAATGCCCCTAACCGTCGACATCGTCACGGCCGAGCGCCTCGTCCTCTCCGAAGAGGGCGTCGACGAAGTCGTTGCGCCCGGCATCGAAGGCGAGCTCACGGTCCTCCCCATGCACGCCCCCCTGCTCACGATGATCAAGCCCGGCGTCATGCGCATCAAGCGCGGCAACGACGAGACCGATATGGCCATCACCGGCGGCTTCCTCGAAGTCCGCGACGACCGCGTGACCATCCTCGCCGACGCCGCCGAGCGCGCCGAAGAGATCGACGTCGCCCGCGCGGAAGAAGCCCGCCGTCGCGCGGAGCAGCAACTCGAACGCCGCGAGGCGGACGTCGACCTCGCCCGCGTCTCCGCCGAGCTCCAGAAGGCGCTCATCCGCCTGAAGGTCGCCGAGCGC